>Ga0105050_10003159_pt1 | contig 23029 bp, 20 predicted proteins | sample FRY01_FD_78088 | JGI IMG/M metagenome (GOLD analysis project Ga0105050, IMG submission 78088) | Freshwater microbial communities from Lake Fryxell liftoff mats and glacier meltwater in Antarctica - FRY-01 | ecosystem: Environmental > Aquatic > Freshwater > Ice > Glacier meltwater ...
AACCGGGGCCTTTTTTCCTCGCGCCCAGATCGAAGCCTGGCTCCGTGATCACCCGGAGGACTTCAGCCCCATCTTTGCACGTTGTTTTGCATTTTTGGGCGAACGACCGGGCGCAGAATGATTGCCGGGCACCTTGAATTTATTCCGTTAGGGCGTGGCGGAAAGGTCTGACCAAGAAGGCATGGGTTAAATATCACAAAACGTAAATTGAAAATCACACCTTTTTTCTTGGATGCTTCGGGGAACCGGGCAGGATTCCGCCATGGCAAAAGCACCATCGAAAAAATTGAAAGGTCACACCGAACACACCAAGAGCGCGGCGATGGAGGGTTTGCGTGGTGATTTTCAACGTCCGATCAAAATCACCATGTTGGGAGCAGGGAGTGGTTTCACCCCGCGTCTGGTCAATGATGTATTGCGGATTCCCGGACAGCTGGGAGGCACGATTGCGCTGGTGGATATCGACACTTCGCGGCTCCGCACGATGAAGAATCTGGTGGAAAAATTGATCAAAAAGCTGGGGGTCAAAAAATGGACGGTGGTTGCGAGTCCCAATCGGCGGGAGGTTTTGAAAGGAACCCACTATTTGGTCAATTGTATCGAAGTGAGCGGTTTGGATTGTGTCCGCCACGACAATGACATTCCGCTGAAGTATGGGATCGACCAGTGTATCGGCGACACCATCGGGCCTGGCGGGCTCTTCAAGGGGTTGCGGACGATCCCGGTCTGGCTAGAGGTTTTGAAAGACGTAGAGCGTCTGTGTCCGGAGGCCTTGGTGCTCAATTACACCAACCCGATGAACATGATGTGTCTGGCGGCGGCAAGGACCTCGCCGGTTTCGGTGATTGGGCTTTGTCACTCGGTCCAGGGTACCAGTGAGTTGCTGGCCAAGCGGGCGGGAATCGCGATCAACGAAATGGAATGGGCCTGTGCGGGGATCAACCATCTGGCTTGGTTTGTGAAGCTGCGTCACTTTGGGAAGGATTTGTATCCTCTCTTGAAAACGAAGGCTCGGGCGGATTTGGCCGGAAAGCCCTCGGATCCCGAGGACGCCATGGATCTGGTCCGGAAGGATATGATGTTGCAGTTTGGGGCCTTTATTACGGAGTCGAGTGGACACCTTTCCGAGTATCTGCCGTATTATCGAACGGATGCTGCGATTATGGAAAAATATTCCCGCGACGGCTACCATGGCGGATCGAGTTTCTATGCCGACAATTGGCCGACATGGCGTGAAACTGCGGACGCTTCGCGGACCGCCATGTTGAGCGGGAAAGAGTCGATTCAATGGGACCGGAGCTGGGAATATGCCAGTTGGATCATCGAGGCGCGGGAGAAAGATTCTCCCTTCCGGATTCACGGGAACGTGATGAACTCGGTCGCCGGCCAGGGCGAATTGATCACCAACTTGCCGGGCAATGGTTGCGTGGAAGTGGCCTGTATGGTTGATCGCAATGGGATTAATCCGACGCGCTTTGGCGCCTTGCCTGCCCAAATGGCGGGTCTCTGCGTTTCCAATATGAGTGTCTTCGATTTGGGCGCGACCGCGGTGATCGAACGGAGCAAAGAAGCGGCCATTCACGCCCTCATGTTGGATCCTCTCTCGGCGGCCATCTGCAGCCCGGCTCAAATTCGGGCGATGACGCTGGAAATGTTTAAAGCCGAGAAGGAATTCCTGCCTGATTATCGCTAGTGCGGCGCGGCTTCGCCGCGAGTGAAAGTGAAAGTGAAAGTGGCGGGAGCGGTCAGGAAATTTCCAGACGAAGCTGCTGGCCGGAGCGGCGGAGAGTCACCGCAGACTCGAAGACCCGGCTGAGGGTCGGCGTGGTCAGGCCTGCGGCGGCGGGTCCCTCGTAGGCGACGCAACCGCGGCGGAGGGCGAGGAGATGAGTGAAGGCGGGCCGAATTTCTTCGACGTGATGGGTGACAAAGACCAGGGCGGGACCCTTGGGCTTTTTGGCTAGACGGCTGAGGTCTTTGAGGAAACGCTCCCGGGCGACGGGATCGAGTCCAGCGCAAGCTTCGTCGAGGATGAGGATGGAGGGATCGGCCATGAGCGCCCGGGCGACAAGGACGCGCTGCCGTTCGCCTTGGGAAAGAACTTCCCATCGACGGGTGGCTGTGTGGGCCGCCCGGAGGGAGCGGAGGAGTCGGTCCGCTTGGTTCCTTTCCTCGGTGGTGACACGCCCCCAGCAACCGATCATGGCGCGTTTGCCGCCGGCGACAATTTCCAGCCCTTCATCCTCGTCGTGGACGAGATGCGAAATGCTGCTGCTGACGATGCCGATGTGGTGACGGAGTTCGCGCCAATCGCAATCGCCAAATTCTTCGTCGAGGAGGGTGATCTCTCCGCTGGTCGGGGTCATGTACCCGGTGATGGCTTTGAGGAGGGATGTTTTCCCGGAGCCATTTGAGCCTAGGATAATCCAATGTTCGCCTTGGCGTACGGTCCAATGGATGGACTTGAGGATAGAGACGGATCCGCGGCGGACTGAGAGATTGCGGACTTGGAAAAGAACTTTGGGTTTCAAAATATCAAGGGATCGGAGAAGGGGGTGCGGACGGCGAAGGTTTGCGGAGGTGGATGTATTGTTGTTCGGTGAGGAAAGCGGAAACCTGCCATGATGGGGAAGAAACTTTAATCGTGACCGCCCCGGATTGGTCCTGACGAAAGAGGACGATCCCGGCGGCCTGGAGGCGGCGGACGAGTTCCGGTGAAAGATGTTCACTGGTGGGAAAGCGGGCCGCGGTGGTAATGACGACCTTGGGGTGGGCGGCGGTGAGAAAGTTGAGGTCGGCGGAGGGTCCGCTGCGGGGCGCGCCGCGGATGAGAATATCGCAAGGGAGTTCGGCTCGTTGGTGGGCGAGCAACCAGCGTTCGGTCGCCAGGCCGGCATCAGAAAGAAAGAGGATGCGGAGGTCTTCGATGTCCACCCGGACGATGAGGGTTTTTTCGTCGGCGGTGCGCCGGGAGAGTCCGGCCGGGGGATAAAGAACATGCATCGTGGCGTCGGGGCTGAGGGCGAGGACGTCACCGGTGCGGTGAAGGGACTTGGGGATTTCGAGTTGGGCCAGGGTTTGGTGGAAGCGGTGGCGATGCGACGAGCGGTCGGCGAGGACCGAATCGACGATCCGCCGGGGCGGAGAGGTGGTCAGGACGGTGGTGGCACTCCCGATGTGGCCGGCATCGCCGTGAGAGATGAGGAGACCATCGAGGGTGCGAATTCCTTGAGAATGGAGAAATGGCAGGAGGACGGAGTCGTGACGGTAGGCCGGTCCGGTGTCAAAAAGCCAGGAACGGCCCTGCACAGACAACCACGAGGCGCCGCCGGATCCAAAATCGAAGACCACGATTTCGGCCCTGGGTTTCGGGATTTCCGGGGTCTTGAGGTAGAGGAACGAACCGGGCAGTGAGGCAAGGCTGGAGATGCCCCCGATGAGAAGGCGGGCGAGGAGCCAATTGGTTTGGTTGAAGATGAGGGAAAGCGAGACGCTGATACTGGCGGCTCCAAGGGAGAGGAGCCCGACGGCCATGATGGCAAAAGCGAGCGGGACGGCAAAGAGATTGGCGGGAATGGCGGTGAAAGAAACCAGATGAAAATAGGCAAGGGTGAGGGGAAGTGACCCGATCCAGGCGGCGGCGGAGACGGCGGCGAGGGCGGCAATTTTTTGCCCGGCGTTTTGCCCCTGCCGTCGCAGCGAGGTGAGGAATTGTGGGGGAAGAAAGGGATCGCTTTGAAAGGGACGGGCGAAGGCCCGCCGCAGCCGGGGTTCGAAAAATAAAATCGCGGCGACGACGCTAAACGAGAGTTGGAATCCGGGGTTAAAGAGTTGATTGGTCTGGCCGAGGAGGATGAGAAAGGCCGCCGCGAGGAGATTGTTGAAGAGGACGGGCTGACGGCGTCCCATCAGCCCGACGAGGACGATGATGGCCATGAGGGTGGCGCGGGAGTTGGAGGGTTTGAGGCCGGTGATCAAAGCATAGAAACAAAGAATCAGGATGATCAACGCGGCGGCCCAGGGGCGGGGAATACGCAGGAGGGAGAAGACGGTCCAAAGGAGGACTGCGAGAATGCCAACATGCAATCCGCTGACGGCAAAGAGGTGGAAGGTACCGGTGCCACGGAAGTTCTCTCGGAGGGCTTCGGGCATGGAAGTCGTGTCCCCGAGGGTCATGCCGACGAGCAGATTGGCTGCGAGAGGATCGTTGAGTCCGCGGGTCAAAGTCCGGCGCATCCAATCCCGGGCCTGCAAGGCTGCGGCGAGGATCGGGTTGCCCTGGGAGGTTGCCAGAATTTGAGTGTCATTGGCGTGGGCCACTTGGATCCGGGAATAGACCCCGCGTCGAGCCATCCAGGCGGCACGGTCGAACTGCCCGGGGTTTCGGGGAGGTGGCAGATTTTGGAGAACCCCGGTCACCGCGATGACGTCGCCATGGGAGGGGGCCGCGGCCGGCCAGTCGATTTCGAGGCGGAGGGGAGCGGTGATTTTCGTGCGGTTGAGTTGGAGGTGCTGAACTTTGATGGTGAAGGCACTTCGGGTTGCGAAGGAGCGGACTTCGCCCGCGACGACTCCTGTGGCGGTGACGACAGGAGAGGCCGCTCCGAGCTGGGCGGCGAGCTGGGCGGCCGGTGACTCCCGCGATTGCCAAAGGTGGAGGACCGCAAAAAGCGCGGCGCAAAATCCAAGAAAAGCGGCAGAAGAACGGGTGGAAAAAAACCAAATTCCGCCGACGGTGGCGAGCGCGAGCCCCATCGAGGTGGAGAGGGGGAGAAACTCCGCCGCCAACACGCCGACCACGGCGGCGGCGAGCGGAGGCAGAAACGGGAGCCTCCGCCGTTGGGGGGGAACCAATGGAGCGTTCACGGCTGGCCGCAGAATTTAAAGAGGAAGAGCGCCGATTTATTATCCGCGGGAAAATAGAAGCGGAGGGCGCCGTCATGAAAGCGAATGTCTTCGGCGACGGCGCAACTGGCCCGTCGGGAATGGATTTGGTGGAGGCCGGGGTGTTGGGGGTGTTGATAGGGCGTTCCCCAGGCCTCGAGCAAATAGGCCCGGTGCGTGGTGGCGATGAGCAACTCCTCCAAGGCTTCGCGTTCGAAGTGTTCGAAGAAGACGTTGGCGTCTTGTTCCTGTTCGGAATAGTCGAAGCGCGGGCAGGGATCGAAGCCCCGGGAAGGAAGTTCTTCCCAAGGACGGGAAATCACACCCACGCGAACCCGGGGATCGAATCCGGCGAGGAGATTGCGTCGAGACGAGGTGTTGATGGAAATCTCCACCGATCCGGCGTCTCCGGCCTGCATCCGGATCCAGACATGGTCAATCCGGGAGGGATCGCGGTGTTGTTCGACCCGGGCTTTCAAATCTCCGCCGACGGCATGGGCGAGGGCAAGATTCCCGGACATCAGGTATCAGGTAGCAGAAACATTCCGGCACGCAAAGGAAGTTGCAGAGTGGACGTGGACAGATAGGATTCTGCGACCATGAAAAAAGGCCCGGTTTCCGAATTTATTCAGCATCACTATCGGCACTTCAACGCGGCGGCTTTGGTCGATGCAGCCAAAGGCTATGAGACGCATTTGAATTCGGGTGGAAAGATGGTTGTGACCCTGGCCGGCGCGATGTCCACCGCCGAGTTGGGGCTGTCCTTGGCGGAGATGATTCGTCAGGACAAGGTACATGCCATCGTTTGTACGGGCGCGAATCTGGAGGAGGACGTTTTTAATTTGGTCGCCCATGATTCTTATGAGCGGGTGCCGAACTATCGTGATTTGACCCCTGCGGATGAGCAGGCTCTCCTGAACCGGCACATGAACAGGGTGACCGACACTTGTATTCCCGAAATGGAGGCCATGCGCCGGATTGAAAATGTGGTTTTGGCGGAATGGGAGGCAGCCGATCAGGCGGGGGAACGCTATTTTCCCCATGAGTTCATGTATAAGATTATCCGCAGTGGGGCCTTAAAGGAGAGCTATCAAATCGATCCCAAAAACTCGTGGATGGTGGCGGCCTGCGAGAAAAACCTCCCCATGATTGTTCCCGGCTGGGAAGACGCCACCCTCGGCAACATGTTTGCCGGGCATTGTATTAATGGACATATTAAGAATGTGCACACGGTCCGAACCGGGATCGAATACATGATCGAGTTGGCCGATTGGTACACCAAGAATGCGCTGCCCATGGGGGAGTTGGGGTCGATCGGATTTTTCCAAATCGGCGGCGGCATTGCCGGAGATTTCCCTATTTGTGTGGTTCCGATGTTGCATCAGGATTTGCAGCGGCCGGAGATTCCTTTGTGGGGATATTTTTGTCAGATCAGTGATTCCACCACCAGCTATGGAAGTTATTCCGGAGCGGTGCCCAACGAAAAAATCACCTGGGGAAAATTGGGGATAAACACCCCCAAGTTCATTGTCGAAAGCGACGCCACCATCGTCGTGCCGCTGATTTTTTCCTATATCCTCGGTTGGTAACGTTCTGATTTTTGGAGGGGCAAGTTCCACCTTGCCCGGCTTTGGGCAAGGTGGAACTTGCCCCTCGTGCGCACCGTCGAATTCACGCTTAAACGAGTGCTATTCAGGTTAGGGAGCCTTGAGGAAGAGAATTACTTTGCGATGAAGCGTGCCGGAGATCACCGGCCAATCGTGAGCTGGGATGTCGGTCCGGACAATTTGGGTGGCCCGGGACCAGCGGGCCGACCAGCCAGGCAGGACCATGAGATCTCCCGGGCACCACGACACCAGGGTGGGGTGGTCCCAGGGCGCGGCATTGAGGCGACGTAAAAACGGGCTTCCCGGTCGCATGTCCCGACACGCTGCCAGTGGAAGAAAATAGGCGGCGAGACTGCCCCGGTGCGGGGAATTGAGAAAGGCCACGCGCTGGAGAGGAAGATCAGGATCTTGTCGCATTGCCTCCCGAATGATGAGTCCGCCCATGCTGAAGCCAACCGCATTGAAGGGGCCGTCCAAGGCCCTGAGATCGGCGGCGAGACGGGCTCCAAGCATTTGGAGAGTAAGTCGGCCGCTGCTGTCATAGCGCCAGATTTGACAAGGCCCTACGTCTGTTTCGATCTTCTGACGGAGTCGGCCCCATCGGGTATGCCAACCCCAGATGCCGTCCACGATGAGAGTGGGGACGACGGGGGAGACCACGGCTTTTGGATCGTCAGAGCGGGCGATGGAATTTGGGTTGGAGTTCACGGTGGTGCCGGCACTCAGTAGGGTTGCGCTGAGGAAGGCAAGAAGACGGAGGAAATAGGACAGAGAGGGATGGGGGAAGGTTATGACAATTTTGCGGTCAACTCGGCCAAGACCCCAAAATGGAAAGTGCCTCTAACTTAGCGCCATCATCGGTCGAGGTGGAGGGATGGTCAAGTGCGTCTCAGGGCGGAAAATTTTTTCTTAATAATTTTTCCCCGGCGACGCCACGACTTCCTGCAAGTCCGCCCGCTGAGTTTCATAGGAGATCTCGAAAGCGAGGGCTTTGGGGTGGGGGCTGAGGCCTCGCGCGCCGCACCAGGCCTGGTAGAGGTCCGGCCACCAATTGCGGTGATCGGTCAGTCCGTCTTTTTTCCACTGGACCCAATCGAGCATCACCTTGCTCCAGCAGGCATCTCCGTAGGCGATGGCTTCGGCGGCGCTGGGCATGTCGGCAACGTACCAGTCCCGACCGATGCGGGCGTGAAGGACTTCGTCGGCCCAATCAAAGTCCTGAAAAGTCGTGGCGAGAGGGTTTTGGGCCTCCTGGCTCACTTCCCATTCATGGCGTTTGCCGGTTTTGGGCATCAGTCCCTGTTCGATAAAATAGAGGACGGCGTGACGTTCCTTCGGCGTCAATTGGAGGTTGAGGCAACGGGACCAGGTGAAGTTCGCCATCACCAGCTGATCCCAGGGAAGGCTGAGACTGACAAAGCCGGTTTCGCCCATCATGGCATGGCGAGCCTCATCCCAGAGTTGGCGGGTCATGTCGCGGTGATAGCGCCAGGGTTTGCCCTTGGTCTCGGTGATGATGCTCGACATCATTTCCGGGACATCGATTTCGCGGAGCCGTTTGTAAAACATCATGAGGACCTTGGCGTCGGCCGGCATGGCGTCATCGTAGAGAAAAGCTTCCGCATTGACGCCCATGTTGAAGGGATCGGGGAAGCGATCGTCGCGGTGGGGCTCGCCCTCGTAAACGAACGGCTGCGACGAATAGTGGCGGGTCGGTTCATTGCCCCCGGTGGATTTTCCGCTGCCATCGAGTCCTCCAGCGGCGGCAAGGCCAATGTCGAGGAGGCTGATCCATTGGGCGGCAGAAGTGCGATCTGTCGGCGTCACCAGCGCGGCGACGGCTTGGGCGCCGTAGGCGCAAATGTCGTCGAGATCGACGAGGGCAAATCGAGCCAACCTGATCGAAGGCGCATCGGCGAGAGGATGACTTTCCGCGAGGTAGCGAAGCAGGGCTTCCCGCAGTGCGGGGAAGGCTTTTTCATACAGTCCCATCAGGCGTTCCGGCGTGGAGGGGGTGGCGAGGATTTCGTCAAAAAATACGCCCAGGGCCGGGTGGGGGAGGCTTTCCAGCCCGAGGGGCGGCTCGCGCATTTCGCCGATGCGGTTGCGCAGATTGGTGTCGTTTTCGGCCGCCAGAAATCCGTGGCGGCTGAAAGCCATCTTGAGTTCATAAATAGGCTCGGAGGCAATGTGGGCAATCGTGATTTGATGTAAACGCCAGAAGGCATAATGGAATCGCTTCAGGCGTGAGACGCAGATTGCGACGGCCAATCCCGGTCGGGTGGCTTCCTCAAAACTGCACAGTCCGGTCAGCGGAGGCAGGGTGGGGCGAGGGACGAGGCTTTCTGTGGGGTGTGGGTTCATGGGGGGAGAACTACCGCATCTGAGACCAGGAGGCTTTGCGAATTTTGGCAAAAATACATACTAAAGATGCGGAATTGTGCAATTAATGATGAAAATCAGCTATGAAGCCATCAATTGAACCGCCAGGATTTGAGCGAACCCGTCAGTCGTTGACGGCATTTGTTCGTCGCGAGCGCACCTTCGAATGGAATTGGCACCACCATCCCGAGTTCGAACTGACTTGGATTCGGCGCGGCCATGGGCGCCGGCTGATTGGTTCCCAGGCGGTAGCCTATGGTGCGGGGGAACTTGTGCTCTTGGGAGCCCATTTGCCCCATACATGGATCTCCGATGCGGATTCCCGGCAAAATGAAGCGGTGGTGATTCAATTTCGCGAATTTCCACCCGAGTTGCTGACCCGGCCCGAATTTTCCGTGGTGGCGGACCTTCTCCGCCGAGCTGGAGGTGGAGTCCAATTTCAAGACGTGGAAGGGTTGGTGGGCCGGTTGCCCGGCCTGACCAAATTGCTGGGGTTGTCAGCCTGGCTGGGTTTGGTCGATTTTCTTTCGCGCTTGGGGGTCCATTCCGGAGCCGTCTCGCTCTCCGCAGCAACAGAGCCCCGCCGCCGGGTTCCTCCATTCGTCTCCCGTCTCGAAGAGGTCACCAACTACATCGAGGACCATTTTCGGGCTCCGCTTCCACTCTCGGAAGTGGCTCGGGTGGCGGGACTGACTCCCAATGGATTTTCCCGTTTGTTCCGGCGCATGACGAACCAGACCTTTGTTTCTTATCGAAACGCGCGACGGATCCGGGAGGTCTGCTGTTTCCTCTCGGAGGCTGATGCTTCCATCATCCGGATTGCCGGCGAGTGCGGATTCGAGAATCTGGCTAACTTTAATCGCCAGTTTCGTCAGGAAATGGCGATGACTCCACGCGAATACCGGAGGCTGCACACGCGTCCCTCGCTGGAGTGAGACGAACTCGCTCGGATCAATTCACATCCATCCACGGGGCCATGGTACCCACAACCACGAGGGAGGAAAGTTCCGCCGCGGCATCAAAGGTGGCGGCAAATTCTTTTTGCTCCTGTTGGTCTTGTCTCCACTGGAGTGCGGTCCAGCCGATGAGGACGGCGGCGACGCCCGAGGCCGGGAGAACCCACCGGAGGAGGCTTGGCCACGACCATTTGCGGGCCGCTTGGTCTTGACGCATTGTGCGCAGAACGTTGCGGGCAAAATAGGGCGAAACCGTGGGTTCCCGGACCTGACCGAGAAGATCCCACAAGGCATCTTTTTCCTCATCTTTGTTCATAGGGGATGAAACCGACCTGGTCGCCAAAAGTTGCGCGGGATGGTGAAAATTAATGCCGGAAATGCCGCAAACCGGTGAAGACCATGGCGACTCCATGGGCGTCGGCGGCTTTGATGACCTCTTCGTCCCGGATGGACCCCCCGGGTTGGATCGCGCAGGTGGCCCCGGCTTCGGCGGCGGCAATGAGCCCGTCGGGGAAGGGGAAAAATGCGTCGCTGCAAACGGCACTCCCTTTGAGGGAAAGCCCGGCTTCCTGCGATTTCCAGACCGCGATGCGAGAGGCGTCGACCCGGGACATTTGGCCAGCCCCGATGCCAAGGGTGCGGTCCTTGCTCGCATAGACGATGGCGTTGGATTTAACGTGTTTGACGACTTTCCAACCGAATTCCATCGCTTCGATTTCCTCCTTCGAAGGCGGACGGGCGGAGACCACTTTGTGTTCAAGTTCTGGCATGTCGGCTGCGTCGGCGTCCTGGACCAAAAGTCCGCCGGCGACGGATCGGATGTCGCGGCGGGTGGCTGGCAGTGGCTTGAGCAGTCGCATGAGACGGAGGTTTTTCTTTTTCGAGAGAATTGAGCGGGCATCCGCTTCGAAATCCGGGGCGATAATGACTTCGCTGAAGATTTCCGAGATGGCCTTGGCAAGGGCGGCGGTCAGAGGCCGATTGCAAATGATGACGCCGCCAAAGGGGGCTTGCTTGTCGGTGGCAAAAGCCACGTCCCAGGCCTTGCGCAAATCGGGGTCGGAACCGATTCCGCAGGGATTGGTGTGCTTGAGGATGGCGACGGTCGGTTTGCCAAATTCGCTGATCAGGCCGGAAGCAGCGCTGATATCGAGGATGTTGTTGTAGGAAAGTTCCTTGCCTTGGAGTTTTTCAAAGTAGGAGCTAAATTCGCCATAGAGTTCCGCCTGCTGGTGGGGGTTTTCGCCGTAGCGGAGGCGGAGTTCGAGCGGGGTTTCCAGTCGATACATGGCGGAGGCTTCCTGTTCATGATTGAGGTAACCGGAAATGGCGCGATCGTAGGCCGCCGTGGTGGTGAAGGCCTTGATGGCGAGACGTTCGCGCAGCGCCAGACCGGTGCCGCCGTTCTCCTCGTCCATCTCTTCGCAGATCGCGGCGTAGTCGGCGGGATCTGTGACCACGGTGACGGATTGATAATTCTTGGCTGCGCTTCGGATCATGGATGGGCCGCCGATGTCGATTTGTTCGATCGCTTCCGGCAGGGTGACGTCCCCTTTGGCGATGGTGGCTTCGAAGGGATAGAGGTTGACCACAACCATATCGATGGGGTGGATGCCGTGTTTCTTGGCCTGTTGTTCATGTTCCTCATTCCCCCGGAGGAAAAGCAACCCGCCATGAATCTTGGGATGGAGCGTCTTGACCCGGCCATCCATGATCTCAGGCGAGCTGGTGAATTCGGAAACCTCGCGGGTGGGGATGCCGGCTTCTTCGAGAGCTCGGGCGGTGCCGCCGGTGGAGAGAATTTCCGCGCCGTGGCGGTGGAGGTTTTGGGCGAGTTCGACGATGCCGGTTTTATCGGAGACGGAAATCAGAGCGCGTTGGATTTTCATGGTAAAACGAGCTCGAGATGGTGACGGGAAGTGCCGATGACCGCGAGAAGAAAAACCGGTAGACCCTTTTCGAGGCTCGCGGCAAACCGGTTTCGGGATGTATGGTTTTGGGGAAGTTTTCTCTTGCCAGTGAGAGTGGGCAAAATAGCCTGCCTGCACTCATGAGAGATCGTTGTTTGTTCGTAGCTGTCACTGTCTGGCTGGCCGGGGCTGTTTGTGCCCTGGCCCAGTTTGGCAGTTTCGGCGATGTCCCGGTGGAAATTACCGCTGACGGCAACACTCGCTTCGAAGGGGGCGTCGCGGTGGCGGAGGACAATGTGCAAATCCATTTCGGGGACTACAGCATTTACTGTGACTACGCGGAGTACAACCCTGATACCCGCGACGTGTTGTTGGTGGGAAATGTCCGTCTCTATACTCCGACCGACGTTTTGACGGGTCAGCGGGCCTTGTTCAATTTGGAGACCAAGCAGATGCGAGCTTTGGAGTTTTCAGGGGCGCACTATCCATTTGCCTTCCGGGCTTTCAGTCTGCGGGCACCTTCGATGCGGGAATTTCGGCTCACCGATGCGATCTTTACGACGGACGACGTCTCCCAACCGGATTTTCACGTTAAGGCCCGGGGCATGCGCATCTACCCAGATAGCCGCGTTATTTTCACCAACTCGACCGTCTATGTCGGTCAGACCCCAATTTTTTGGTTCCCCTACATCTACGCCAACATCGACAACACCGGCTACGAGTTTTTGCCTGGTTATGATTCCCGCTGGGGCGCCTACCTCCTGACCGCATATAGTTTTCCTATCGGAGCGGGGAACGAACTGATCGCCAAAGTGCGGAGTGACTATCGGACGGAATTGGGTCCGGCTTTTGGCTTTGATGCCAAGATGAAATACGGTCTCGAAGATCGTAGTTATGGCGAATTCATTTCCTATTATGCCTTCGATACCCAGCCGGATCGCATCGTGGGGGGACCCGGGGAACCTGTCGAATCCGGGGAAGAGGGCCGCTATCGCGTGACCTTCAAACAACGGTTATTTCTCACCGACGATATTTATGTCACTGCCGACGTCAATTTGCTCAGCGACGTGGACTTTCTCGAGGATTTCTATCCGAGCGAATTTCGGGTTGACCCGCAGCCTGATACCTACATAGCCGTGACGAAGTGGGATGAGTTTTACACCCTCAACCTCCTCGGACGTTGGCAGATCAACGACTTCCAGGACACAACCGAACGCCTGCCGGAGTTGGTCTTCGATTTCAAACAACATCGTCTCTTTGGGTTGCCAGTTTATTATGACGGCGAAACTAGTGTCGGCTCCTACAAACGGGCCTTCGGCGTGGGGCCGGAGTTTGATCAATTCGACTATCCGGATTACGATTCCAGTCGATTCGACACCTTTCACCAACTCACCTATCCCTCGCAGCTCTTCGGCTGGTTGAACCTCACCCCTCGGGCAGGATTCCGGCTCACCTATTACAATAAGAGCGGCACATTTCAGGATTTCGGCGGTAATGAAACCATGGAGATCGATCCCGTGACCGGACTTCCCCAAACCATCACTCAGCCTTCGATTGAAAGTACCCCTTTGAATTCTCCCACCCCGGACCTGCAGAGTGGCGGGGCTATTTTTCGCCCGGTGGTTAATCTGGGGATGGAGGTTTCGACCAAGATCTCTCGCGCCTACGAGAGGGTGCAGTCGCGATGGCTGGGACTGGACGGTCTCCGTCACGTCGCCCAGCCCTACATGAACTATTCGATGGTGTACAACATGGGGGACAGCCCTCAGGACATTCTCCAATTTGACCGGGTGGTGCCTTCCACCCAGCCCCTCCCGCTTGATTTTCCGCAGTTCACCGCCGTTGATTCGATCGACACTTGGAACATTGTCCGCCTGGGTATGCGCAACCGTCTTCAGACACGACGGAATGAGGATACCCTTGAGTGGTTTACGATCGATTCGTTCCTCGATGTGAACTTCGACAATCCCTACTCGGATAGCGACGTTTCCAACGTGTTTAACAACTTTCGTTTCCAGCCCGTAAACTGGTTTGCGATCAACGTCGATTCCCAGCTTCCCATCGTTACCGAGGGCTTCGCCGAGGTCAACACCGGCTTCAGCTTCATGCCGACCCGCGATTTGAGCCTTCGGATCGGACATCGCTATATTGATGGAAATGAATTTTTCGCTGACAATAGCCAATTCGACTTTTTCGCCTACTGGCGCATCAATGAAAACTGGGGCTTCAGCATTTACGAACAATACGAATACGTCTCCAACGTGCTCCAGTATCAGCGCTACATGATTCATCGCGATCTTTCCAGTTGGGTGGCCTCGTTTGGCGCTCAGGTGCGTGACAACCTGGGTGGCGACACCGAAATGGGTGTCTTGCTTGTTCTAACCTTGAAGGATGCTCCTCAAGTCACTTTGCCTCTGGCCTTCGATGCCGGCACTTCGCCGCTCGAACCTGGATCCAGCGGCAATTAATTTTCAACTCTATAAATTTACATGAAGCTTTGTATTATTGGTTCTGGGTATGTTGGTCTCGTTAGTGGGGCCTGTTTCGCTGAAGTCGGTCACGAAGTGATTTGCGTGGATAACAATCAGGCAAAGATCGATATGCTCCTGAAGGGCAAGATCCCCATTTACGAGCCGGGCTTAGAAGAATTGATCCACAAAAATGTGGCCGCAAAGCGGTTGCACTTCACCACCAGCACCGAAGAGGGCGTGGACAAATCCGACGTCGTCTTCATTGCCGTGCCGACTCCTCCGCAACCCGATGGGAGCGTGGATCTTTCCTACATCGAGAAGGTGGCTCGCGAGATCGCCGTGGTTCTGAAGGCGGGAACCTATCGGGTCATCGTGGACAAGAGCACCGTGCCCGTCCGCACCGGAGAAAAAGTGGCCGAGACCATCCGTCGATATAACAAGACCGGAGCCGAATTTGATGTGGTCAGCAATCCTGAATTCCTTCGCGAGGGCTGTGCGGTTTCTGATTTGATGAATCCTGACCGGATCGTTGTCGGCGGAAATAGCGAAAAGGCGGTGGCGCTGATGCAGAAGGTTTATGAGCCTTTCATGGCTCCGGTTTTGGTCACCGATATCAACTCGGCCGAATTGATTAAACACGCCGCTAATTCTTTCCTCGCCCTGAAGATTTCTTATATCAATGCGGTGGCGCAAATTTGTGAAGCGAGCGGGGCTGACGTGGAAAAAGTGGCCGCCGGTATCGGCAGCGACAAACGCATCGGGCGGAATTTTCTCAATGCCGGCATCGGTTACGGAGGTTCCTGTTTTCCCAAAGACATCGCCGCCTTCATTGCCATTAGTGATGAATTGGGAGTGCCTTTCACTTTGTTGAAGGAAGTTGAAAAGATCAACGAGGCTCAGCGGGAGCGCTTTTTGACCAAGATCCGGAGCGCCCTGTGGGTCTTGCAGGAAAAGAAGGTGGCCGTCTGGGGATTAACCTTCAAGCCCGACACGGACGATGTACGTTCTTCTGTCGCCATCGATGTCGTTCGCGCCCTCGTCGCCGAGGGTGCCGACGTGACCGTGTACGATCCCAAAGGGATGGAAAAAGCGACCGAGTACAAGCTGATTGAAGGAGCTAAGTTGGCGAACTCAGCCCTCGAAGCGGCCCAAGGTGCGGAAGCCCTGATTATCGCCACCGAGTGGAAGGACTTTGCGGCTGTGGATTTGGAAGACCTCAAAAAGGTCATGCATACGCCATTGATCTTCGACGGTCGGAATCTCCTCAATCCGGAAACGGTCCGGTCCGCCGGTTTGACTTACACCAGCATCGGGCGGGCGTAGCGCGCGGCTTCGCCGCGCGAGTGAGGAGGGAAACTGAGATTATCAGGGGCGAACACATGCCCCGGATAATGTTTTTTCGGGTGGCTCTTCATTCCACTTGGCCTGGGGGCAACCAATGACCAGCGCCTGCTGACGACTAATCCTAAAAACGGCAGTTGTTGGTTCTGAGTGTAAGCAAAAGAGCAACTGACAGCAAATCACGTCGATCACCCGGCAGTTGGATCCCATTCACGGCGAATGCCGCTGATTTCCACCCATCAACGGTCATCCATAAACTCTCAACTGCCGTTTTTAGGCTAATACTATTTCTAGCTAATAAGTAGAAATGCTATCAGAGCGTCTTGAGGAGGTTGTTGAAGGTGGCGCTGGGGCGCATCGCCTTGGTTGTGAGGGTTGTGTCCGGGCGGTAATAGCCGGCGATGTCTGCGGGCTGACCCTGTACAGCAAGCAACTCGGCGACGATCTTTTCCTCGTTGGCGATGAGCTTTTCCGCCAGGGGTTGGAATTGTTCCTTGAGGGCGGCGTCGGAATCTTGGGCGGCGAGCGCTTCGGCCCAGTAGAGGGTGAGATAGAAATGGCTGCCGCGATTGTCAATTTCGCCCGTCTTGCGAGATGGCGATTTGTTGGTATTGAGGAATTTTCCGGTGGCCTCGTCCAAGGTGGCTGCAAGAATAGCGGCCTTGGGGTTGTCGAACCATTGGGACAGGTGTTCGAATGAAGCGGTCAGCGCGAGAAATTCTCCCAACGAATCCCAGCGGAGATGATTTTCCGCGGCGAACTGCTGGACGTGTTTGGGAGCGGAGCCGCCGGCTCCGGTTTCAAAGAGTCCGCCTCCGTTCATCAACGGAACAATAGAAAGCATCTTGGCGCTGGTTCCGAGTTCGAGAATCGGGAAGAGATCGGTCAGGTAATCACGGAGGACATTGCCGGTGACCGAGATGGTGTCTTCGCCCGCTTTGAGGCGCTCGAGGCTGAACTGGCAGGCCTGCGCGGGTGGAAGGATGCGGATGTCGAGTCCGGTGGTCTCGTGTTCCTTGAGGAAGAGGTGGACCTTGGAGAGAAGCTCGGCGTCGTGAGCCCGGTTGGCATCGAGCCAGAAAACCGCAGGCATCTTGGTGGCCCGGGCGCGATTGACGGCCAATTTGACCCAGTCGCGAACGGGCGCGTCCTTGGTTTGGCAGGCGCGCCAGATATCGCCTTCTTGCACCTGGTGTTCCAGTAAGGTGGTGCCGGAAGCGTCCACCACCCGCACGGTGCCGTTGGCCGGGGCCTCGAAGGTTTTGTTGTGGGAACCGTATTCCTCAGCGGCTTGGGCCATGAGTCCGACATTGGAAACAGACCCCATGGTGCGGGGATCGAAAGCGCCGTGGGCTTTGCAAAATTCGACGGTGGTCTCATAGATGCCGGCGTAGGAACTGTCTGGAATGACGGCCAAGGTGTCCTGGGGATCGCCGGCGGGATTCCACATTTGCCCGGAGGTACGAATCATGGCTGGCATCGAGGCATCGACGATCACATCGCTCGGCACGTGCAAATTGGTAATGCCCTTGTCCGAGTTGACCATGGCCAGGGCGGGACGGTCCGTGAGGGCCGCTTGGAGATCGGCTTCAATGGCGGATTTTTCTGCGGCCGGAAGATCAGCAATCTTGGAGATCAAATCTCCAAGTCCATTGTTAAAATCAACCCCCAGCTGGGTTAGGGTGGCGGCGTGTTTTTTGATCACGTCTTCGAAGAAGACTTTGACGGCATGACCGAAGATGACCGGGTCGGAGACCTTCATCATGGTGGCTTTGAGGTGGAGTGAAAACAAGATGTTCTCGCTCTTGGCGGCGGCCATTTGTTCTTTCAGGAAAGCGACGAGCGCCTGGCGGCTCATGAAGGTGCCATCGAGAATTTCGCCCTCGAGGAGGGGGGTTTTTTCCTTCAAAACCGAGACGCTCCCGTCGGCAGCGACAAATTCGATCCGGGCCGTCGTGGCGGCAGGAACGGTGACCGACTTCTCATTGGTGTAAAAATCATTCCGGCCCATGGTGGCGACCCGGGTTTTGGAATCGCGGCTCCAGGCCCCCATCGAATGGGGATGCTTGCGGGCATATTCCTTCACCGCCTTGGGGGCACGGCGGTCCGAGTTGCCTTCCCGGAGGACGGGGTTGACGGCGCTGCCTTTAATTTTGTCGTAACGGGTTTTGATCTCGCGCTCGGCATCATTGTCGGGAGTTTCCGGATAGTCGGGGAGGGGATAGCCTTTCTTCTGCAACTCGGTGACTGCGGCGATCAACTGTGGAATGGAGGCGCTGATATTGGGCAGCTTGATGATGTTCGCCTCGGGCGAGAGTGCCAGCGCGCCCAACTCGGTGAGGGCATCGTCGATGCGTTCTTCTGGCGAGAGGGCCTCGGGGAAATTAGCCAGAATGCGACCCGAGAGGGAAATGTCGCGGGTTTCCACGGTGACGCCGGCGGATTTGGCAAAGGCTTGAATGACCGGGAGCAACGAGTAGGTCGCGAGGGCCGGGGCTTCGTCGGTCAGGGTGTAGATGATGGTGGGAGATTTAGACATGGCTTGAAATGTTGAAAATTGGGTCGGGAAAAACTGAGGCTTTAGTTTACGGGTTGAGCGGAAGCCGTCAAAATCAAATCGTCCGGAGGGGCAAGTTCCACCTTGCTCTGACGTTTTTTTCGGCGGGCCGCCGAGGAGGACACCCGAGCCGGATGTCGTACCCAAACCCGTCGGAGCCGGGGCTAGGATTTTTTCCGTCTTTTCCGTAAGTCTTGGAGCTTTCTTTTTAGTCGCTCCCAGGCTTCGTCACCGGATTTTTCCACCCAGCGCCAGAAGAACCAGGCGATCGCCAAGGCGATGAGGGTGGAGGCGGTGATATCGGAGAGATGATGAGCATCGACCATCATGCTGGCCCAGGCGACGAGGGCGGCGAGAGCGATCGCAGGCAGGCCCAGCCAAGGAGAGGCAAAGAGAATCACTCCGGCGAAGCCAAAGGCCGTGGCGGTGTGGCCCGAGGGGAAGGAGTTGTAGGAGGGATCTCCAATCGTGATTTTTCCATTGGCCCAAGGGCCATAAAATCCTTGGTCGATCTTTTTGTCCGCGCCGGGGCGGGTGCGTCCGGTGGTGAGCCGGGAAATGTTGATGGTCAATCCGGCAATGGTGGACGCCAACATGGCCGCAATGAGGATGCGTTGCCATTTTCGGCTCTGAGCGAGCGTGGCTGCCCCCAGACCGATTCCCCCTGCGAGCATGAGCCAAGGCCAGTCGCCATAGCGACGGACCTTAGAATAAAATGTTCGGGCGGTAGATTTTTTCCACTTGGGGCCCTGGATTTCGTGGATGGCTGCGCGGCTGGATGCGTCGTAAGTGAAGGCTCCCCAGACGAGAGGAAGGCCGATGACGAACATCAGGAGAATCAGGAGACGGGAATTCATGGGCGGTTTCTAAGCGGAGGAGCCATCACTCTTCCTTCAGCGGCGTGGCATTCGGAGCGGCCGGAGCCGTTGCGGGCGAGGTGGCCTCTTTCAAGACGGAAGCCTTTTGTTTCATTTCCAGCGAGTTCATGACCACAAAGAGGATCGCGTCCAGGTGGACGGAGGAGGTCCGATAAATGTCGGTCGTGTCCGCCGGTGGGGCCCAGGTGGCCGGGACGAGCGAGGGGCCGAAGCGGAGATTTTGCACTTCCACCGTGGCGGTGAAATCAGGCTGGATGATTTTGAACCGGCGGGGTTCGTATCCGGGGGCGACCCACATTTCGGCTCGAAATCCTTCGGATTTGATCGCTTTGGCCAATTCCGGCATCAGCGCAGCGGTGATGACCCGGCAATTCTCGCCGTTGAATTCCTGTACTTCGGCCACATCCGCATTGAGGATGGTGAAAATGGCGGGCAGGAAGATGGCTTGCTGGGGGGTGATGGGAAGGTAGATCGGGGTGTTGGTCTTGCGGGCTTGGCGAGGCTTGATCTCGAATTTGCTCAGGAGGAATTCGACCTTGGCCCCGGGCAGGGCCCAAACCTTATCCCCGTTGCGACAGACCGTGACCGCTTCGCCGAGAACCGGAGCGGTCAGTTTCACCTTGTCGGGAAATTCGACCGCCGCCTGGATGGTGGCTCCCGCCATTTCTTTGGGCAAACGACCGGTCACTTCGGTCATGACAATGGTCATGGTGCAGGCCTTATTAGGGCTGTCCGTGGCGGCGAGAAGCACACTCCAGAAGGGTGCAAAGACCTTGCCGATGACATCGTAGGGATTGTCCCGTGGGGGTGCATCCTGAGCCGGTGCCGAGGAAATAGCCAGGGCGGCGGGCAGCACCAGAACGGCGATGAGCGGGAGAAATCGGTGGGTCATGGGCGTCCTTCATACTTGGGATCGGGGGCGGGGGCAAAAAGATTAGTGACGAAAGTGCGCGAAATGGTGAATAGTCCCAGGCTTGTGATTACGGCTTTAGCTCCTGCATTACCTTTGGCCTCCGGGCTGGTTTATGCCTTTGTCGAGTCCACCGTCGAAGGCAAGGCCGTCTTGTTGGTCCTCTTTCTGGGCTCGATTTTCAGCTGGTCGGTCATGGTGACGAAGATTCGCTTTCTCACCTTCGCGCGACGTCAGTCGGAACGGTTCTCCGCCTTATTTCATCAGGACCGGACCCCGCTGCGGATCTACGAGCAGGAACTCTTCTTTGATGGATCGCCGCTTTTTGAGATTTACCATGCCGGATGTGCTGAACTTTGTTTTCAGTTGTTAGGCTCCACGGAGGTCGATGAGACCTATCGGGCCCGCCTGGAAGATGCGGAAAAAATCACCCCGGCGCAGATGCGGTCGGTCCAGTCCGCCATGGAGCGGGCAATTGGCGAAGCCGGGCTGAAGCTTGAATCGCAAATGATCATTCTCTCCACGGCAGTGAGCGGCGCACCCTTTCTTGGCTTGCTGGGAACGGTTTGGGGCGTGATGGACGCCTTCGGCGGCATTGCCCAGGCCGGAAATGCCAACCTTGCGGCCATGGCCCCCGGGGTGGCCGGTGCTTTGATCACCACCGTGGTCGCGCTTCTGGTCGCGATTCCCGCCATGTTCGGTTATAACTTTCTCGTCACCAGCGTGCGGTCGATGATCGTCCAGGCGGAGAATTTTGCCGGGGAGTTGTCCTCCGAAATTGAGCACCGGTATGTCGAACACGGCTTGCGGGAAATCCGTCGCCCGCTTTAATCATGCGTCGCTACAGTAATCGCAATGCCCTCCACACTCTGGGAGAGTTAAATGTCACCCCGTTGCTCGACTTGTGTTTCGTTCTCCTGATTATTTTCATGATCACCACCCCCTTAATGGAAAATAGCGTGGATCTGGTCGTGCCAACGAGTTCGACGGCCAAAACCCAAGTGGATCCCGCCAAAGTTCAGATGGTGGAAATGGACCGGAATAATGTGATCACATTCAATGATCAAGTGGTCACCGGCGAGGACTTGGAACGCCAACTCGCTGAAATTAAAGCCAGCGATCCGAATGTTGCCGTGGTGGTCCGCCCGGATCGCGAGTTGGCGATTCAGAAATTTATCGGCGTCATGGATATCCTCAAACGGGTCGGGATTGGAAAAGTGGGGGTTATGACGCATCCTGAAGACGAGAGCGGAAAAAAATGAACCCGCAGGGCTTCAAACCGGTCGGTCCGCGCTGATGGACCGACCTTACTCCCCCTTGCTTCGATGAATGACCGGTATTTTCGGCGGAATTTGATTCTCATCGCCGGCTTCCACGTTCTTCTTCTCCTCGCGATTTTTTTCTACGCCCGCCGTGAGATCAAGAAGCCCATGGGAGACGTGGTCTGGCTTGACCCCGGAGCCTTTGCGGCGGCCGTCCCGGAAATGGTTCCCGAGTCCACCCCGGAACCAACGCCGCAGGCAACGCCCGAACCCACCCCGGAACCAACGCCCGAACCCACCCCGGAAGCGACCCCTGAGCCAACGCCTGAGCTGACTCGCGAGCCAATCGAGGATACCATTCCCCTGAACACGCCCACGCCCACGCCCACTCCAAAGGCGACGCCGAAAACGACGCCCAAGCCCTCGCCAAAACCCACTCCAAAGGCGACCCCTAAATCGACCCCTAAATCGACCCCTAAAGCCACCCCTAAAGCCACCCCTAAAGCCACCCCAAAAGAGGGTCCCAAGGCGACTCCCAAGGCGAAGGCCGAAGATCAGGGGGAGTCAGAGGAAAAGGACTCGAGTGCGTCCAAATCCCAGAAGTCCGAGGGGACGGGTTCGGCAAAAAAAGGCAGTGGGTCGGCGGCGAAATCGGGAGGGGTCGGGGAGGCTTCCAACTTTGGGTGGTATCACGAGTTGATTCACGATCGATTTTACAGTCAGTGGGACCAGCCGACTTCGATTTTTGATCACGACAAATCCTTCATCTGTACGGTGCAGATTCGGATTGAGAAAGGTGGGGAAATTTCCAATGTGAAAATTCTCAAATCCAGCGGCAACGTGGTCATGGATGAGTCGGTCCTGGCGGCTGGAAGGCGTGTGATGCAAATTGACCCGCTTCCGTCCGGGTTGGGAAGTGGCGGTTCTTATACGGTCAATATCAACTTCGAATTGGAATAGCCTCCCGGAGAGCCAAGCTCCGGAGCGACCGACGAAAAAAAATCTTTCCGCAGATTCGCTCGGCGCGCATGGTTGCGGTATCCCTATTCGATTCGTGGCAGAAAAAAAATCATCAACCGTTAATCGATTTAAGCCAGTCAAGGAAGTTTCCGTGATGGCTTGGATTGAAAATCAATTTGGCGACGTGCTTCTCCTTAAGCAGTCGCAGGGCAATAAATTTTGGACCCTACCCGGGGGCAAAGTGCGGATGCGCGAATCGCTGGTTGGAGCCTTGAAGCGGGAGGTTCTGGAGGAAACCAGCTTGAAGATTCAATCCATTGTCTTGAGCCACGTGTTTGACCGTTCTCCCAAGGGAGTTCTGACTTTTGTGTTTCGTGCCAGGATTAAGGGAAGGAACGATACGGTTTTTCCCAAGCTCAACGAGATTGAAACCGCCAAATTCAGTTCGACCCAGCTCCAGCCGGCTTCACCCTCTTTGCGCTTTTTTTGGAAAAAAATGCACCGCACCGAAGGGGATTCTCAACTCCGACTCAATTAGCGACAGTGGCAAAGCGAACGCCGATGGCGGACGCGTTCCAGGAGTGCTTTAGGGCCGGGAGGGTGGCGCAGCGCAACTCCTTGATGGTGGCGAGGAGAGGGTCCTTGATAGCGCCGTCCACCGAGTAGGTCGGCAGGGGCGCATCTCCGAAAAGTGCAAACCAAAGGAGCGTGGGCGTCCCGCCAATAGTGCTCGGCACGCAGCAGAGGTGGTCGCAGCAGAGGGGGTTGTATCTTTATTCTTGCAACTTGAGTTGTTTCGACAATGAGGAATGGAAAGCAGCGATATCCACAAGAGTCACAAAGTGTCGGTTCTGATGTGCCATTTTTTATGCCGAGCCCAACACATACCGCGAATGCCACCGCCAACCGCG
>Ga0105050_10003160_pt1 | contig 23026 bp, 15 predicted proteins | sample FRY01_FD_78088 | JGI IMG/M metagenome (GOLD analysis project Ga0105050, IMG submission 78088) | Freshwater microbial communities from Lake Fryxell liftoff mats and glacier meltwater in Antarctica - FRY-01 | ecosystem: Environmental > Aquatic > Freshwater > Ice > Glacier meltwater ...
ATATGCAATTCGAATTCCTAAATTTCCTTTTTGGTCAGTTATAAGTCCAGCTTGAATATCTTTTGGGAAAGTATAATTTTCAAATACAAGATACGTTGCTAAGCCCAATGCAAATCCAAGCCCTGCACCCGCAATTACTTGGGACATATAATGCTTATTGGAGGCAATACTGACAGAGCCTACAGTTGCTGCGTACAATGAAAATGGGATACCAAAACGAGGACCGCGTGAAAGGCCACTAAACGCTGCAAGATAAGTAGCAGAGGTCATATGACCGGAAGGGCTTCCCCCGTGAACACGATCATCTTTATCAAAAGCTTCATTAGACGGCCTTAAACTTCCATCAACTTTTATTTGTTTAACTAAGATCTTTGAAGTCCACGCCCAAAACAATCCAAGCCCAAAAAGCTGTGCTTCACGCCATGAGTTTTCCTCTTCCCGTGCAAGACAGGACATCGCATACCCAACAAATATAGGGGTAGCAAATTTTTCCTCATAAAAAAATGACTTCATCCAAGCAGGTGGTTGATGGACATTAAGATGGTTTTCATGCTTATAAAATTGTCTGTGAAGTATCGGGTCTACCTGTCTTCCAATCAAATACAAAGGTAATGCGACACTCAAAACACCCATAGTATTTCGTGTGAAAAAATTTTTCCATATTTGTACTGAATCAGTTATTCCATCATATAACATATTTTTTACTTTTTCAGGAGTAACCATTTGCAAAAGCCCAGGTGCCCGTTTTGTTACTTCCCCCCCCCCAACCCGCGTAACGACTTTTTCCATTTTAACAAGATCAGTCACCCGACCAATTGTCCTCTTAGGCCGTACCCTCTTAACAACTTCTTTTGCTTTAGCAGACTGAGCGGCTTGCAAAGGAAAACTTTGCAAGCAAGCAGCCGCAATTATTCCACCGTACACGACTAAACGATATAGTTTACTATTCATACCCCCACTACCCCACATTTTCAAAACGTAAGCATATTTCTAATTTAAAGCTTAGAAAATTTTAAGAAAAAATATCAACGATTATTTCATTTTGAAAAATAACCGTTGATATAAATTTAACCTAAAATACTATGTATTATTATTTTTTATTTCAAAATAGAATTTTTTAACTATAGGTTCGGATGCATAGTATGCCAAGAAGTAACTTGCTGATAGGCATGCGCTGTTTGTAAGAGTAGTCCTTCTGAAAGATGCGGGCCAATTAACTGCATTCCCGTAGGTTTATTATCTTTGGTAAATCCAACAGGCATAGAGATTGCAGGAATACCCGCCAAATTCATCGAACAAGTAAAGTAATCCTGTAGATCCATGGCAAGTGTATCGTTATCATAAGCCCCTATTTTAAAAGCAGGAACCGAATGCGATGGCATAATCAGCACATCTGCTTTTTCAAATATATCTTTGAATTCTTTTCTAATAATACGACGAACTCGTTGTGCATTATCATAAAACTCACCAGCATGCCCTACAGAAAGCACATAGTTGCCCACCATGATGCGCACCTTAACTTCTTTACCAAAACCATCTTGCCGAGTTTGTTTATACATCTGCGCAAGATCTTGATCTTTATTTCGTGGACCATAACGAACCCCATCAAACCGAGAAAGATTTGAAGCTGCTTCAGCACGGCTAACGATAAAATAACATGCAGCGCCATATTCAAGAGTTTTCATGGACACAGGAATAATTTTTGCGCCCAGGCGTTCAAGTTCTTTAATGGCTTGCTCTGTATTCTTTTTGATTTCAGGATCAAGTCCTTCACCATCAAGAGCTTCTTGGATAACACCGACTTTAAGATCTTTTTTTAAAGTCCCTAATAAACTTTGTGTGTAATCTTTTTTGCCTACAGAAAGGCTCGAAGAATCTCTTAGATCATGTCCTGCTATTTCAGAAAACACTTGTGCAACGTCATAAGCAGAACGTGCCAAAACACCTACCTGATCAAGTGAAGATCCATATGCGGTCAGCCCATAACGAGAAACAAGGCCGTACGTAGGTTTTAAACCAACAATACCACACATTCCAGCAGGCTGACGTACCGAACCGCCTGTATCAGAACCTAATGCCCATGGAGCAAGCCCAGCTGCAACTGCAGCTGCAGAACCACTACTTGACCCACCAGGAACGCACTCAGTATTCCATGGATTTTTTGTTTTATAAAAAGCTGAAGTTTCACCTGAACTTCCCATAGCAAATTCATCCATGTTGGCACGACCAAGCAATAAGGCACCTGCCTGTTTTAACCGATCCACAACCGTTGCATCATACGCGCAAGTAAATCCTTCTAGAATTTTAGAAGCACAGGTCATTTTTCTATTTTTCTGGGAAATATTATCTTTAATGTATCCAGGGATCCCCGCAAGCGCACCAGATCCGGTATAATCTTTAATAATTGAATCAGTATCAAATACTTCAAGAGTAGCACCTAAGTTTTCATAGGTACGCGCACGTTGAGTAAAATATTCAACCATCTGAATGTGGGTAATTTCACCAGAGACTAATAGCTCTTGAAGTTCTTTAATAGATAAAAATGCTAAATTTTTCATGAATAACTCCCGCTACTTGGTGTCTAAAATCTTAGGAACCACAAAAAAGTCCCCTTCTCTCTCAGGAGCGCGGCCAAGAATTTCTTGAGCATTAAAACGTACAACTACATCTTCCCGTAGGAAGTTTACATTCTTATTTGAAGGCTGATCAACTGACTCACCTGCAAGCTTTTTAACAATCCCTGCGTAGGCCAAAACATCCTGCAATTGCTGTATTAATTCTTCTACCTGATCTTCGCGCACTGCGATTTTTGAAATATCGGCAATTTTCAGAATTTCTTCTTTTGTTATTTTCATGCATTATCCTTCAAGGCTTACTTTTCCATTTCTCACCTCTTAAGCGCTTGATATAAATTACGCTCATAAAGGCATTCCCAATATAAAGGGAGCTATAGATTAGCACAAATTTTACTATTTGATTAGGGATCCCTATCGTCGAAAGTACATAAGCAGTCGGGATAAAGAACCCAAAACTTACTAGTAATCTCGTATTCATCACTGTTTTGACATCGGCACTCCCTCGCAATGCACCCGCCAAAATAAGCTGCACCACATCAAAAAAGGCAAGTGCGCTTATAATAGGGAATGCGATAGAGGCAAATTCCGTAAAATCCCCCTTAATGTCAAAAAATCTAATAATCTCAGTCGGCCACAAACAACACCCCAACAAGATGGTCAAAACCATTACTGCCGACAAAAGCACAATTTTTTTAGTAACAACCTTGATTCTATCCCAGTCATTTTTTCCATAATAATTACTCGCTAGAAAAGTAACCACCTGTGCAAAAGCAATAGCTGGAAGCAATGCAAATCGTTCGAGATCTTTAATAACAAAAAAACTTGCAAGCGCGCAGGTCCCCATAGGAGAAAAACAACGCGTAAGCCATAAATAAGAAAGCGCTAAAATGCCTTTATCAATCATAACTGGCCAACTTAACACAAACAAACACTTTAAGTTTTCCCACGAACCCCATGAAAGTAAATTAATTGAATAAGGCTTCATACTTTTACTTAGCACCACATACCCACCAGCAACAACCGACATTGCAACGTATTGTATTACACTTGCAAGTGCCGAACCTTGTAATTGCAGGGCAGGAAAGCCCCATTTACCAAAAATAAGTACATAATCAAAAAATACAAAAAGAACCGATCCAAAAATGAAGGTGTACATTGGTACCATCGTATTTTTGATACCACGCAAAAAACCAATAAACGCAAAATACACAAACGTAAAAAATATACCTGCTGCTCGAACACGCAAAAAAGGAATCCCAAGATCCAGCATTTCTACCGGCACTTTGTACCAAACGTAGATATGGGCTGCGCCAAAATATAAAATGAAGCTAACTACTCCACCAAAAAAAATAGTCATCCAAAAGGCAGCACCTAAAGATTCTCCTGCCTTTTTATAATCTTGAACACCATTATGACGGCCAGTCATAACAATTGCACCAACAGACAGGCCTTCTGCAATTTTAATGATTAAATGCAAGAGAGTATTTGTAACTCCCAATGTTGCATAAGATGAAGTTGATTGTAGATGTGCTACAAGCCGCGCATCGATAAGCAATGGAACGGAGTATAATATGACGGCTGTAATAAATTCAGGGATAAAATAACGAGCAATAGCGCCGTACTCCTGCCCTTGAGCAGTATCTTTAATGCCTTCAACATAGCTAACAAAAAGATTTTTCTTCATGCAATTTTCCCCGCTTACTCGTTATCCTTTTTACATGCACTCTCAGAATAGATAAAATGGAACTTCTACGCAAAGAATTTGAGGAGTTGCGTGACAAATACACAACGATATTTTATTTTTATCTTTGCATAAAAAGTGAAAATAAGAAAACTATTTATTTTAGGTGTAATTTATTAGTATAGTTGTAACTGAAACGAAGGAATACAATTCATGGGCATGCAAGTTGGAGGGGAACTGCAATGAACTATTTTAGGCAAACTATCTACTTAATAGTTTTTCCAACAATGATGCTGTACGCTGCACCTTCTCACGTTCTTACTTTTTTTATTGAGCCTTATCCATCGGCAACACAAACAAGTCGCCAAGAAAGCTTCAAAGAAGGCATTTGTTTTACGTATTACGGAAATGTATCAATCTCTGATAATAACGGTCAAGTAACATTTCCTGTTAAAACTCCTGATGCAAAGTTCTTCATTCTTGTAAGCAATCATATAAAACCTATTCCTATGATATTTGCTACCATAAATCATTTAGAAATTGAGGAAGGAGCCTTTTACGCACTCTTTTCTGTCCAAAGAATGTATGACGAACAAACTCAGATGTACTTCTGGAGCGTTGAACAGTCAAAAATTGATGATGATCTCATTATTCCTATGAATACAATTGTTATTCATGCAGATCCTCGAACAATTTACATTCCCACGGGAATTACGCCAACTTCAAATAGTCCCCAGCTTTTTTTGCCAACTATTTATAGAAAATCAAAAGAAACAAAGATAATGGGTATGACTGTGCATGCAATTCATGCTAAAAACGCGATCGAATTTTTAGAGCTAACTCAATTTTTTGCCCCTATTAAACGTAATTCCCAAATCAGTGGATCTTCAGAAAGTGCAAAGATATAAAATTAAAACTCATTGAGTAAGATTTTTTTACGCTTTAAAATCATGGTATACTAACCGCTCGAGTTTTAAGTGGCTCCACAACTAAAAGGATTTCTATGAAGCTTCAGATCTCGTTTGATGGGCTTGATATCGATCAGAACCTCCATGTCGCACGGCAGGTCGCCGAATACGCAGACATTATTGAAATTGGCACTCTTCCTCTTTTTAGATATGGAGTCACCATCGTAGAGCGGTTCCGTGAGGAATTTCCTAAAAAAATTATATTTGCTGATACAAAAATTGTTGATCGCGGTCGTGATGTTGTCAGCATTTTTGCACAAGCTGGTGCAGATTGGGTTTCTGTCATGGCTGGCACAAGTAGAGAAGTTATTCATGGGGTGTGTTCAAAAGCCCACGATCTAGGAAAAAAAGTTTCAATGGATCTTCTTGATGCAGGTGCTCCAGGACAAGAAGCACTGGAGGCAAAAAGCCTTGGGGTTGATGCACTTATGTTCCATCAACCGTACGATGAGGATCCAAGCCTTTCATTTTTAGAAAAATGGGAAATGGTACGTGGAAATACCAACATTCCTATTTTCATTTCAGCGCGTATAGATCGAGCCTCTCTTAAGCAAATTCTTACCATACAAGCACATGGAATTGTTGTAGGCAAAGCTATTACTGAAAGCAAAGATCCTGCCACAGAAGCACAATTTTTTGCCCAAGTTCTCAGCAGCGGCACGATCTAATTTTGGCGCCCTACCCAATATAATTATCAGCATCCACATAATGTTTCTGGCCCAATTGCTCTACCTGACTGGTAATTTGACTTTGTGCATCTTGATAATCTGTGCCAGGCAAATAGGTATGCCAATAAAAGAGCCGCGCAACAAGGTGCAACTGATTAAGCCATGTCTGCAGCATAGAAAACTGTTGTGCGTCAATCCATACCATAAGAGGATTAGCTATATCCGCCGCAAACACAGGCTGACTTGCCCAATATTTTAAAGTATGTGGATAAATGCTTTGCGGATTTGAAAGCTCAAGAATTTTTGTAATCTTTCCATCTTGCCCCACAACATCAGTCATAAAAGCAAACCGTGAAACACTCTTTGCGTCTTTATCATCCTTTTTAGCGCTATCATCTCTATACTGCACCGAAATAACAGGAAGACCTTCTGGAGCAAACCATTTTCCAAAAGCAGGCAGCCGTGTAAAAATACGAATAATTTCTTCAGAAGCCGTTATCGCTTCAGCTGACAGCGAAGCACTTTTAGGATCTGTTTTTTGAGGAGGAAATAAATTTCCCGCCCTTTCAATACCATTCATCAAATAAAAAAGCGCTCGGACAAGATCATCATGCATAATTTGATAAGCAACTCCTGCATTAGAATTTTCTGTCGCATTTCCTGAACCACTCTCCCAACTTGAAAAATTAGATTGCGCATTGTCAGCAAAACCTACTTTTAAAAGAGTCTGAAATGCTGGCGTTTCTAAGACTGCAACTCCCTGAAAAACTGTACTGGTTGCATCTTGCGGTTGTACACCATACGGCGATCCTTGTGGATCACAGGTGCGAATTTTATTTCCTGCAGAATCTTTTGTAAAAAGTATCTTTGGATAATCCCCAATAGAAGGATAAAGATATGCAGGATAATCAGGATTTTTCCCTACTTCATTAATCGTTACGGTATCCCAATATTCCTGATGAGAAATAAGATTCTTAAATATTTTCCCATTTTTATCAGATTGGCTTTCTGCTTTTTTTGCATCAGCTGACTTTGATGGATACGTTCCTTTTTTGTCTCCTTTTAAAGCAACAAGACACTGAGTAAAAGCGTTATACCCAAACCGAGAAAGATAAAACGTGGCCAACGAAACTACTGTGCGTAATGACTTCTTTTGTAACTCTTGATTGAGCACTACAAGGTCTTTCATATCCTTGTCTTTATTCTCATCCAATGCTTTTTTAACTTGATCAATCGCAATCATGTACAGTGTCCATGCAGCTTCCCAATTACTATATTGGTAAACACTTTGGGCTTTACCTACCCCTTCTGAAGGCAACGGTACCGGAACTGGATATACTTTTGTAGTTTGCGGATATTCTGTTGATGGAGGACTTTTCTTTTGATCTGCTAACATATCCCCCGCGCGTCCTAAAGTCTTTGCAAGTATCTGTATCGCCTGAGAAACACTTTGATAGCCAGTATCTGATGAACTTACAAAAAATTTCACTTGGTCTGAGAAATTAGCAATGACATTAAAATATTCTTTAAATTGATTACTTGAAGGGTCTCCGCACAATAACGCTGTATTTACATTCATCCACAGAATGTACGCATCTGCCTGTAATTTATTAACAGTTGCTTGCCCCATTCCGAAAGTTTCTACAAATGAAGAAAGCTCTCCATAAAGACCCAAAAGATTTTCAAATGAATCTTGAAAACTGTTATAAAGATCACTGTACTCATCAAACTTAACATTAAGACGATCGCCGTTACTTAGTTGCATAGCTTTTTTATACAAAGGAGTCTGCATAACTTTATTAATAGTGGTACCAAACGGGACAGCCGCTGCAAAGTACGTATTTAAAATCGCTTCATTAATTGCTTGCTGCCCTGCCTGATTACCTGTAGGTACGCAGTTATACTCTCCAACAGCAACAGGAATATTCCCTTGGGCATACAGCTTTAGAGGAACATCATTATATAATTGATAGGCAGAATTAAATTCGCCAATAAATCGTGGCAAAGCTGAAATTGGCATATTTCTTTGAACCAGCGTATAGACATCAACAGTAATTGGTTTACCGATAGCATTCCGTTTATCAGTAACAACGGTCGTTTTTTCTACCGTGAGCGTCCCTTTTACAGTACTGCCGCATACAGCTACTCCCTTACTCAGCATTCGTTTTACTTGTTGAGCATACAGAGTAACATAGGGTTCTACAGAAACTTTTCCATACACTACGGCTTGTTGTGAAAGTGTTTCTCGATAGAAAGGAACTGCCAGGGCATCAACAAGTGTAAGCATTGTCTGAGAATCTTTTTTACCTGCATACTGCGCAATAGTATTTAAATATTTCTCAGGAATGACATCTTTTTTTAGACGTAAAAGATACAAAGGAGTATCATCAGTATACGCAGCTACAGCTTTATCAAAAGAGATAATTGGCAAACAAGAAAAACGAACAACTGATTGTTCAGAATTTTGTGCAGTATTTCTATCCACTTTTTGTGCAAGATCAACTCCTGAGAGGGCAAACTGTATTACTGGCACCACCGCACTGTAAGTCTGAAATGCCAACGTGTTTGAAATAGCAGCCTGTATTTTTACATGATTATCCTGATCTTGAGCCTGAGCGTAGTACTGAGCAGCCCTTTGATATCGTTTAATAATATCATCACATGCACTATCAATATCACTATTTAAAGAAGTTCCTTTTTCAAATTGCTCTTGCTGTTCAATCAAAAGATCATCAGCCCCTTTTTTATAAAAATTTCCCATTAGCCCATCAACGGCACTGTCCTCTTTTTTCCACGATAATTCTACTGCATTTTTAACTTCAAAAAATGATGCCATGCTCTGCATTTTCCGCTCAGCAGAGGCCAAGGCACGCTGCGCACCCAATAGCCCCTGAAATGCCCGTTCTTTTTTTGTAAATTCCTCTGCAGAAATTTTCTTTTCGCCATCAAAAACAACTTGAACACGCATCACATCATACGTTCCGTAAAAGTCTTTTAGTGCCGCTTGCGCTGCGATGTAAAATGCTTGCGCCTCGGGACGTTTTTGCACACTACAAATAAGGTACCCTTCATAGAGATGAACTGCTTTAAGTAAATCGGGAAATTCAGTGCATGAAGGATTTTTTATAATCCATTCAGCAAACCCTTGTACCGCTAAGCCCTCACCTTTACCCTCAACCAAAATCGATGACAACGTCTTTAAATATGCTCCAACAACCCCTCTATTTCCTAGTCGGTAAGCTGTTTGATAATAAGCGAGCGCTTGCTCAAAAACTTGCCGGCTCTCTTGCACTGTTTTTTGAGCTGTAGTTTTTTGTAATAAATAACCGGCAGCCTTTTCAAAAAGCGCTGGCCACTCTGGATTTTTTACTAGTGCATCCTGCGCCAAAGCCCTGACTGCATCGGCTTGTTTTTGAAAACCAGAACGCTCATACAACGATGCTGAAAAACCGTAAAGCAAAACACACAGAGGAGAACTTTTTCTTTCACCTTCCCGCGTGCTTGACCACGAAGAACCAAAATAAAGCTTTTGTCCAACACTTGCATATAAACGTGCCTGATGAAGATAGAAAAATTGGGAAAAAGTAAGATTTTTTTGTTCAGCACTCTTCAAGAGCGCTTGTATTGAGGTATAACCCGAAAGTTCTGTTTTGTACTGACTAAAAAGTTCATCAACCTTTTCAAAGTAATGTTGTACAGAAAGGTACTGATCATTTGCAAATAAAATCCATTTAATAACATCTGCAAGAGAACCTTCAGTCGCTGCTTCAATATAGTTATCTGCGCCTAAACATTCCTGCGTATTTCCATCGACCATACATTTATTTTGACTCTGCAAAGACTGTTGCGCAACAGCACATACTGATTCCCCCTTATCTCCAAGAGCACAACGATAAATACCAGAAAGCGCTTTATTCAACGTATCAAAAACTTGAATCGACGAGCGCAGCACTGCAATTGCTTCCTGATTTTCTTTATTATCTGGCACATTCAAACTAAAAAAGAATGACAATTGTTCGCGGTACTGCTCCACAGCAAGAGGTAGTAATTCCTCAAATCCAGCAAAAGCATCGCCCAAATAATCCTGATAATCGGTTGCAAGGACATCTTTATACTGCTCGTTAACATCTCCTAGATGCGGCACTTGCGCTGCATAATCACTGTATCCCCCAAAATAAGGTTTATAATACTCCACAAATCCGTGCAACACAGACTGATAGCGCATAATACCCAGCTGTGCTGAAAGTTTTTTTGTATAATTTACTAGGTCAGGCGCAGAAAGGCTTTTAAATGCCTCGGCAGAGAGAGCAAACTCTCGTTGTGCCTGCTCGTAATAGTCGCCCTGAATTTTAGCGTCTGCATTTGCAAGAGCAAACAAAGGTGCCGATTCAGCCGATTGATACGCAAGAACTGCTCTTTGAAAATGAGTCAACACCGATTGGATTGCACTCTGCTTTGACTGATAAAGCTGTGTCGCAGCTGCATTGGTAATTGCATAATAGTACTGTGCTGCAAGGCCAAATCCATCACCTGCTTTTACTAACGCATCAAAAATATCACGCGATTCGGTAGATGCATTCGATGATGGCCCAGCGGTAGCCTGTTGCACCGTACTTTTATTATTACTACTTAAAGCAGCAGCATTTGCTTTTTGCGCTTCTACAAAATGCGCAACAGCTTGTTCTTGTACCCGCACAGGATTGGCGTCAGTTTTCTGCGATGAAACAGCAGTAAGCATGCTTGATGTTTTAGGTTTATTCCATACCACATAATTGTTAGAATCAAAACCATACGCACGAATAACATCTTCAACCCACGCTGTCAGTACTTGAAACAATTCTTGAGTCGTTTTAAACGCGGGACTTACCGTTATGTTTCCTGCCGTCATGGGTGCATCAGATTGAATGCCTTTACCTGAATATGTTTGATATGCGGGAATATCGCTATAATTTCCGTACAGTGGAATCGGCTGCAAACCAGCCGGAGGGACTATCTTGCCTAGGGCGCGTACTGATGCTTTTGCTAGATGCGCAGCACCAATAAATCCGCCGATGGTTGCCAAAGAACCGTAGATATCTTTAAGCACACTGTTTACAAAATCTTTTGGCTGCGTAAATGTACCATCACTTACTTCTGATTTTTGAGCACTTTCTGGAGTGTAAGAATAAGTCCCCACACTCACTGGCCCGCCTGCTTGACTCAATCTTTGTAAGGATTTTTCAAAGACTTTTGTGTAGGCAAGCAAAACATTTGCGTCAGGAATTGATTCAAAGGAATAATTTTTAAGTTGTGCAGTATTTTCATTATACTTTCCTGCAAGATCCTTTATGAGTGAGTAAAACCAACGCACAATGAACTGATCACGCTGTGTGTAATAACGATCAAAAATAACTTGATAGTTTTTTTTAAGGGCCTCAACACGCAGCCCACTATCACTCACTTTAAGCTGAGCAGATGCTGAGTCCATGACTAACTGAAATTGAGCAATTGCAGCATCAATACGTGCCAGTTGGCCTTGCTGAGTCTGAGTCTCATTGTTTTGCATTACATTTGAAGGAATAAATAAAGAAGCAGTCGCAGACTGGTAAAAGTGAGCGTCAAGCTGACGAGTTCTTCCCGCAACAAATTGCAAAGCTGAATTGCACGCTGCATTTAGAATACTAAGTGGATAACTTTCTGATAAAAAAGCTAAGTTAAAACAACGCCCCTGGAAGCTAGAAAAAAAATTATTACTCCATAAAGGTGTATTGGCAAAAATATCTGTTTCTACATGAGAAAAAGAAGCTTCATCAGTATAAGTACCATAGAAACGTAATGCTTTAAGAAGTGCTCCTTGATAAGATCTTCCCTGCTTGTTTCCTACCAGACGATCGTATAAATCATTAAAAAGTTTTTCTCCCATCACATCAACAGTTATATCCTGTTTTTGTAAAGAAAGATCTTGTGCTAAAGGAGACACAGGAACACTTACAGCGGGCTGATTTCCTCCCAAAGATGGGGCATCAAAATCGCTCCACGAAGCACGTAGAGCTTCACCATACAAACCTGCGCAAAAAATACTTATAACATAGAAAGATAGGCTTCTTTTTATCATATCACTCTCCCTTGAACATTCTTTAGATAGAGGCAAGTGTACGAGCTTAACCACAAGAATTGAAGACTTATGATAAAAAGAATTTATCGTTTGTACATTGTTTCAAGTTCAGCGATGGTAGTAACTTCATACGGAGTTTTATCTTCACGATACCCAGCAAAGCGAGGAAACCGCAGTGCAAAACCCAACCGATCGTCCCTCTTACCTGCACTATGCACCGGAGACAATGTAATTTGATCAGCAAGCACTTCACACACTTGCACGGGCTGCACCCATACGGCAGGCACCAAACTTTTATCACAGATAACATTGTGTGGCTGTTGGTTAACCTTAAGCTTCTCACAAAGATGTTTGAGATGAATCCATTCATGATCAGTCAAACCAGTTCCAATTTTTGCGACTGTTTCAAAATAATCATTCTGAAGATTATAAACACCCACCAGAAAAGCTCCAATTCCAAATTGAGAACGCTTCCCTTTGCCAGGATAGTATCCAAGAATTACCACATCAATCGTATCTTGTAATTTGTCTGCAGCCTGATATTTAAGTTTTATCCAGTTAAAATTCCTTTTACCCGGTTGATAAATAGCATCAGTTTTTTTTATAACAAGCCCTTCAAGACCTGCGGCAATTTCTTGAATAAAATAGTTTTCAAGCTCTCTTGCTGAATGAATTGTTTTTTCTTGGATGACTTGCAATACGTCACTGGATGACTGAGAAAGAAGCGTAATAAGTTTTTGTCGACGTTGAGAGTGAGATACGTCAAGTAAACTTTCACCGTCAAGATACAAAAGATCAAATAAATGTAACTGCAAAGGAAGCTCAGAAACCATTTGTTCAATGCCATGTTTTCTGCGACGCTTTACTGTTTCTTGGAAAGGCATAAATACTTTTGTATTGGGGTCGTATACCATAGCTTCGCCATCAGCAATAAACGTCCCTACAGGAAGCTCTTTACACGCAGTTACAAACTCAGGAAACATATGAGACATATCAATTAAATTACGAGAAAAAAATCGTACAAGCGGTGCGCTTGAAGAATTATCAACATGTACTTGCAAACGAAACCCATCAAATTTTGGCTGTGCAACACAGACACCCATTTTATCCATAATAGATTGCACGTCGGGCATTCTTTCTGCTGCCGCAGGACGAATAGGGACCCCAACTAAAATCTTCATTTCTCTAATTTTCCCAATTCCCTCTTGCTTTAACACGCGCGCAATAAGACCAATATCTGCACACACATTGTAAGCATCCTCTATATCTGCACGTAAAGACTTGTCCCCCGCAACCATCCACGAAAGTGCATCCACCAAAGTCATATCAGAAAAACCAAGACGCAAAGTACCTACAATAATACGCACCACATATTTTGCACATACAGGGTCAAGAGAAGAAATAAGTTCTTGAATTCTTTGAATTTTTTTATCTTGGGAACCGGCACCTTCAATGGCCTCTATTTCAACCAGCACATCGTATACTTCTTTCATGGAAAGATCAGCAGGAACGGTCCACGAACACTGTTCTATAACAGAGCCAAGGTCTCCCGTTGTTTCAAGTTCTTTTTCTACCCATTCAGCAGAGCGGTCAAGCAACGGAGCAACGACTTTGATCATAGTCTTTTGAGCGATATTAAATTGCGTGCTAATGTACGGAGGATTTAATGTTCCCATTGATACATAGCAAATATGCTCCGCCTCTTGCGGAGTTGCTTCGCGCAGCAAGTCAGCCAACAACCCGGTTATAGTTATACGTCCGTTCGTTTTTTCAATCAATTCAAAAGTTGTTGCAACTGTCTTAAAATTCACCGTGCTCTCCTTATTTTCTGGCACACAGGTACCATTGGCGCACAAAATGTAATCCGTATATAACGCCCGACCCTAGCGACAATAAAACTGTTATCACCAAAAGAAACGTCGCAACAGCTTGTTCATGAGTAAAGCCGAGTCCCCAAGGCATACCAACTGCCCATACAATATACGAAAACTGAAAGACTGCTTTAAGTTTACCCGACTTTATAACAGGCACAGAAAAACCACGCGTCTGCGCAATACATCGCAAGCAGGTGACAAGAAGTTCTCGACCCATAAGTAAAATTACCCACACGCACGAGATACGTCCAAAAATCATCAACATCCACAAGGAAACCCCCACAAAACATTTGTCCGCAAGGGGATCTAACCATGCACCAAATGAGGTTTCCTGTTTATATCTGCGGGCAAGAAACCCATCAAAAAAGTCTGTCGCGCTTAAAAAGCCACAAAAAATAACAAGCATTTTACTTGCCACGCATGAATCCAAGGGAAGAATGTAATCCATTAAAAAAGGAAGTATGGTTAAAGAAAGCACAAGACGAGCGAGTGTTAAGAAAGTAGGAATAGTAATATTTTTTTGGGAAAAGACGTTCATGGAAACTAACCCACCTGACCAGCTTACTGGAAGAAGAATATGGCGATGCAGGGATTCGAACCCCGGACCTTCGGATTATGATTCCGCTGCTCTAGCCGACTGAGCTACATCGCCATTGATTTATATAAGTCTTTTTTAAATGCTGAGTCTGTCAAGTTTAAAGCCATCAAGAACTACATCAATAAGGGACTTTAAGAAGAAAAGCCCAGTAAGAAGAGTAGTAATAATACCAAGCATCATAGTAATTGCAAATCCTTGTACCGGCCCTGTACCAAATTTATAGAGCACCAGGCCTGCAAGGAAGGTGGTTATATTACCATCCAGAATTACTTCCATGGCGTCAGAAAATCCAATATCCATAGCTCTTCTAAAAGTGACCCCTTGTGAAAGAGCATCACGAACTTGCTCATAAATCAGCACTGATGCGTCAACCGCCATACCAACAGTAAGCACCATCCCTGCAATACCAGGAAGCGTTAATGTCGCATTAAGCCACGACATAAGAAACATGATAAGAAGCAAATTATACAGCAATGTTATAAAAGCAAGAAGCCCAGCGAATTTATAGAAAATAACACTAAACAAAAGCAACGAACCAAGGCCAACCATGCAAGAAACTAAACCTTGCTTAATCGACTCAGAACCTAGTGAAGGTCCGATTTTGCGTTCTTCCTCAAATGTAACGGGCGCAAGGAATGAACCAGAACGAAGCATTGTCGCCAAACTACGAGCAGATTCTTCTGTAAAATTCCCGCTGATATAGCCTCTTCCCCCAGTAATAGCATCATTAACGCTTGGAGCAGAAATCACTTTATCATCAAGAACAATTGCAATACGTCTGCCACGGCAACGCTTTGTTATATCGGCAAACTTTGCAGAGCCTTCATCGTTAAATTCAAAATTAACAACAGCTTCCAACATTTGGCCTTTACCAAAAGAAGCATCTCTTAAATCCCGCCCAGTCAAATCAGTAAAATCTGAAACGAGATGATAGGTTGATTGTCCATTATGTTGTTCATCAACAATCATCATACCATCAGGAAGCACACCATCATAACGATCTAAAAGACCGTCTTCCGTTGGGCTAGAAGCTTCAACTTCTTTAATTTCAAGCAATGATGTTTTACCAATCATTTCTTTTGCTTGTGCAGGATCGTCGACGTTAGGAAGCTCAATAATAATATTAGTTTGACCTTGGCGAGAGACGCCAATCTCAGCAATTCCTGAACCATCAAGACGCTTACGAAGCACATCAACGTTACCCTCTACAGCTTTTTCTTTAATGTCGGCTGCAATCATATCAGGCAACGAAAGAATAACTTGATCACCTTGGCCTTGGAGATCCATACGTAAATCGTTGCGAGCTTTAAACGCCTGCAAAGCTTTGTTTGCTTCATCTACTGTACGGAACCCAAAAACAATTTTTCCATTTTCTACTTTGTGTATAACAGGATCTGCAATAGCATAATCTTGAAGCGCATTAAGCAAGCTTTGTTTTCTATTAATAAGTTCAGATTTAATTGCGTCATCAACGTTAACTTTTAGCGTAATATAAAAACCACCCACAAGATCTATCCCTCTGCGAGGGCGATCTTTAAAAGGCCATACACAGTAAAGCCCTACTGCAGCAAGCGCAACCCAAAATGCAAACCCTAGATAAGAACCGCGCCGAGCCATACTGACCATGTCTTATACTCCTGCTTAATACTTTTACATTGACCGTTACTACTTCACCGCTTTTTTTTGCGTTTAGACAGTGTAGCTATTTAAGATATGGTGCCGAAGAAGGGACTCGAACCCCCAAGGGATTTCTCCCACAGCCACCTCAAGGCTGCGTGTCTGCCAGTTTCACCACTTCGGCATTGTATATTTAAACCATCACTTCTGCAGAATTGTAACAGATTTTATCGGGCTTTTCAAACTTAACTGTAAAAAAGCCTCTTGAGTTACAAAGTATCATCAAGAGGCTTTTTACATTAAAAATCTGCAAACTTTTATGACGCAGTCTCAGCAGTATTTTCTGCAACATGTTCAGTCGTTGTTGTCATTACCACCGTACCAGCTTGCGACCCATCTTTATGTTCTGGCTGCAATAAAGGTGCAACCACTTCAACAGATTTAGTTGATACTATTTTGGAACCAAACCATCCTTTTACCGATGTCACCACAGAGCCAATCCACCCATTAAAAGATGAGAACCAAGAACTAACTGTCGAAGTTACAGAACTAAAAAACCCTTTTTGTTCTGCCTTCTTTTTCTTATCAGCTTTTTCCTGTTCAATTCTCTTTTTTTCGAGGTCCCTTTTTTCCTGTGTTTCATCTTCTTTTTCAAAAATTTCTAATTCTTTTTTTAACGATATGCCTTCTTTTTCAAGCGCACTTAACTGAGTCATAATGCTTTGTGTATGTTCTTTTACAGATTCTATCATTTTCTCAAAGTAAGAATTGAATTCCCCAGTCAAATACACATTTACTTTTTCAACATCACCCAGCAAAGTCTTTGTCTCGTAATATTGCTTTTGAGCTTCTTTATCACTTAATTCACGCGCAACGCTCTTAAAAATTTCCCATGCTTGCTGTTCGTATTTACTGCATACATCAATCTGTTTGAGCACCACGTCAATTGCTTCGTTAATTTTAGTATCAAGTTCTTCAATCGCTTTCGAATCAACTTTAAGTTGCTCAAGTTGACGCTTACGATCTTTAACTTTATCAAGAAAGTCACGTTCTTTTTTATTTAAAAATCCTTGTTCTTTTTTTTCTTTATCCATCAGCTCAAGGCCAACGTTGATGATATCTTCAAGCTGTCCCTGCTCAAGACCGACTTGCTGATAAAAACGATCAAGTTCTTTGTCAACCTCATTACGCTTTACAAAAAAAGTCATACGGGTTGTCATGACCTTATTAAAGCCTTCTTTGATTTGTCCGTACACATCCTCTATCTTACGCCACCAGTAGTTCTTATACACCCAGTTACCGCTCGTAGATTTTACATTAACAGTATCTAAAACTTCTTCATCTTCCTTTGATAGCGCTTCTTTATCATCGCCGAGTGTATCAATTCCACTGCGGACAGTATGCGAACGATCAACTCCAGCAGGGCCCGTATTTAATGCGCTAACAGGCTCAACAGGAGTAACTACAGGGGCACTTTGCACGGCAACCGGCGCTGCTGAATCTATCTGAGGAGTTTCTCCCAAAGAACTATCTACTAAAGTTTCTATACTGCTACTTATAGGAGCAGTACCCGCTTCAGAAAGTGGATTAGAAACCAAAGGTTGCACTGCGCCCGCTGGTGATACAGACTGTGCTGGCGCCACAGGCGAAGCTGCAGGTAAAGGTCCTGTTACTGCTAAAGCAGAAGGCGCCACTACTGGGCTAGCCTGAGAAGTGTCGGAAACCGCCGCCAAAGGAGCAGCGCTACCTTCACCTTCTTCAAAATTATCATCAGAAGTCTCTTGTGCGTAAGCACCAGAAATTGAAACGAACAAATAAGCAGACCATAACAATCCGCGAAACAGCTTTTGAATACTCATACTTAACTACTCCCCTGCATTAAAGACTTACAATGTTTCGGCAAGCTCTCGCAGTTCTTTTAATAAACTCTTGGATAACTCTTCAGCTTCCCATGAGGTATAGCTCCAGCGCACACCGGAATCAACTTTCATAAGAACAGAGCGATCACTTTTGATATCGATAATATCAATGCGAACAACATTGATCAACGGATGCACAAGAGAAGGTGCACGAACAACACCTGCGCGGCCAAGAACGCCATACGCAATGTTGCCTTCATCCATAAAACAGAGCATCACTTTTTTCTGCCACACCATATTATGGTATCCTGCATGGTCCTTGTGAATTGCCATCAGAATACTTTCTGAACCTTTAGGAAACAAACACTGAATAGGAGTTGTATGCGGCAACCCTTTTTCTGAGAATGTTGATAATACTGCAACTGTTTTCCCCTGTCTTAACAGGTTTGCAAGATCTTCTGGTAATTTAACACCAACATGCTTTGCCATAAATAGTACACTCCATATCTTATATATAGTCGGTATAATTATCTTTTACTCGAGTAATTTTACTGCGACTTCATTTTCTACTGAGAACATTCGTTTTGCTAAACAAAGCCTGGAACCTTCACGAAAAAGAATTGCTTCCTTTAGAAATTCATCCACTTTTTTTAAAAATTTTTCTTTCTCTAACGGTGCCATATCGCTAAGTACATCTTCGAGCGCAAGTCCCTTCATCCTACGAAGCCCCAGCATCACTTTTTCAAGCCGAATTTCTTGCGGCGTCAGTTTTTCACACGAAGCTATTACGTCAACCCCTTTAGAAAGAGCTTCAATGTAACGTGGAATATTTTTAAGGTTTTGGTAACGAATCATCCCATCAAAGGAACATGACCCAACCCCCACTGCCTTATAAGGCTTTCTATCCCAGTATACCTGATTATGCTGCGACTCATAGCCCTCTCGCGCAAAACTAGAAATTTCATACTGCCGCAATCCATGTTTCTCAAATTCTTCAACAGTCCAGTAGTACAAATCAACAATTGGATCTTCTGGTGGCAATGCAAGCTCGTTTTTAATCAGCCGGGTATACAAGGGAGTATTTTCATGAATAGACAAAAAATACATCGAAACATGTTGAATAGGCCAGGTTATTACTTCCTTGACTGTCTGCTTCCACTCTGCATCGCTTACCCCGGGCAGGCCAATTATAAGGTCAACTGATAAACTATTAAACATTCCATCGGCCATTGACACAAATCTTCGTACATCTTCTGCTTTTTGATGCCGACTAAGACCAGCTAAAACCCCGTCGTTTAAACTTTGCACACCTGTACTTAAACGGGTAATTCCCACTTTTTTCCACAAATCTAGTTGTTCTTGAGTAACAGAACCGGGATTAACTTCTATAGTAATTTCAGAGATCGTTTTTAAATCGAAGATACTTTCTAGTCTACCAAACATGTCAAGTAGGAGATCATCTGGCCAAGAACTAGGGGTCCCCCCACCCAAATAAATAGTCTCCAAAGAAAGCTTACGCCCACATTCGGCGGCAAACCGTTCGATTTCCTCCATAAGGGCGTAATGATAATCGGGCATTAAATGGTCCTGCCCCGCAACCGCGACAAAAGGACAAAAATGGCACCTATAAGGACAAAAGGGCCAATGAATATATAAAGAGCGGGTATCAGCTGAAACGTCGTACCGCACACAGACCTCATCTTGAGATAATTTTAGACACAAAAAACTAGTTTTTTAAAAGGAAGGTTTAGGATACTCAAGTTTACCCACTCCATCAAGCATTTTCACCCATCGCACTTTTTTAAACCCTCCAAAAAACAACCCTTCCTTTTTCAAAAACCTTATCCCCTTCTTGTGGCCTAAGCTTGACGGGCTTAAAATTTCAACTGGAGATCTCTAATGGCACAAGGGGCTTTTGCAAACTATTTAAATATATTTTATACTATTAACCCCCTCTAATAAGGCATCTTAGCGAATATATGCTCAAAACTTTTTGAACAAAAAATATTTATATTAAAACGGAGGTTACTATGAAGAAATTTTTACTTTCGTTCGCGCTTATAAGTGGAATACTGACAAACAGCCCCGTATACGCGGAACAAACGACCCATACGTCTTACAAAGCACGAATTGTAAATTGTATAAAAACTGACCTCGGGTTTGGCGAAAAAATTGAAAAAACGACAATTACACAAGATTTTATGACCGGCTTACGACTCTTCGGCTATACATGTGCTACCAACGCGATCCTCAACGGAATAGTATTACGCAACATTGATTGGGGTAAAACAAGTTTACAAAGCGTAAATTGGGCATCCGATAAATATATGAAAAACATACTGTCAGTAGCGCTCTACGCAGCCCTAATAGTACCTATTGCAGAAGAAACAGTTTTCACCTATGGACTCTCGAATGGTGCATGTAAACTATTTGGACAAAATGGTGGTGAAATTATTTCTTCACTACTATTTGGCGCAGTACACTTTCAACATGAAAACTTTAGCCAATCAATGAATCATGCAATACTTACAGGTACAATGCATCTAATAAAAGTAAGAAACTACAATGCACACCGCCAGCACACCTGGGCACCACTATTTAACCACATTATAAACAACACGTGTGTTGTTGGACTTTTCTATATGATTAGCAAAGCAGCTCAATAAATCAAAAACAGCAAGGAGTTTTGTTAAGCCTATTTCTGACAAAACGCCTTACTGTACACGTTTGCAAAGACCTATAAGTTGATAAAAAAAGAAAATAATCTATACTATGAGCAAATGATTTGGGGTAATAAATCGGTCATCCTGTATTTTTCCGAGAGGTTTTTACAATGAAAAAACATGTAGCACTTTTGACACTTCTTCTTTTATCAAAAGTTACTGCCCACGCGTTTCCTGGCAACGTGTAATCTTTGTTTCCAAAAATTTCGACCACCGCAGTAAAAACATGTAAAAATCTTTTTAACGCTGCTCGTGATAGTTACAAAACATATGTTGTATTAGCAGCAGAACAAAAAAGACAAAAAGCTTTAAAAATAGAAACTTTAAGATTAGAAGCTGCTTTTGAAGCGCAAAGAAATCGCGAACTGCTAGCTAAGCTCCACAGAGAAAATATAGCCGATGACGCTGCATGGGAAGTTTATAGAAGAATCCACAAAGAGTATCCTAACATGCCATCAAAAGTGACCGATGCAGTAGCTACAGCTGTTGAAAAAGGGAATTTGGCAATTTCAGAAGTAATCGCGAACACTTCCGAAATTGACCCTATTGAACGCATTCAACTTGCCGACGACGCTGCATTAGAGGTATTTAAAAAGAATACTTCGCCAACAATTCAACAAGTATTTGGCATCATCGCTCCAAAAGGCAGATTAACAGAAGCCGTGGCTAAGCGACGTAGAATTATTGATGAAACAATGCTGATGAGACCAGCTGTTGCTCCCGCATTATTTATAACCAACTCAGAGCTCTTACAATTATTTCCTCAAGTAAACAGAGTTCATTAATATCCTACTTAAAATTTGTATTTTATAATTCATATAAAGAATCATACAAAGCTCAAATCGAGTACTGTATGATTCTTTTTTTTGCGCCCACTATTAATTAGTTGAAAAATTATAAATAAACCTTACACGCAGCACGTGAAGAAAAAAGTGCAGAAGCTATGGTTTCAAGCGAAACAACAAAAAAGGTGTTAAAAAACTCTATGAAGAAGTTATTAATACATGGGGCGAACAACGCGAGGAATTCTTGCAAGCTGAAATGAAGAAACAAAATGTTCAAAAATAAAGAGTAACTGTTTACTCTCTTTTTAAACGGCAGCGGGTACTATATCCACTGCCCTTTTTTTTGGAACAGGTACATTTTAAAATAATGATTTCCTTGATAAAACAATCGCCTGGGCGCTATGTCTATAATCATAAAAATTTTATGACCCCTACAATTCGCGATGAAAGGAATTACATGATTTTAAAAAAATTAGTATTATTGGTGCTGTGTACCCAGATTGTAGCTCACCCTCTGTGGGCGCAGGAAGATGACCAAAAAAATCAGGTCTCTTTCTTGATCCCCATAATTGTAGGTACCCTTTCTACAGCCGCTTTTATAATTGGCAACAGTGAGTACCTCAATTACACAAAACATCAAGAATTAAACGATTCTGACATTAATTTATACGTCCAAGGCCCCGCTATAGAAAAACTTATTACCGCAATCATCCCGCTTAAGGACCACTTTAAATCCATACCGAAAGTCTTACGTGAAGGTCTTCAATCAGAAGCAGAACGACATCTTTTCCATAAAACTTTTCATACTGGATACGGTGCTTCTTTTAAAAAATTCTGCGCGAGACCTTTTAAACCAAAAGCCTACCAATGGGAAGAAAATCTTAAAAAAGAGATCCCTTCAATTTTCACCGCACAAATAGCATTGCGCGTCTTATTTTTTCAACATCAGACTAAATTATCTCCCGCTCGGTTCTATCAAAAATTGTTAAACCAGCGAACGAAGGCTAAAACATTGCATGACCTAGGTTTTTCCTATTACAAAGAATGCACAAGTGGAGAAATTAACTCCACAGAAAGGGATGATTACCGTATTAATAAATTAAAAGAAACGCTCGCCGACTGGTCCTGTATTGGCTCAAAACAATACCGTTACAACCCACTAAAATTTATCGAACAAGGGAAAGCAAATAACGTCATCTACTACACCCATCCTGATGTAGAATGGACTAATACAAGGAACCATTACTAAAGTACTTAAATAATTGAATATATCTCTTTTAGGAAACATACTCGCTAAGTTTAAAAACTAACTTTATTGAATAAAAAAAATACACTTGCTATCTTAAAATCCTTATTAACAAGAACATTCTGACATAATAATTCTACAAAAAATCTATGAAGGACCTGTAATGAAAAAATTATTCTTATTACTTACAGCCAGTTTCTTAATCATACACACTACCCGGGCTAATGAAGAAATGCATCCTACAGAAGATGATAATAATGAAATAATTTCTACTCTTGATACAACTGATGACACAAACGAAAGAGAAAACGAAGAAAATAATACTATAACTCCAGAA
>Ga0105050_10003167_pt1 | contig 22981 bp, 20 predicted proteins | sample FRY01_FD_78088 | JGI IMG/M metagenome (GOLD analysis project Ga0105050, IMG submission 78088) | Freshwater microbial communities from Lake Fryxell liftoff mats and glacier meltwater in Antarctica - FRY-01 | ecosystem: Environmental > Aquatic > Freshwater > Ice > Glacier meltwater ...
CATCGCCGATGAAGGCTTCGAGGTGATCGCGCATGGGGGCGGACCAGTATTCGTCGTGGCCGACACTGATGACAAGACGTCGGTTTTTGAGAATGTCAGGGTGAAATTCGAGATCACTATTTGCGGCGAAGGCAAGCGGAATTCCGTTCTTTTCGGCCCAGACGACGAAGGGGTGTTCCCAGTTTCCGAACTGACTCTGTGGAGGTCGTTGGAAAGAGACGCGATGGCCTTGGACATTGTCCCGGCCGTTGTATGCGTAGAGGCTGAAACCTCCCCAGTTGTTGTAGGCGTTGTAAGTGTTGGTGGAGAGGTCGAGAAGGATGGGGGCTGGATCGGCAGCGGCGGGAGATTCGCGAAGGACAAAGTAGCAGGAAGAATCCTTAGACTCGGGAGCGCTCAGGGTGACGTGGTAGTATCCGGATTTCCAATCTGCAGGGATGGGAACGCTCATCGCAGTCGGCCAATCGCAGCCATGCGAAGAGGCGTTTGCGGGAGTCGGATGGGCGGTGCCTGCGATGTTTTCCATTTTCCAAACGGAAACCCGTTCCGCACCGAGACGGGTGAATTCGGCGGAGAATTTAGGGGCGGTGCTGGAGACGTGAAGCGTGACACTTTCACCAGGCGCGTAACTGACACGGCCTGCATAGCCTTCGAGCGATGCCGCGCAGAGAGAAATTGGCCAAAGGAGAATGGCGAGGAGAAGGGAGAGCTTTTTGTAGGCTTCGCTTATTTTTGCGGGCTGGATCCGCCGCCACTCCCTCTTGGAGCTGGAGGGTTGATTCTGTGGAACTTGGGAAATCATGCGAGCACTCTACTTAGGTTTCTTTGATGAACCAAACCATTACTATCCGCCGACATATTTTCTTTCTTAAACGAAGACCACAACATCACCCACTTTGCACCCAACCACGATATCTCTCCAAGGAAATCTCATTGAGAGAGCCGCAGGGGTCTCCAACGCCTTCTTCTGGTCAAAGCCCCGCTTTTGTTTGGAGATTTGTTGAAGGGCGAAGGGAGCTCGCCTCTCCACTATTTCGGATGGGATTTGACGAAGTCGATGTTCGCTTTCACCTGCGGGACGCTGTCATGCCAGTCGTTCTCGTGCTCAATGGAGATATGGCCGTCGAATTTCTGCTTCTTAAGCTCTTCAAGGCATGCCGCGACATCGACGACTCCAGTTCCGGCAACAACGACGGCGGCGTTGCCGTTCGTGGCTTTGTCCTTCAGGTGGACGCTGATGATGCGGCCGTCAAGGATACGGAGACACTCAACGGGAACGAGATTCGAGGTGCACCAGTGACCGAGATCAGCGCAGGCACCGACGCGGTGGTCGCGGCTTTCGACGACGCCGAGGATGTAGAGGGGGTTCCAAACCTTGTATTTCGGGTTGCTCATGGAACCGCCGTGTTCATGGAACGCGACTTTGATATCGGTCCGTTTCGCGGCTTCTTCCCATGCGGCGACCTGTTCAGTAGATTCGGTGCAGACGGCGTAGAGACCCATCTTCTTCGCAAAATCCATGATCTTGTTCACTTCGTCCGGGTTGTTCGCTCCGACGACACCATAGTTGACCGCGTGAACGCCTTGGCGCTTGCACTCAGCGAGAAGTTCAGCGATTTCACCATCGCTCATGCCGTGGCCGACTTTAATTTCGGAGTCGGGCTTCATTTTCTGACCGGGGAAGAACTCGATGACGTTGCCGCCGGCTTCCTTTGTCTTGGCGATGGCCTCAAAGGCCGTGAATTCCTTGAAGGTGTAGGCTTGGGCCCCAACGAACCAGCCTTCTTGGCGGAGGGCTTCGGGAATGGGGTCTGCAGAGATGCTTACGGAGAGAGCAAGCGCGGCAAAGGCGATGGTGCGGATGGTTTTCATAAATAACTTGGCGCGATGAGACTGAAGGGGCGGGCGGCTTGTGGAAAGTCCAAATTCCATACGTCCTAAGACCCACCCAACCTTCATACGAATGCTGAAAATATTTAAGGTCATTGACCAAGACGGGGTTGAGGACGCTGAAGTCGCTGCGAATTCTGCCTCAACTCCCCCCCTCCCCCTTCGTAAAGCGATTGCAGTTGCGGGAACAGAGAGAGCTCAGGGTTTCTTTGCCTTACTTTCAGACATCCACTTCCACAAATCCCCGACTTCCCAGAACCAGGCCATCGCTGAAATACCGCCTCCGCATAACCTCCCCAGCGGTAGTCCTTTGTCTCTTAGTCTCGCGTGACCCGTTGCGTCAGCGCATCCTTCTTTCACCCTTGCCTCATTTCCCCTCTCCAGCCTGCGCCTCCTTGATCAGCTTGGTTAAAGCCTGATCTAGATCTTCTCCATGCAGGCCGACATGCCTGATCACTCCTTTGTGATCCAACAGGTAGACGGTAGGCCAGCCTACGATGTCCCACTTTCCGGATATCTCACCACCCACTTTCTCGTCCCGAAAATTGCGCCAGGTGACCGTGCCATCTTTCACCAACTTTGAGAGCGTTTCCGGAGGATCGGTGTTCACTCCGACCAGCGCAAATGGTTCACCCTTCCACTTCTCCACAAGCGACCGCTCGTATTGAAGCATGACCCGGCAAGGCCCTCACCAGTATCCCCAAAAAGGTAAGAGCACGACCTTACCCCGATACTCGCTCAGGCGAAATTTTTTCCCGTCATGATCGATCCCTTCAATCTCCGGGGCTTCGCAACCCACCACCAAATGGGTGACCTTATACGACAACTCCGCGATCCACTTCCCGAGTAACTCATTCAAGCCCTCTTCCTTCCCCAGTTTTTCCAAGAGACCCGCCGCTTCCTGATTCCTGACAGCACGCTCCGCATCTGTGAGAGTTAAATTCCTCTCCGCATCTTCTGCCACCAATGACGCGAGCCGATATCTAGCCTCCTGGTGCAAGCCCCCCTTGTCCATCTTGCCAATCACAGCCTCCAACTGCTGCTTCTCCCCGAAAAAACCCAACACCCTGACATACTGAAACATCAACCGATCGTTTTGAGGGACCAACGACAACACCTCCCCCACCCGCTTCCTCTCTTCGGCATCTCCATTCTCGATCACCCACCCGATGACCTGAGCCACTCCCTCTTCCGTCAAATCACCCGTCACCAGATCGAGCACCTGCATCGCCTCCACCTCTCCATTCTTAAACTCACTGACCAATTTTCTCGCCTCCGCCACGCCACCTCCAAGAGCCGGCCCTATCGCCAATGCCATGATCATTATCGCCAATCTCGCTGTCATGTTCCCATCCTACCAACCTTCGACCGATAAAGAAACATCTATCTCCACGCATCTCCACCTTCAGATTTCGCAGCGCAAACAGCCCGCCTCCCGAGGTCGGCAGACCACGCGCCCCCTTCTTTCGCTTCGCTCCGAACCACGCGCGTTTCTCTTGGAAGACCTCCTCGACAAAGCTCCGACTTCCCAGAACCAGACCGTCGCTAAAATACCTCACCCGAAGCCGGCCCAACTCGGCCCAACTCAATTTCCGGCCGCCTCTCAATTCCTCCCGAGCCTTCTTTCGATCAAAGCCGCGCTTTGAAAAGACGCCACTTGCACCCTTCCGTCCCTTCTCCGCCTCTCCGGCCTCAATTCCTTCGCCCAAAATTAATTGCCGGTAAGCTTCGCGACCCACTCTGTGCCACGAATCCAGCGCCACCAGCTTGATCTGGCATCATGATCTGGTCGGCCTCAAGGTCTCCGGATAACTATGGTGTATGGCACCTTAGTCACGAATGGATTAAGGTGGAATTTACAGATTCTTCTTGGTTGGGGGGGGCTGTGAAGAGGCTAAGAGCCTCTTCACAGGGCTTGGTTGCGAGGCTTGGTTGAGAAGTGGCGAGGGCGCCACGGCTCCTTTATTGACAAGCCTCGCATTCTTCGCCGTTTTTGTAGGCTTCGATGCTGCAGGCTTGGGCTTGCTCGGGGGTGAAGGTCTTTTTGTCGGGGGCTTGGGTGACGGTGGACTTTTCGATGTCGCTCCCCTGCCTGGTGCGGAGGTAGTAGGTCGTCTTGAGACCGGTGTGCCAGGCGTGGCGATACATGTGGCTGAGGGACTTCATGTCGGGCGTGGCGAGGAAGAGGTTGACGCTCTGGCTCTGGTCGATCCACTTTTGGCGGCGCGCAGCGGCGTCGATGATGGCTTCGTAGCCGACTTCGAAGACGGTTTTGTGCTTGGCTTTGAGGTGGTCGGGGATGCCCTCGATGTCGGCGAGTTCGCCGTTGAAGTATTTGAGCTGGTCGATCATCTCAGGAGACCAGAGGCCTTCTTTTTTGAGATCATTGACGAGAACGGCATTAAGGACGGTGAAGTCGCCTCCGAGGTTACTTTTTACGAAGAGGTTGGTGTAGTTCGGCTCAATACACGGGGTGGTGCCCATGATGTTGCTGATGGTGGCGGTGGGCGCGATGGCGAGGACATTGGAGTTGCGCATCCCGTTCTGGGCGATGGCTTCCCGGACGGGACGCCAGTCCATTTTACCGCCCCGGGGGACGTCGACCTTGGTGCCGCGCTCGTCTTCGAGGGTGTCGATGGTGTCCTGCGGGAGGATGCCGCGATCCCATTTGGAACCTTTGTAGCTGTTGTAGGAGCCGCGCTCGGCTGCTAATTCGGAGCTCGCTCCATAAGCGTAGTAGGCGATCGCTTCCATGAATTCGTCGTTGAAATCAACGGCGGCATCGGAGGCAAACTGGAGGTTCTTTTTGAAGAGGGCGTTTTGGAGACCCATGACGCCGAGGCCGATGGGGCGGTGGCGGGAGTTGGCGGTTTTAGCGGCGTCGGTGGGGTAGAAGTTGATGTCGATGACGTTATCGAGGGCTCGGATGGCGACGGTGACGGTCTCGCGGAGCATGTCGTGATCGAGCATGCCGTCTTTGGTGATGTGGGTGTCGAGGACGACGGAGCCGAGGTTACAGACGGCCGTTTCTTCGTCCGAGGTGTTGAGGGTGATCTCGGTGCACAGGTTGCTGGAGTGGATGACGCCGACGTGGTCCTGCGGGCTGCGGAGGTTGCAGGGGTCCTTGAAGGTAATCCAGGGGTGACCGGTTTCGAAGATCATCTTGAGCATCTTCTTCCAGAGGTCGATCGCTTCGACTTTGCGGGACCAGATTTTGCCTTCTTCGGCCATTTTCTCGTATTCGAGGTAGCGTTGTTCGAAGGCCTTACCGTAGAGGTCGTGGAGGTCGGGGCATTCGTTGGAGCGAAAGAGAGTCCAGTCCTGTCGCTCTTCCATGCGTTTCATGAAGAGGTCGGGCACCCAGTTGGCGGTGTTCATGTCGTGGGTGCGACGGCGTTCGTCCCCGGTGTTGACGCGGAGCTCGAGAAAGTCCTCGATATCGTTGTGCCAGGTCTCGAGGTAGGCGCAGCCGGAACCACGGCGCTTTCCGCCTTGGTTAACGGCGATGAGCTGGTCGTTGTGAAGCTTCAGGAAAGGAATGACGCCTTGAGATTCGCCATTGGTGCCCTGAATGTAGCCACCGGTGCCGCGAACGGCGGTCCAAGAGCCCCCGAGTCCGCCGGCCCACTTGGAGAGGTAAGCGTTTTCGGCGATGCCGCGCTGCATGATGGACTCGATGGAGTCATCGACCTTGTAGAGGTAGCAGGAGGAGAGCTGGCTGTGGAGGGTGCCGGAGTTGAAGAGAGTGGGCGTGGAGGAGCAGAATTTGCGGCCTTTATAGAGGTTGTAAAGGCGGATGACCCAGTCCTCGGCGTTCGTTTTCTCGGCTTTGAAGAGTCCCATGGAAACCCGCATCCAGAAGAACTGGGGCGTTTCCATACGGCGGGCCTTCTTGCCGGTCTTGTCGACCTGGAGGTAGCGATCGTAGAGGGTGGAGATTCCGAGGAAATCGAAATCGAGGTCAGCGGAGGGATCGAGGGCGTCGGCGAGACGGTCGATGTCGTATTTATCGAGGATATCCTGGCTGATGCGTTTGATTTTGACGCCGTGCTTGAGGTAGGACTTGAAGTTCTGCTTGTGGGCTTCCTTGAGGGACTCGATGCCATCGGTGAGGATATTCCAAGGGAGGACTTCTTCGTAGATGTAGGAAAGGAGGATGCGTCCGGCGAACTTGGCCATGTCGGCGTCCTTTTCGAGGAGGGTCTTGGAGTTGAGGATGATGGTCTTCTTGAGGTCCTCACGGGCGATTTCGGAGCCGATGGAGCGGCGGAGCTCGTGCTCGACATCTTCCTCGGTCATGGAGAGCTTGAGGCCGATCATGGCAAACTGGATACGCTTCTTGAGTTCGGTGCCGTCCCAGAACTCGGATTGGCCGTCCTGGGTGACGGTGACGAAGGATTCCTGGGCGGGGTCCTCGATTTCGATAGGGTTTTCGAGGCGGAGGCGGGAGCGCTCGTCGCGATAGCGGACGTAGTGGGCGGCGACCTTAAAGAAGCCCTGGCGCATGAGTTCTTCTTGAACAAGGTCTTGGACATCCTCGATGTGGACGAAGGCCTGGTCGCCGAGGCGGACGCGGGCGGTGACGGCATGGGCGATGCTTTGGGCGCCTTCGGTGTTCTCCTTGACGGTGAGAAAGGCCCGGGAGACCGCTTGCTCGATCTTGGTCTCGGACCAGGGGACGACGTTGCCATTCCGCCGGATGAGGCGAACGGGCATGGCGTGGGGCTCTTCGTTGACGGAGATTTCGCCAGTGCGCTCGAAGGAGCGCTTGAAGACGAGAGACTTGGCGACGTCGTGGGCGTCGTTTTCGATGAGAGCCTTCTCGATGAGGAGGTAGAGGTCGTTCTGGGAGAGCTTGAGGTTTCCTCCACGCTGAACCTGATTCATGAGCGACTTGGAAACGCGGTGGGCGACGGCCGAGACGAAGGAGCGGTTTTTGTCGGAGAAGATGGTGTCCTCGGGCTCGTTGCGTGAGATGAGGAGGTTAGTGAGGGACTCGCCGATGGCGTCGGCGACGTCGGCGAGGGAGAAAGATTCTTCGCTCCCGGCTCGGGTGACGATGATCTCCGGGATGGGAGTGCGCAGTTCGGTGGCGAGGATGTCACGCCAAGCGTATGGGTTGGCGGATCCGGCGCGGGAGGCGACGGTGTCTTTGAGGGCTTGGTCTTCGGCGAGAGTTAAGGAACGGTACATTTTCTGAAGGGTGTATGTTTGAAGAAGAGAAAGTTGAGAGGAGCGGAGGAAAATTGGGAAAAGTTGGGGGTTTGGATAGTGGAGGCGGGGAAGTTAGGGTTTTGGGCTTGGCGGAGGGGGCGTGTAGAGGCTAAGAGCCTCTGCTACGCTGGGCGGTTTCGAGTTTGTGATCTCGGATTTAGAATTTCTCCCTAGAGATCATCATCATCGTAGCCGCTTTCGAGGGCGGAGGATTTTTGGTATTCGGTGACTTTCCCTTCGAAGAAGTTTTGCTCCTTTTTGAGGTCGATAGCTTCAGAGAGCCAAGGGAAGGGATTCTCGGTGTTGCCGCCGCAGAGGGGCTCGAGGCGGCAATTGACGAGGCGACGATCGGCGATGTAGTCGATGTATTGCTCGAACTCGACGATGGAGAGACCGACGGAGGCGACTGGGAGGCAGTCACGGATGAACTCTTTTTCGAGGCGGACGCCTTCGACCATGGTCTGGCGGAGGTCCTCCTTGAATTCAGGGGTCATGATGTCGGGGTTTTCGACGACTAGGGAGTTCAGGAGTTGGCGGAAGACCTCGATGTGGTTGGATTCGTCACGCAGGGTGTAGCGGAACATTTGCCCGATACCGGGGAACTTGTTTTGGCGGTAGAGGCTGAGGATCATGCCAAAAAGACCGTAGAACTGGGTGCCTTCCATGACTTGGCCGAAGAGGAAGATGTTCTTGGCGAGGGCTTGCTTGTTCTCGACCTTGGTAAGGTCGAGATCGCGACGGAGGCTGCGGGAGTTGGAAACGACGAAGTTGTTCTTGGCCTTGATGGTAGGAATGTCTTCGAACATCGCTTCGCACTCGTGCGGGTTGAGGCCGAGGCTGGAAATCATGTAGACGAGGGAGTCGGCATGGATGTTTTCCTCATGGGCGTGGCGGCCGAGGACGAGCTTGAGCTCTGGAGCGGTTATGAGCTCGCGGACGACGTGGATGATGTTGTCACCGACGATGCCTTCGGCGGCGGAGAAGTAGCCGATGCCCATTTTGATGATCCAGCGCTCGACGTCGGAGATCTCGCTCCCCTGCCACTGCTGGATATCGGTCTGCATCTGGATGTCCTCGGGCTCCCAGTGGTTGCCCTTCATGGTCTTGTAGAGATCGTAAGCCCACTGGTATTTGAGGGGGAGAATGTTGAAGAACATGGTGTCCCGCCCGTTGATGACTTTTTTGGAGGCGAGAGCGGCCTCAGCTTTTACCTTATCGAGGACAAAAGTGCGGTTTCCAAGGGTGATGGTGGTGGTATCGGACATTGGGATAAAGGGCGTTTGGAGCGTAGTGGTTAACAGAAGTTTACTTCTAGGGAATGTGGAGTGAAGCGGTGCTAAGACTAGCCTCCAAAAACCAATCATCGCAAGGTCATTTTTCTCATATGGTATCCACAAATTATTAACAATACCACATGTGGTATGGGTGTCGATTCTTCGGCATTTCACAAAAATGAGTTAAAGCGCCAAAATCGTTGTGTTTTCAAGCAAATCCGGAGGCCCCTGGGAACAATTGCGATGGGGGGCGGACATCCTTCTTGGGCCTCAAAAAAAATGTCATTTGTTAGACAATCCGGCTTTGAAACAGCCTTCGAGGTGATCATTGACGAGTCCCATGGCCTGCATGAAGGCGTAGCAGGTGGTGGGGCCGACGAAGGACCAGCCGCGCTTTTTGAGGTCCTTACTGAGGGCCTTTGACTCATCGGTGGTGGTGAAGGTCATGGCGGTGGCGTAGTCGAGCTTTCCCGCGCGGGAAGCGGGCTTGAACTGGAGAAAATAGGCATGGAGGGAGCCGGACTCTTCCATAAGCGCCAAGGCGCGGTGAGCGTTGTTGATGGTGGCGAGGATTTTACCGCGATGGCGGACGAGGCCGGCGTTGAGGACGAGGCGTTCGACGTCGCTCTCATCGAACTTCGCGACTTTGTTGAAATCGAAGCAGGCGAAGGCCTCACGGAAGTTCTCGCGCTTGCGTAAGATGGTGAGCCAACTGAGTCCGGCCTGGAATCCCTCGAGGCAGATCTTTTCGAAGAGGCGGAAATCGTCGGTGACCTTTTCGCCCCATTCTTCGTCGTGGTAGCGGAGGTATTCTTCGTCGCTGCCGGGCCACCAGCAGCGGCATTTTCCGTCGGCACCTTGGATGATTCCGGGTTTCATGAGAAGTTGAGTTTGCGGTCGAGCGAGCGGTATTGGATCGCTTCGAGGACATGCTCGGGAGCCAAGTCCCCCGCCCCGTCGAGATCGGCGATGGTGCGGGCGACCTTGAGGATGCGGTCGTGGGCGCGGGCCGAGAAGTTGAGTTGCGCCATCGCTTGCTCGAGGAGCATGGAACATTCAGAATCGACCTGGCAGTTTTGGCGCATGACCTTGGGGCCCATATCGGAGTTGGTGCGGACACCCGGGAGTTCGGCGAAGCGTTCTTCCTGACGCTTGCGACAAGCCATGACGCGGCGCCGGACAGTGGCCGAAGATTCGCTTTGTTCTTCGGAGGTGAGCTGCTTGTAGTTCACGAGCGGGACTTCGACGTGCAGGTCGATGCGGTCGAGAAGTGGGCCGGAGATTTTGGCGCGGTAGGATTCGACCTGGCGCGGGCTGCAGCGGCACTGGCGCACGGGATCGCCAAAAAAACCGCAGGGACAGGGGTTGAGGGCACACACTAATAAGAATCGGGACGAGAAACTGTAGGTGCCGGCGGCGCGGGAAATGGTGACCTTTCCGTCTTCGAGCGGTTGGCGGAGGACCTCGAGGGTGGAGCGACGGTATTCTGGGAGTTCGTCGAGAAAGAGGACGCCGTTGTGAGCGAGGGAGATTTCGCCCGGCCCGGGGTTGGTGCCGCCGCCGAGGAGCCCGACATCGGAAATGGTGTGGTGCGGGGAGCGGAAGGGACGGCCGGAGACGAGGCCTTCGCGGGCATCGAGGAGTCCGGCGACGGAGTGGATGCGGGTGGTTTCGATCGCTTCCTCCTCGGTCATGTCCGGCATGATGGTGGCCATGCGCTTGGCGAGCATCGATTTTCCGGTTCCGGGAGGGCCTACCATAAGGATGTTGTGGCCTCCAGCGGCGGCAATCTCGAGAGCGCGTTTGACGTTTTCCTGGCCTTTGACTTCATCAAAATCGGCGGCGTGCTCGCGGTTGTTGGATTGGACGAGGACGGGACGAGGTTCGGGTGCGCGGGGATCCTGACCGGTGATAAATTGCCAAGCTTCGTGAAGGGATTTGAGGCCATAGACTTCGAGACCGCTGACCATGGCGGCTTCACGGGCATTGGCGGCGGGAAGGAGGAGGCGTTTGCGACCGGCTGATTTTGCGCCGAGGGCGATGGAGAGAGCGCCTTTGACGGGGCGCAGGGAGCCATCGAGGGCCAGCTCGCCCACGACCATGAGGTCGTTGACGAGCGGAAGATCTTCCCCCTGCTTGCAGGCGATCATGGCGAGGGCAATGGGGAGGTCGAAGGATGGGCCTTCTTTTTTGAGATTGGCCGGGGCGAGGTTCACGGTGTGGACGCCGTAGGTATAGTCAAGGGCCGAGGCGAGAATGGCGGTGGTAACGCGTTCGCCGGATTCGCGCACGGCGGCATCGGGCAGGCCCACAATATTGATACGGCCGGCATTGGCACCATCGGCTTCGCGGGCCGAGACCTCGACTTCGACCTCGACGGCTTCGACGCCACGAAGGGCCGCGCTATAAACTTTGGCGATCACAAATGAGATTCTACTGTTCAAAGAAACACGTGTCAGGTCTTAATTTTTTACGGTGGGTTTCTCTGCCTTGGTAGATTACCATTCTACCGTGCTTCAGATCGTCTTCAATGAAATTAGTGCCGCCGAGATTTCCCAGTTGGGGACTCTAGAGCAACTCGAGCTTCTCGATGAGTTTAAGGTCACGGAGAAGGATCTCGAGAATCTCGATGACGAGCGCTTTGGAAAGATCGAGCGCGACGGAAAGACCCTCTATCGCTTCCGGACCCAGGGCTGGCGGTTTTACTTTGGAGTTTCCGATGACCGGGTGACGGTGCACCGCGTGCTGCATAAAGGCACGTTTTCGGACTTCCTCTTCCGGTCCAAGTTGCCGCTCGGCGAGGATGAGGCCCTGGCGGGTTCGAAGTATTTCTGGAAATTGATCGACGAAGGTCGTGAGGCCAAGAGTGGTTAAGAAAGGGATGGCGGGATGGGGCGCGCTTTTCCTTTCAAGAGCCTTCGTTGTGGCCGGGAGTGAGATCCTGCCAAGATTATTAAAGGAACATCGCCATGCCGATTCCCCCTCCCAGGAACCATGCCATTACCGGGAGGATCAATCCCAGGATGATCGTCTCGATCCGATCACCTGTCGCTAACGGGGCGCACCCTATCGCCAAAGCGAATGGGGAAATTGCGGGTAACAGGGAGCCCAAAGCCCATGACCGAAGATCAGGCTGCGTTTGGAGATAGAGACAACCGATCACGCCGAAGAATCCGAGAATGAGGGCGATCATGTAGGCCAAAGGCGGAACCCCTATTCTTTCACAGAGGGCATTGTATCGCTTCCTCACTCTCACTTTAAGCACCGGGTGTAAAATTCTGGAATCCTTACGGCCGTAAGTGGTACGGGATGACGGGCTCGAACCGCCGACATACTCGGTGTAAACGAGTCGCTCTACCAACTGAGCTAATCCCGCGTTGACCACTTGCGTGCGGCGGGAAGGTATGCGGAAAGTGAGGAAGAGATCAAGAGATTTGCGCGCTTGTTTATCTCGCGGTTCGGTGATTCTGTTCGCATCCGATGCATCTGCGCTTCACCGAGGAAGAATTAGCCACTCTGGTTGAGATGGTGAGCCTTGCTGCGGAGTTGGCCAACCTGAACCCGAACGACGACGGAAACGAAGGCTTCGCGCGGTTTGAAGCGGTCGAAAGCAAGATTCTGGAGTCCGCCAAGCACTCGGGAATGAGCGACATGATTGAGTTCGATCACTCGCGTGGAAAAAACCGAGTGACGGAGAAATACCAAGAGAACGCCTTTTTCCAAAAGTGCATCGATGAATTCCGGAACGCCAATTTTTGGGAAGAGCTCATGGCTCGCCTCACCGAGCGTGACTTGATTCGGGAGATGGGCGAGCCTGCTTATCTCGCGCTGAGCGAGGAAGCCCGGCGCAAGAAATCCGAGCCGCTGGAGAAGCGCTATTGGGGAAAGTTTCTCAAGGATGGCGTGAATCCTCTTTTCTGGATTGATCGTAACGAGGACGCCTAGGATGATGCGTCCATGATTTCGCGGCGAAAGACCTTTTATCCCATCTCGGACTCGTTGCGGAATTACCTCGCACATTACGGGCGGCTTTCGGAAGTGCCTTTGGTTTACGATGAGCTCCTTCGTTTCACGGGCTCTATCCCTTACGAAAACCCAGCGGGCGAGGAAACGCTCTGGTTGGAGGTGATGTATCCGCCCGAGGTGATGGCAGACCTTCGCCCGAAGCTCACCAAGATTTATGCCATGCTCAAAATCGGGGGCGACCTGAGCCTTGCTGAACACCTGTCGGTGGAGCGCATTGACTTCGGCGAATTTGGGAACTCACGCCCTTTCCGCATTCGGATCACGAACCAGTTCAACGGGAATTCGGATTACTATTACGTGAAGCATGCCGATGCCTCCCGCCTCTTCGGGTTGGAGATCGAGCACATTCTCTCGCCCAATCGCATCAACTACCTCGTCAACGGGAATACCTTGATCGAGGAGCACATCGCCGGAGTTCCGGGAGATGTTTTCATCCGCGACTACCTTCCCGATCCGTTGATCAATCACGTCCGTATCGCCAAGGAATTCGTGAAATTTGGCGAGCGCTGTTTTCTCCGCCTGCTCGGCGACATGCGCACGGTGAACTACATCGTCGATATCACGCCGGACTTCGAGGAGGTGCAGTATCGCGTGCGGCCCATCGACTTCGACCAACAATCTTACGAAGGAAATTTGCAAGTCTACCGGGCCCACTTGTTCCCGGACAATCGCCCTGTCGAAGATCTGGTGCGAGAGCACCTCAACGATCAAACGATCATGCAGTATCGCGCCGAGGAACACCTACAAATGTCACGGCGAGCCAAGGTGGAGCGCAATCGCCTCAAGGCGATCCTCACCGTGATGAACCGGACGGAAGTGGCTCCGCGTGCGAACCTTCTTAATCTCAGGGAGGCACTCGTCGAACGCTACGGCTCACATGCCTTCGAAGCCTGCGAGACGATGGGTGCTCTGACCGCGACCCACCTGCAAAAAATTCTCAATCTTACTCCATCCCGACACCGATAAAGCAGTCCTTTTCACCCAAAGCTTCAGAGTTGGCTAGCCAGATCACTTTGAAAGAATTGTAGAGAGGTCCTTTGGTTTCGACATCGATACGGCCCATTTTTTCGTTACTTTGAGCCATCACGAAAGTGCTTCCATAAAAGCTCTCGGACTTCACTTCAATCGCGCTCGCGCCGTCTTTTAAGAATTCCTCGCTCGCGACATCTTTGTCATTTTCGTGAAACTTAATCCGGATCTTCTTCCCGTCTTTCAGGCGGATGCCCTCGAGGGTGTCACCCCCCACCTTTTTTTTCAACTCGCGGTCCTCTGGCACTTCATCGAAGCGGTAGAGACTCGGAAGATTTACCGAGAGACCGACGCGAATGGCATTCTCGGTTGTCTTCTCAAGGACCTTGGGCTTGAGGACCATGTTTCCACGGGAGAGGACGTGCACCCACTCGATCTTCGTGCCGCCCGTGAAGGTGGTGTTGATGGTGATCGGTTTCTTGGGATCGAGGCCCTTCTCGTCGGCGCTTTCCAGTCCCTTTTCCTCGAGTAGATTGCGAGTGACCCACATTCCTTTGATTTCCTCCTGGAGTAGGTAGCGGATTGAAAATTCCTTATGCGAGCCGCGCTTTCCGCTTTTCTTGGGGTGCATGAGGACTTCGCCATCAGCCCCAACTCCGAAGTCAAAATCCTTCTCTTCCCAACCCACGAAATAGCCAAGCCATTCAGTCTTATCGGACATTTGGGGAAGTTGGGGTTCGGCCGCAAAAACCGAAGCCGTCATCGCGGCGAGAATCATCAATGATCGTTTCATGGCCCATACCTAACCACCGTCCGGGTCATCCGTAAAGTGGACTTCGCGGGATCTCGAAAAATCACCCCCCCTTCCCAGGCGATCGGCAAATCCGTCGTCCTCAGCCACCCACCCTTGGTCAAACTGATCGAAGCTCACTTCGAACCCGTTGCCATCTGCAACAATATCATCAAAGGAATCTCGGCCCACATAATCGCGACCCTGGAAAACAAAAGCGCGAAGTCCCCATGGAACTCCGCGCTCTTGTGAAAAATAAGGCTTACTTGGCCGCCGCGAAATTGGCAGCGACGACGTCCCAATTTACGACATTCCAGAATGCGGAAATATAGTCAGGACGACGGTTTTGGTAATTGAGATAATAGGCGTGCTCCCAGACATCGAGCCCGAGGATGGGAGTGCAGCAGCAGGTGTCGGCCGCCTCACCCATGAGCGGGTTGTCCTGGTTGGGAGTGGAACAGACACCGAGGGTGCCGTCAGATTTGATGCCGAGCCAAGCCCAACCAGATCCAAAACGGGTGGCACCAGCTTTGGCGAACTCAACTTTAAACGCATCGAGGGAACCGAAGGCCGCATCAATAGCAGCAGCGAGGTCACCGGAAGGAGTGGAGGCACCGCCGGGAGCAATGACTTTCCAGAACAGGCTGTGGTTGTAGTGACCGCCACCGTTGTTGCGGAGGGCCGGGAAGCCGGCAATCTTACCCTGAAGGTCAACCAGCGAGAGGCCAGTGAGCGTGGCGTGGCCTTCAAGAGCGGCGTTCAGGTTGGTCACGTAAGCATTGTGGTGCTTGCCGTGGTGGATTTCCATCGTCTTTGCGTCGATGTGGGGCTCAAGGGCGTCGAAGTCGAAGCTCAACTCGGGAAGTGAATGTGCCATGATCTTGTGGTAATGTTTGATTTTGAAGTAAGGCGCTTTCACATTGGCGCAAGCGCTTAGGAGGAGAAAAGCACCTTCTCCCCCGAGCGCAAGAGACAATCCTACCCACCATGCCTGAATTCTTCCAAAACCCTTCCGTGCTCTCCGCCCTGATTGCCTTCATCGCAGGCATCGTGCTGGCTGTTTTGCTCCTCATGATCCGCATCAGCTCGCTGCGATCGACCCTCGCCGAGCGCGAACGCTCCGCCAACCGGACCATCGCTGACCTAGAAGCCGATGAAGCGTCCTACAAAGCAGAAATCACGCAACTCCGGAGCTCCGAATCTACTCTCTTCAAAAGCCAGAGCGAACTGGAAACCCGGCTGGAAAACCAACGACAGCGCAACTCAGAAACCCTCCAACTCCTCAACACGGTCGAGGAACGCTTCGCCGATACCTTCAAGGCCCTTTCGACCGATGCCCTTAAGCTCTCCCAACAGCAATTTCTACAACTCGCCAAGAGCACCTTCCAAACCGAGCAAAAAGAAGCGAAAGGCGAATTAGAAAAACGCGAACAGGCCGTCGCACACCTCGTGAAACCTGTCGCGGAATCGCTTGAAAAAATGCAAGCCCGCATTGGCGAAATCGAAAAGGCCCGCGAAGGGGCCTACGCCTCGATTAGAGAACAGGTGATTTCCCTCACGGAATCGCAGCGCGATCTTCACAAGGAGACCCGCGCGCTCGTGAAGGCTCTTCGCCAGCCCACCGGTCGCGGCCAGTGGGGTGAAATGCAACTGCAACGCGTCGTGGAAATGGCAGGAATGCAGCAGCACTGCGACTTCACCACGCAAACTTCGACCACAACCGACGAAGGCAAACGCCTCCGCCCTGATCTCATCGTAAAACTCCCTGGCGGGAAACAAATCGTGGTCGATTCCAAGGCTCCCATGGATGCCTATCTCGATGCGCTTGAATCGGATTCCGATGCTGATCGCGATGCCGCCCTCGTTCGCCACGCCAAGCAGGTCTCGACCCATATTCGCCAACTCGCCTCCAAAAACTATCAAGCACAATTCCAACCTGCCCCGGAATTCGTGGTCCTCTTCCTGCCCTCCGAGTCCTTCTTCTCGGCCGCACTCACCCAGGACTCGAGTCTATTAGAGCAAGGAGTGGATCAAAACGTCATCCTCGCCACACCCACCACCTTGATCGCCCTCCTCCGCTCCGTGGCTTATGGTTGGCGTCAGGAAACCCTCGCGGAAAACGCCCGTCGCATTTCCGATGCCGGCCGTGAACTCCACAAGCGGCTCACCGTCTTCGCAGGCCATCTTTCCAAGGTCGGGAATTCGCTGGAGTCTTCGGTAAAATCCTACAACTCAGCGGTTTCATCTCTCGAAACCCGTGTCCTGCCCACCGCTCGGAAATTCGAAGAGCTGGAGGCATCGGAACAAAGCCTCACCCTCAAGAGCCCGAACGACATCACCCTCATCCCCAAGCAGCTCCGGGAACTTCCGGAATCCGACGGAGATACTTTCGAGGGGTTTGCAGCCGAAGAAGAAGCCGAGGATAAAACGGTCAAAGCCGAGTCCGCAGCGAACGACTTCCGCGCGGCCCTAGAAGGATAGCGCAGGTTGACCTAATCAGTCTTTTCTTCCTGAGGCGGCTCAGCGGCCGGAGCTTCAGTTGCGGGAGCTTCTTCGGCTTCAGCAATCGGAGCCTCTTCAACCTGTGCTGAAGGTGCCTCCACGACCACTGGCTCAACTGGTGGTGCCTCGACCTGAGGAGTCTCGACTTGCGGTGCTTCGGCCTGAGGAGCCTTGACTTGCGGCGCTTCCTTTGCAGTTTTGGCGGCCTTCTTCGCTGCTTTTTTGGCAGGCTGGGGGCCGTCCGTTTTCTTGGCAAGATGCACGGTCGTATCGCTCAGCAAAATGATGTGCCCCTGGCTCAAGAGCCACTGGAAATCCTGAAGCCAATCGTGCTTCACTAAATCGCTGACTTCGGCAGGACGAACTGCTGCCCAGAAATCCTTAAGAACGGCACCCGAATTTCCCTCGAGATACTTGATCATCGCTTGGGGGCGCTCCGCGAGTGGAGTCTCGCTGGAAACAGCATGAGGTCGCGACGGACCCACCTTGAGCTTCTTACCCCACTTAAAGACGGCAACGTGACGACCTGAAAGCTGGCGACACACCAAGGGCATCAGATTGGATGGATAACGCTTCTCCTCGGCGACACATCGCTTGAGAAAAGTCAGCAATCCCGGTGAGAGCAGGTTTCCTTTGATGTCACCGATGACCCAGGCGCGCTCAGTTTCTTCGAAGACCTTTTCGAAATGACTTTCTGCGAAATGGCGCTCCAACGCCCGGGCGTCATCGAGCAACTCGACGGCGTCGCCTTCTACAGCGGTCTCTTCCTCAATCGCCGCTTCGGGTTCCGGAGCTTCTGCAGAGGCCTCTTCTGTAAGAACCTCATCTTCGACGGCCTCAATTTCAGGAGCAGCCTCTGCGACGACCTCGTCTTCAGCAGCAGGCTCGACTACAACATCCGCAACCCCTTCTGAGGAGGCTTCTTCAGCGGCAGACGCTTCAACGATCGGGGTCTCTTCAGAAACCGGAGCGGCTTCTTCAGCGGGAGCTTCCTCGCCGCTTTTCACCTTCCACTTGGTAACCTGCTTCATGCTTTCCAGCCAGGCTCCAACAGCCTCTTCGCCAGGCTCCGAACGCACCTTTGCCTTATAGGCATCGAGCGACATGTTCGAAAATCGCTCGCGATGAAGCGCGAGGAGCTTCTCCTGGTATCCATGGTAGTTCGGTGGCCCCAGAAGCTCGCCGCTAATTCCGCAGCGGGCTACCGAGGAGAAACTTCCCTTGGGAGCTTCGCCTTCCACTTTGACCTCTTCGTAAAACTTCGAGAGCCAGTCGCTCTTCCAAAGGTGGCGCAGGGCTTCGTCGCGAGAGAGCCAAAGCGATTGGTCTTCACGGCAACGAAAAAACTTTTGCCCGCTTGATTCATAGATCACGCGGAAGCGATCACGGCTCTGCAAGAGAACCTTCGCGAGGTCGAAGACTGAGTAGGTCCGGCCGGAATCGATGACCTGACGTGCCAAAAGATCAAGGCTCTCTTCGGCAGGCATGAGCTGGATCTTAAATCCTGCAGGCGGTTCCACTTCCTGGCGGGGAGGGCGATTTTCAAAATCACGACGTCCCTGTCCTCCGCTTTGGCCACGGAATCCACCGCCGCCACCGCCCCGGCGATCTCCCCCGCCATCGCCTCCGCGATTATCGCGGAAGCCGCCGCCTCCTCCTCCTCCGCGACGGTCATTGCGATCACCACGACCACGCGAATCGCTTCGGTCGTCACGATCACCGCGGTCCTTAAATTTTTTCAGGCTTTTTGATTCCGAAGGATCACGAGCCCACGCAGGGCCGAAATTCAATCCGGACAAATCAAGAGCTCCATTGTCGTCTGGAGTTTGTGGAGTTTCGTCACTCATGTTGGAGAAGAAATAGAATCACACCCGAAGCGGGTTAGGAAGCGTCCATCATTGATTTTTCAAGAAAAGATCCCAGACTAAAATTCATGAGTGCCTGAATCATTCGAAGGAATCGCGACCAACTGCTCACGCTGCCTCATTACAAGATCTCGCCCACTCACTTCTTGCGACGAACCAAGGCATCGATCACGCCCCAAAGAAGGGCTGAAAGCATCGTGCCGAAAATGTAGAGCCCGATGGTGCCGAACAGGCCGGATCCCAATCGATAAGCCCACATCCCGAAGGGATTCACGACCCACATGATGTTCTCGAAAACCTTCACTGCTTGAGTCGTCGCCCCCAACGGTCCCGCACCGATGATCACTCCAGTGGGAATCGCGAGTCCGGAAAGGATGGTGACAAGACCCATGGCCCGTTCGGTTGGAATGAATTTTGACATCATGAAAAGGAGGTTCTTAGTCGGCAAGGTTTGGAAGAAATCTATAGGGCCCGTAACGACGAACGATGCATCAGCCAGAAGCTTACACAACCTGAGTCATTCGTCTTGTTTTGCTTGCTGTCACCAAGCAGCGTGATCAACTGAAAAATTGATCACCCTTGAAACAAGAAACCAGCATCATGAAAACGCTTATCAGTTCAATCCTCGGAATTTTTTTCATCTCGGGAACCGTCTTGTTCGGCGCAGAAACTCCCGGATCATCAGTTAAAGGTCCAGCTTCTAGTCCGGATCTTACGATCACGCCGGAGGGATTGAGTGATGCGGACTGGTCGGGGATCCGGGCGGTTTACGAGAGCAATCGTCACGCCATCACTGCGGATACTGATGGGAGCTATCGGGCCCGCAACCCGGGACAGGCATAGGAGACCCGTTTTGATGGTCGGGGCTTCACGGTGACTCCTGATGCGGGCGGTTGGGAATGGGGGCTGGAGTTGGAGAACTTTGGTGAGGTGGCCAAGGTTCTCAATGAGGACGGGAAACTTTCCTACGTGCGCGAGGGTGGGCTGGTCGAGTGGTTCATCAATGACAAGCGCGGGCTGGAACAAGGCTGGACCTTTTCTGAACGCCCAGAGTATGCGAAGCAGGGTGATCCTTTGCGATTGCGCCTTGCCATCCGTGGCGGTCTCAGGCCGGAAGTCGCGGCGTCAGGTGCCAGCACAGCGTTCTTGAACCCATCAGGAGGCTCTGCGCTTACTTATGGTGGACTTAAAGCGTGGGATGCCGATGGGACGTCTCTGAGTGTGCGATTTGTTGCAGGTCAGGAGGATGGCCGGAGCGTCTTCTTGGAGCTTGATGATGATGACGCACGCTACCCGCTGACAATCGATCCGGTTGCCCAGCAAGCTTACCTCAAGGCGTCTAACACGGAAGAAGGACACCAATCCGGTTATTCAGTTGCGATCGCGGGCAACACCGTCGTAGTGGGGGCACTCGGAGAAGACAGTGAGCGCTAATTTCGTTCAAGACACCTCCGATACCGACAGTGACGGCCTGAGCGATGGTCAAGAAGTGCTTCTGACGCTCACAAATCCCACCCTTGCAGATTCCGATGGCAATGGCATTTCAGATAAACAAGAAGACCGGGACCACGACGGTCTCCTCGACTGGGTGGAAATCATCGTCCACGGCAGCAACCCGGAACTCGCCGACACTGACCGCGATGGCTTCGACGATCTTTTCGAGGTAAACACCGGCTTTGATCCGACTCTCGACACCAGCACTCCAGAAGCCTACTCGGAGGTTCTCACCGCCGTGGAATTCCGCTTCAATGCGGCTGACGGAGTGAGCTACCGGATCGAGAGTTCAACTGATCTCCAAACCTGGGATGTCGTGGAAACAGGAATCGCCGGCACCGGTGATAGGGTCACACGATTCTACACGATTGAGGCCCTTCCAAAACGCCACTTCCGGGTGCGGAGAGAGTGACGGCATACTTGTTGGCGGGAGCGCAATAAGGTCTGAGGATTTTGGCTGCGAGTGAAGGATGAGCCGAGACAAAATTGGAGTGGCCTCTTGGTGTTCGGAGCTGGGTGGCCCGGAGAAATTTTCGCCCTCTTCAATCACATATTCCTCGTAGCCTTCAGGTGAAGGTGCAGGAGTTCGACAAGAAGCTTCACCCTCTTTTTTTGTTCGAAGTCTATACCACCCCACATTGGGGTAAATCCGAATAGGCGTCGCGTGAAACGAAAGCTTTTCTTCGCTCTCGGAGTGGCCATCCTAATAGAGATTGCTCCCTCTTTTTTCAGTCTTGAACCCACTTCCTCCCTGAACCTCCATTTTCTTCAAAAAATGTCCTGCCACGATTACCAAATTAACCGGCGGCGCGTGCTGAAGACTTTCAGTGCGAGCCTCCTTGGCATGCCGATCAGCCAGCTCTTGGCCAACACCGCTCCCGGCAAGGCCCAGGCCGAGCATGTCGTTCTCTTTTGGAACAGCGGAGGCATGAGCCATTTGGACACGTGGGATCCCAAGCCGGGCCGCAAGGTCCAGGGCGAGTTCAATCCCATCAAAACCTCGGTGGACGGCATGGAGATCTCGGAGATTTTTCCCCAGCTCGCCAAGCAAATGCATCATGGCGCGCTCATTCGTTCCATTGCTGGCACCAATGGCGACCACGGCCGGGCGCAGTATGAACTCCAGACCGGATTCAACCAATCGCCCAACATCATGCATCCGGGTCTCGGCTCCTTGGTGGTGCACGAACGCAAACCGCTCGGCGACTTGCCTGCGCTCGTCAGCATCAGCGGTCAATCGGCCCGGGCCGGCTATCTTGGGCAGCAGTGCGAAGCCTACTTTGTTGGTCGCCCCGGCCAGAAGGATCCTTACCTCGCCTTCCCCGAGGGCATCAGCCACGCCCGCGGGATGCAACGGCTCCAGATTCTCGAGCAGATGAATGCCCGAACCTCTGGCGAAAAGGGCGCGAAAGAATTGAAGGCCACCGAGACCGCCTTGAAGGACGCCGTCAACTTAATGGAGAGCCCCGCCCTGAAGGCCTTCGAGCTCGAAGACGAAGATCCCAAAACAGTCGCGAAATATGGCGACACCGAGTTCGGTCGCGGAGCTTTGTTGGCCCGACGTCTCGTCGAAAAAGGCGTCCGCTTCGTGCAAGTCAACCGTGGTGGTTTCGACAACCACGGCAACATCTTCGAGGCCATGCGCAACCACGGCGCAGCCATGGACCCCGCCATCGCCTCGCTCCTCTCCGACCTCAAGGCGAATGGCATGCTCAGCAAGACCCTCGTCGTGGTCCTGAGCGAATTCGGACGCACCCCGCGTATCAACGACGGCGGCGGACGCGATCACTGGGCCCGTTGCTTCAGCGCCATGATGGCTGGCGGCGGGATCAAAGGTGGCAGCATCATCGGTGCCTCGGATGAAGACGGCATGGAAGTTGCCGAACGCCCCGTCAAAGTCGCCGACCTCCACGCCACAATCTGCCATGCCCTGGGGATCAGCTTGGATAAGGAACTCATCACTCCCCAAGGCCGCCCGATGCGCCTCATCCCGAAAGGAGCGACTCCCATCCACGAATTGTTCGCTTAAGCCAAAACGTGGCAGCGGCTTCCAGCAGCCACGCCCTCTCTTCCTATCTCGTAGATTCGTATCTATCCAAATGCCACGGTCCCTCTCTTCCCCTTTCACGTTTCTTGTGTATCTCGCGAAAGAAGCCACTAAAAAATGAACGCCCTATCAGCCAGCTCTGGCGACTTCCACGCCATCGCCCAGCTCATTCGTGAGCGGCGCACCCGCGCGCTGCAAACGGTGAATCAAGAACTCGTCTCGCTCTATTGGGAAATCGGGAAAATTCTCCATGCCAAAATTCAATCCAACGGTTGGGGCAAAAAAACGATTGATGACCTTGCTGTCTACCTGAAATCAAAGCACTCCGACTTGAAAGGCTTCAGTCGCCGTCGGCTTTACCGCATCCGCCAATTCCACGAAACCTACCCCGGTGAAATTGTTCCAACACTGTTGACACAATTGTCGTGGAGTCACCATCTCCTGATCTTCAGTCAATGCAAGTGCTCTGAAGAACGCGAATTCTACCAACAAGCCACACTGAAGGAACAGTGGTCCTTTAGAGAACTTCAACGCCAGCTCCACCACCCCTATGACATTCCATTCATTACTATTTGAATCATCAGGGTAAGCGGTCAACAGAGCCCCTCTAACATTTTTGCCATAGGTCTGGCATCTCTGGCATCTCTGGCATCTCTGGCATCTCTGGCATCTCTGGCTGCTACGCGGCGTCGCTCTGGTCGAGGGCTGCTCCAGGGCTGCTCCAGGGCTGCTCCAGGGCTGCTCCAGGGGTGCGTCGGGTGGCCACCCAGTTGACGGGAAGGAGTTCTTCGAGTTCGGCGGGTGTCGGGTTCTTCATGCGCATGAGTGTTTCGAAGACCCATTCGAAATAGGCGTAGGGGTCGAGTCCGTGGCGGCGGATCTGCTCGACGAAGGGATAGATGAGGTTACG
>Ga0105050_10003169_pt1 | contig 22975 bp, 26 predicted proteins | sample FRY01_FD_78088 | JGI IMG/M metagenome (GOLD analysis project Ga0105050, IMG submission 78088) | Freshwater microbial communities from Lake Fryxell liftoff mats and glacier meltwater in Antarctica - FRY-01 | ecosystem: Environmental > Aquatic > Freshwater > Ice > Glacier meltwater ...
GTGGCGGGACTGGCGGCCGAGGAAGACGCCGCCTTCCGTCTGATGCGGATCATGGCTGACCAGATCGTGACCAATCTCATCGCGTCGTCGTCCCGTTGGGCTGCGCCCGGATGATCCTGAAGGGGTCCGAGGCCAGCCGCTATTTCGCCAAACCCGATCCCGGCCGTGCGGGCTTGCTGATCTTCGGTGCCGACCCGATGCGCGTCGCGCTGCGGCGGCAAGAGGTTATAGCGGCCTTGATCGGTCCCGAAGGCGAGGCCGAAATGCGCCTGACCCGGATGCAGGCATCAGACCTGCGCAAAGATCCGGCGGCGCTGCTGGATGCAATGCGTGCCAAAGGCTTTTTCCCCGGCCCGCGCGTGGCGTTCCTTGAAGATGCCACCGATACCGTCGCCCCTTTGGTAGAAATCGTGCTGAAAGACTGGCGGCTGGGCGATGCGCAGATTGTCGTGACCGCAGGCGGGCTTACCGGCAAATCCGCGCTGAAAAAGCTGTTCGAGTCTCACCTTGACGCATTCTGCGCGGGCCTTTACGACGACCCGCCAAGCCGTGAAGAGATCGAGGAAACGCTGCGAAAATCTGGCTTGAAAACCATCGACCCCGCCGCGATGACCGACCTTGCCGCACTCGCGCGCGACCTTGATCCCGGTGATTTTCGCCAGACAGTCGAGAAAATTGCGCTGTACAAATGGGGTGACGCCACGCCCCTTACCCCCGCTGAAGTGGCCGCTCTCGCCCCAGCCTCGATCGAGGCCGAGGTGGACGACGTGCTGCACGCCGTTGCCGAAGGCCGCGGGGCCGATGTTGCCCCCCTGATGCGTCGTCTTGAAGGTCAGGGGGTCACCCCGGTATCGCTCTGCATTGGTGCCATGCGCCATTTCCGCGCCTTGCACGCCGCCGCATCCGACCCCGGCGGTGCGTCCGCAGGGATCGCCCGCATGCGCCCGCCGATCTTCGGCCCGCGCCGTGACCGGATGCAGCGACAGGCGCAGGGGTGGGGAATGCACCGGCTGGAACAGGCGCTTGGCCTGCTGGTGGAAACCGACCTCACGCTGCGCTCCACATCGCGCGCGCCTGCCATGGCGGTAATGGAACGCGCGCTGATCCGGCTCGCGATGATGAAGCGGTAGCTACCCCGCAGCCGCCAGTCCCGCCCACTTGCCCGTGGCAAAGCACGCGGTCAGCAGATAGCCCCCCGTCGGCGCTTCCCAATCCAGCATCTCGCCGCAGGCGTAAACCCCCGGCATGGCGCGCAATTCCAAGCCATCGGTGCAAGCAGCCCGTGTTATTCCACCCGCCACCGAAATGGCTTCATCCATGGGTCGCGGCCCCGCCAACGGCACCGGCAGCGCTTTCAACAACCGCGCCAGAGCCATACCGTCGGGCAAAGGCCGGCCGAATTCCTGCATCAAAGCCACCGCCACACCCGACAGGCCGACTTTGCGCAGCCGGTTCGCCACTGTCTCGCCCGCCCGCGACCTGGCCAGCCGCGACGCCACATCTGCCTCCTTCAGATCCGGCAGCAGATCCAGCACCAGTCCCGCCCCCTCACGCAGCGCCTTTGACACCGCATAAATTCCGCCGCCCTCAAGCCCCCGCGCCGATACGACAAACTCCCCCCGCTCCCGCCGCCCGGCCACGCACAGCGCGGCCCCTTTCACGGGCATCCCGAAAAACCGCGCCATATGCACCGACCAAGCCACTGCAAACCCCATGTTCGCAGGCCGGAACGGCGCAAGTTCAACCCCTGCATCGCGCAACATCGGCACCCAGGCCGCGTCCGACCCCAGCCGCGCCCAGCTTGCCCCGCCAAGCGCCAGCACGGTCACCAGGGGTCGCAGCACCTGTCGCCCTTGCGGCGTGTCAAAGGCAAACCCGTCATCCAGCCCGACCCACCGCCAGCGCGACCGCAGGTCCACGCCCGCCGCCCCCAACCGCGCGAGCCATGCCCGCAACAGTGGCGAGCCCTTCATCGCCACGGGAAACACCCGCCCGGACGATCCGGTGAACACATCCTGCCCCAGCCCCCGCGCCCATTCCTGTGCCTCTTTTGGCCCAAACAAGGCGAGCATCGGCGCAAGCCAGTCAGACGCCTCATCATAGCGCGCCGTAAAGGTCATCGCATCTTCGTGCTTGGTCAGGTTCAGCCCCGACTTCCCCGCCATCAGAAACTTCCGTCCCGCCGAAGCCTTCGCTTCGCACAAAACAACACGCCGCCCCGCCCCGGCCAAGGCCTCGGCCGCCATCAGCCCCGCAGGCCCGGCTCCGATTACCAAACAATCCATCATGCCGAAGGGCTGCCGGACCCTGCCATCGTGGGCTGCCCGTCCCGCTCAGGCAGGCGCCGCACATAAACGACCATGTCGCGCTGCTGATCCATGTGACATCTCCATAACTGCTCGCGGTTTGTGATACCCGTAACGCATGGCAAGGCAAGGTGCATCCGGCCGTCTTCGTATGCGCATGGCCTTCGGCTGCGCCTGAATACCCGAAAACTGCCCCAGCCCGCGGGCGCCCTGCGTGACGCACGGCCAACAGCCACACTTCCGTGGCAACGCCGCTGCCGGGGTCTCAATGGCCCCGGCAGAGGCTCCTCCCGTCCTATGACGGTCAGGCTTCAGCCAGCAGGGCGCAACCGCTCCATCAGCGCCGCATGCAGCCCCGGTGCCGCGGCCAGGACACCCGCTGCCTTCGGTTGAACCGCGTTGAACACCAGTTCCGCGCCATGCCGGTCTGTCACCACCGCGCCCGCCCGCCGTGCAATCAGGTCACCCGCCGCAATATCCCATTCCCAGGCGTCACGCAGCATCACCATCCCGTCATGCCGCCCCTCCGCCACCAGACAAAGCCGGTACGCCAAAGACGCGCGAAAGCTGCGCTTGAATTCCGGCACCCCGCCCGGCCAATGCTCGGCCAGAAGGTTGGGCGCCGTGGTCAGCACTGTCGCCCCGGCGATCCCGGCCTGCGCGCTCGCCGCAATAGGCTGGCCGTTCAGCAGCGCCGGGCCGTCCACCGCCGCTGAATAAAGCCGGTCCAACACCGGCAGATACACCACCGCTGCCACCACGCGCCCGCGTTCTGCCACCGCGAGTGAATGCGCAAACGTGTCCTCCCCCGCGATAAACGCCCGCGTTCCGTCAATCGGGTCGATGATAAAGCACCTCTCGGCCCCTTGCCGGGCCGCGCCATCCTCGCTTTCCTCGGACAGCCAGCCATAATCGGGCCGCTCGCGCCCCAGTTGCGACAGCAGCATGTCGTTCACCGCCAGATCGGCTTCGGTCACCGGGCCCGCACCTGCGCCTTTGTCCCAGACCCGAGGGTCACGTTTCCACCAGTGCAGCGCGATCCGCCCCGCCTCGCGCGCGGCGTCCGTCAGCAGCGCCAGATCACGCTCCGGCAAGGGTCATGCCTTCCAAAAGCAGGCTTGGCACGCGGGTGGACAGATGTGCGCGCGCATCATTGGCCGGGATGATCCGCAGCAGCATGTCGCGCAGGTTGCCGGCAATTGTGCATTCGTTCACCGGGTAGGTAATCTCGCCATTCTCCACCCAGAACCCCGACGCACCCCGCGAATAATCACCGGTGGTGCCGTTGATCGACGACCCGATCATCGACGTGACCAACAACCCTGTGCCCAGTTGCCCGATCAGATCGGCGCGGCTGAACACTCCCGGCGAGAGGTCGATGTTCGATGTAGACGGCGACGGCGGCGACGACGTGCCGCGTGACGCCGACGCCGTGCTGGCCATTCCCAGCTTGCGGCCCGTGGCCAGGTCCAGCGTCCATCCGGTCAGAATGCCATCCGCCACAATCGACCGGCTGCGGGTTGCCAAACCTTCGGCATCGAACGGCCGCGACCCGGAAATGCGCCGGCGCATCGGGTCTTCGGTCAATGACAACCCCAGAGGCAGCACCTGCTGCCCTACAGCATCGCGCAGCCACGATCCGCCACGTGCAATCGACGCACCGTTCACCGCAGCCAGCAGATGCCCGATCAGGCTTGCCGCGATTCGTTCATCATAAAGCACCGGGTAGCTGCCGGTCACCGGTTTGCGCGCGCCGATACGTTCCAGCGTCCGCCGGCCTGCAAGATCGCCGACACTTTCGGCTGTCGGCACATCTGCCTGCCAGATCCGGCTTTCGCCTGCCCAGTCCCGTTCCATTCCCGTCCCGGTTCCGGTAAAGGCCACCGCCGATACCGACCGCGAGCTGCGCGCATAACCGCCCGAAAATCCGTTGCTCGCCGCCAGATGCATCGCGCGACGACCGTAGCCGGCACTCGCCTCGACCTGCGTGATGCCGCCATGCTGCATCGCCCCCGCCTCGGCGCGGCGCGCGTCTGCTTCCAGTGCAGCGGGGGACGGCTCGTCGCTCGGGTCGCAAAGCTCCAGCGCCGCGATGTCCCAGCCCTGTGCCAGTTGATCCGCCTCCGCCAGCCCGGCATAGGGGTCTTCGGGTGCTTCGCGCGCCATCGCCACAGCGCGTTCTGCAACGGCCGCAATCGTCGCGGCGGATGTGTCGGACACCGATACGCAGGCTTGCCGCCGGCCCACCAGCACCCGCAACCCCAGCTCGATCCCTTCCGACCGTTCCGCCTGCTCCAGTTGCCCCGCCCTTATGTCGATGGACACCGACGTGCCCTCCACCGCCAGCGCGTCTGCGCTGTCGGCCCCGGCGCGGCGCGCGGCGGCAAGCAGCGTCTGGGTCAGATCATGCAGCGTATCGGTCATCGTAAAACCCTTTCATTTGCCTGCGACCTAGTGCGACAGCACCCGGTCCGCAATCCCCGACTGCGCGCGTTCAATCGCCAAGCTGCGCCGCCCGCACCGCGACAGCGGTCGCCGCATGCCGCGTGGTCACCACCGCCTCGATCACCGCCACGCGGGCCGGGGTGAAGTATCCTGCCACGTCCGGCACGTTCAAAGTGCCACGCACCACGCCGCCGTGAATGACGGGAAGGTCCATTGCCGACTGGCAACCAAGCGCGGCAATCTGCGCGTGGTCAAAAAAACGTCAGCAAATTCCGCCAGTGTGTTGGCCACGAACCTTTCGCCGCGCTCCAGCACCTGCATGCTCCATCGGTCATCCCGCAACGGCTTGGTACCCGATACCGGGTACTCCACCGGATGCGAGGTGCAGGCTCTGCGCACCAGACCATCGGCGGAATCCAGCACAGTCACGGTAAAAAGGCGGCCGCCAATGGCGCGGTGCAGTTCTGCGAATACGGCGTCCGGGGTCTTGACGGCGGTCATCATGCGCTCCGAAAAACCGCCCGATGCGAAGACACCGGGCGGCCTCGCGATCCGCGAAGCGCGTAAGTTATTGCAAGCGCTGCCCGTTGGCAAACAGGCCCTTGTCCTTGAACTCGATAGTCGAGGTCAGGGTATCTACGCCGTCACCCGGACGGGCGAACATGCCCATCATCATCCGCGCACCCATCGCCTGATCGTCCGGGATCAGACCCATCGCCACCAGCTTGTCCAGCAAGCCATTGCCGCCCACCAGCTTCATTTCCAGTTTGCCGGTCGGCGCAGGCATTCCTTCAAACGTGACCAGATCGGTGTTATCGAAGGTGAACGCCCCCGCCCCGGTCAATTCGGCCCCGGCTATTTTCAGTTGCACGGCGTTGATGTTCAGCGATTCAAGATCGCCCGGCGAGGCTTCACCCATGACGGCCTGCTGCGCGGGGTCCATGATGTCAAACGCCAGCTTCGCCGTGCCCGTCGCATCGACCACCAGCGTTGCCGGATCACGCGGCAGTTGCGACGTCGGGTCGATCATGCCCCACAGCACATCCGATACCGTCAGATCCACGATCCGCGTTACCAGCTTGAAATCCTCGGCCACGTCGGATTTGGAGATCGGCATCAACAGATCGAACGTCGCTTCGGCAAAGGACGCCGCCAGTTCCGGGAAGGGGATCTGCGATCCGCTGACCACCATGGTCACGCCCTTGCCATCGCCGGCATAGGCCAGATGATCCTCGTCCATCGAGAAGGTGAAACCGCCGCTGTCCGCCTGCCCATTGGACGCCGCGTTTTCAGTTTCGTCAGCGAAGCTGAAATCGTAGACGGTCTTGCCATAGTTGAACCCGCCGTCCGACGCGAAGCCTGTCTTCAGCGCCGCAGCCAGATCGGCCATCAACGCACCGCCAATCAGCGTGCTTTCGGAATAGCCCGAGATGTCCGCAACCGAAACCGACAGCTTGAGGGCACCTTGCGATTCCGGGTCTTTGAACGCAACGTTGACAGCCATGTTCGTTGCACCAAATTCGGTGGTCATATCCCGGGTGTCGCTTGCGGCATCAGGGGCACCGTTCAGATAGGTGCCCACCATGCCGGTGAAGACCAGATCTGCAACCAGATCGATGACTGCGGCATCCACGCCGTCGATGCTTTCGACAGCGATGCTCACCAACGGCGCGTCAAAATCATAACCGGTTTCACCATCACCGCCACCTGCGCTCATCGTCAGACCGGGCTGTTTGACCAGAATTTTGACGGTGGTCGGCTTTGTTTCGCCTTCATCAGGGTCCATCGTGATGGTCAGCGGGTATTCGTCGGACATCGTGATTTCGACGATACCTTCGCCGATATCGGTAAAGAACAATTCGTCAATCTCGCCAACGACAAGCACGCCGTCCTGCCTGGCCTCGATGCGCATTCCTTCGACCAACAGCGTATCACCGTCACGGGTTTCGCTGGTCGCAGTCACCTTCTGGCCTGAAGATGCGCTCATGTCCTGCCAGCTTTTCCAGACGTCTTCCGGCGTCACCCCGGCCAATGCCACGCTGCCAAATGCGAGGGTTGCAAGCGCGGTACTGCCTGCCAATGTCCATTTAGTCATAACGATGCCTTCCTGATCGGAAAATGATGTCGTAGCATCTCTTGTGGCGTGCTCAGGGTCAAGTGTGTCCTTGGCGCGGCGCGGTGAGTAACAGGCGTTGTCGCGCACGCGGGCACGCAGGCGGTCGCCCGCAGGAGGATGCGATTATGGAACAGGGCAGCATGCAGGGCAAGGTGGTCGCAATAACCGGCGCCAGCCGGGGCATCGGTGCGGCGGCGGCACGGGTGTTTGCGCAAGCGGGGGCACGGGTGGCGCTGTTGGCGCGCAGTGCAGGCGCAATTGAAACGCTGGCCGCCGAGCTGGGTGGCGGGGCGTTTGCGCTGCACTGCGATGTGGCAGAATGGGTGCAGACCGAGGCCGCGTTGCAGACCGCAAGGAACCGTGCGGGCCGGCTGGACGTGTTGATAAACAATGCGGGCGTCATCGACCCCATCGCGCGGATTGCTGACGCGGACCCTTCGGCCTGGGGTCAGGCGATCGACATCAACCTGAAGGGCGTGTTCCATGGGCTGCGCGCGGCCTTGCCGCTGATGGATACAGGCGGCACCATCATCACCATCAGTTCGGGTGCGGCGCACAACGCGCTGGAGGGCTGGAGTGCCTATTGCGCGTCCAAAGCCGGGGCGGCCATGCTGACCCGAGCCGCGCATCTGGAGGAAAGTCCGCGCGGGTTGCGCATCATGGGCCTGTCGCCTGGCACGGTCGCGACAGACATGCAGGTGCGGATCCGGGACAGCGGCGTGAACCCGGTCAGCCAGATGGACTGGCAGGCGCATATCCCCGTCGACTGGCCTGCCAGGGCTTTGCTGTGGATGTGCGGGCCGGATGCGGATGACTGGTTGGGACGCGAGGTCAGCCTGCGCGATGAGGCGATACGCCGCCGGGTAGGGCTGATCGCATGAGTGACACGGGTCATGTGGGGGCGGCGTCATCTGCCCGGACCGCCGATACGCCACGCGACATAATCACGTCCCATGCGGGTGGCTTGTGGATCATCACCCTGAACCGTCCTGAAAAAGCCAATGCCCTGACGCTTGCAATGCTGCACAATTTGGAGGCCGCTGTGGCGCAGGCCGCGTCGTGCGGGGCGCGGGCGCTGATTGTGACCGGAGCGGGCAAGGTGTTTTCTGCCGGGGCCGATCTGGACGCGGCGCGAGCGGGCCTTGCGACCGATCCGGTGTGGGAACGGCTGTCTTCGGCTGTGGCGGCCCTGCCCTGCCTGACAATTTGCGCAGTGAATGGACCGGTTGCGGGCGGTGCCCTGGGCATGGCGCTGGCCTGCGATCTGCGGATCGCTGTGCCGGGCGCGCAGTTCTTTTACCCGGTTCTGCGGCTTGGCTTTCTGCCGCAGCCATCCGATGTCGCACGACTGCGGGCACTGACGGGGGCTGCACGCACGATGGCGCTTTTACTGGCCGGTCTGCGGGCGACGGCAGACGAAGCATTGGCCTGGGGGCTGGTGGAACGCGTGGTCGCGCCGGAAACTTTGATGGAAACGGCAGCGGCTTTGGCGGCGGATGCTTTGGCGGCGGATGCGGCACATCTGGCAGCGATCCGCGCGATGATCGGTTGAAGGCGCGCGGGTGGCGGGCGTGGGACGCTCCGCGGGGGATATTTGGAAACAGAGAATGCACGAAGGCCGCGCCCGATGTCGGGGCGCGGCCAGGCGGCCAGCGGGTCAGACCTTTGGTTTGCGCGGCGGCGTGAAGCGTTTGGTGGTGTCTTTCGCGTCCTTGGGGGCGGTAGCGGGTCTGGCTTTGGCAAAGGCAGGTTTGCCAAAGGTCTTGCCCTCGGCCGCATGTGATTTGAAGCCTGCGGCGCGGGCCGGGCGGCCTTCGGCAGCAGCTCCGTGCGATTTGAAACCAGCGGAACGCGGGGCTGCGGGTTTGCGATCGGCAGTATCACGCGGCGCGTAGGATTTCTTGTCGCTGTCTTCGCGCTTCACATAGGGTTTGCGCGGACTGTCATCTCGCGCGGCATAAGGCTTCGCCGCATCGTCGCGCTTGACATAGGGCCGGGGCGCCGCGCCGTGCTCGCGTTTGACGTAGGGCTTCTTCGGCGCATCGCCATCGCGCCTGGCATAGGGTTTTGCCGCGCCATCCTCACGCTTGACATAGGGCTTGCGCGCCGCGTCATCGCGCGCCGCATGGGGCTTGTCGTCACGCTTGGCAAACGGCTTGCGCGGAGCCGGGGCAAAAGACGGGAGTTCGTTGTCGTCGCGCGGCACCCATTTCTTCGGTGCCTCGGCGTCGTCTTCGACCACACGCGGGGCTTTCGGCACATAAGCCGGTTTTTCTGGCCGGACACGCGGGGACTCGGCTTCGGCGGTGGCGCGCGGTACATCCGCTTCGTCACGCAGAGCACGGGGGGCGGGGTCGCGGCGTTCAGTTGTGCGTACCGGTTTGCCGGCGAAGCTGCGCTCGGGCCGATCCAGCGACGGCTCGCCGTCAAGACGCAGCATGGTCACGCCGTCCTCGATATCCATGCCGCCGCCGAACTTGCCTGCGACCGACTTGCCGATCTGCACGAAGGTTACGTCTTCCTGAACCCGGATGGCACCGATTTCGTTCTTGGTGATATCCCCCGCATCGCAGATTTTGGGCAGCAACCAGCGCGCTTCGGCGCGGCCAGAACGGCCAACCGAGATCGAGTACCAGACCGATTCGCCAAACTCGGCGCGTTCACGTGGGGCAGGCGCGCTGGCGGGGCCGGTGGCGTCTTGCAGCACTTCGGGGGCCGAGCGGCCTTCGCGCCACAGGCGCACGAAGGCGGCGGCGGCCTGTTCGGCACCGAAACGCGCGATCAGATCGGCGACCATGGCGGCATCGTCACCCACGGGGGTCAAAAGTGCCGGGTGTTCCAGAATGCGCATGTCATCGCGTTCCTGCACTTCTTCGGCAGAGGGCGCTTTCGCCCATTCGGCCACGACCTTGGCCCCTTGCAGCAACCGCTGCGCCTTGCGGAATTCCGCGGGCGTCACGATCAGTGCAGACACGCCTTTTGATCCGGCACGGCCTGTGCGGCCCGACCGGTGCAGCAGCGTTTCGGAATTCGACGGCAGATCGGCGTGGATCACCAGATCCAGCCCGGGAAGGTCGATGCCACGCGCGGCCACGTCGGTTGCAATGCACACACGGGCGCGGCCATCGCGCAGGGCTTGCAGCGCGTGGGTGCGTTCCTGTTGGGAAAGCTCGCCCGACAGTGCCACGACCTGAAAGCCGCGGTTTCCCATCCGCGCCAACAGGTGATTCACCGCCACACGGGTTTTGCAAAACACGATCGCCGCGCGGGATTCGTAAAAGCGCAGCAGGTTGAAAATCGCATGCTCGCGGTCGCGGGTCGATACGTTCAGCGCACGGTATTCGATATCGACATGCTGCCTGGCCTCGCCCGCTGTCTGCAAGCGCAGCGCGTCGCGCTGGAAATCCTTGGCAAGCTCGGCGATCGCTTTTGGCACGGTGGCGGAAAACATCAGGGTGCGGCGGTCCTGGGGCGCAGCTTGCAGGATGAATTCCAGATCCTCGCGGAAACCGAGGTCCAGCATTTCATCCGCTTCGTCCATCACGGCGACGCGCAGACCCGACAGGTCCAGCGATTTACGCTCGATATGGTCGCGCAGACGGCCGGGAGTGCCGACGACGATATGCGCACCACGGTCCAGCGCGCGCTTTTCGGTGCGGTAATCCATACCGCCCACGCATGTGGCAATGATCGCGCCGGTCTCGGAATAAAGCCAGTCAAGCTCGCGCGCGACTTGCAGCGCCAATTCGCGGGTCGGAGCGATGATCAGCGACATCGGCACATCGGCAAACAGCAGGCGATCTGCACCTTCCAGCAGTTCCTGCGCCATGGCCATGCCGAAAGCAACGGTTTTGCCCGACCCGGTTTGCGCCGACACCAGCAGGTCGCGGCCTGCGGTTTCGGGGTCAAGCACGGCGGCCTGCACGGGTGTCAGTGTCTCATAGCCCTTGGCGGCAAGCGCCGCTGCAAGCGGTGCCGCAATATCCATAGCTGTCATGTCATCTGCCTAAGAAGGGGGCGCGTCGTGCCCGTGTGAACGGCGCCCATTCCCCTTCGCGGCCAGGCCTCCCTGCCCGCCGCCCCGGAACCTCGGAGCCAAGCGCGCCTTCTACATGGATTGGCAGGGCATGTATAGGGCGAGATGCCGCAGGGGCCGATGTGGCTGCGGGAACGCCGCAAAACCGGCCGCAGCGCGCGTCTGCATCAGATGTCCACCGGTCGTGGATGGGATTCACGAGCGAAATATGAACTGCGGCGCGCCTTCGGTTCCGCGCCGCCTTGCTTCTTTCCGCGCGGCAATGTGCCAAAACCGATTTCCACTTTTCCACGCCACGCTTTAGGGTGCCCACGACTATCGCACTTCGAATCCCCCGACACACATTCCGCGCAAAGGAGACACTCACTCATGACGCAGCGCCTTCACCTTGTCTTTGGTGGCGAGCTTGTCAGCCCGTCGAAGAACGTGTTCAAGGATGTGACAGCGCTTCACGTCGTCGGCATGTTCCCCGACTATGCCTCGGCGTTTTCCGCGTGGAAGGCCGAAGCACAGCGTACGGTGGACGATGCTCATATGCGCTATTACATTGCGCATATCCACCGGTTGCGCGACGAAGCCGCGCCCACCTTGGGCACGGAAGAACTGGGGGCGTAGCCTTCTGACCTGAATGGCATATTCTCTCGGCCTTACGTTATACCACCTCGCTTCCCGGCGCGAGGCCGCAACCGACCTGCCGCGTCCGGCGCGGCCGGCCGGCCGGTTGGTGTGGCTGCATGCGTCAAGTGCAGATGCAGCGCGTCCGATGGTCGAATTGGCGCTGCGGGTCATCGCCGAAGAAGGCCACCGGGTGCTGCTGACCTGCCCGTCAGCGGTCCCGGCCTTGCAAGGGATGATCTGGCAACCCCCGCCACCCGACACCCAGGCCGAAGCACGGGCTTTTCTGGACCATTGGCGACCCGAACTTGGCGTGCTGTCAGACGGCGAACTGCGCCCCGCCCTGCTGCACGAAGCGCACGAACGTGGCATACATCTTATGTTGGTGGATGGTAACAGCCCCTACATCTTGCGTGGGCGTGAGGGCTGGTGGCCCGGCCTGATGCGTGGCCAGCTGGGCCAGTTCCGTCACATCCTGACACTGGACGAAGCGGCGGCACGGGCGTGTCGCAAGGCGGGGGGGTTGTCAAGCGCCGTCAAAGTCAGCGGGCGGATGGAAACCGGCAGCGCCGCTTTGAAATGCACCGAAGCCGAGCGCGCGTCGCTGGCGCGTCAACTTGCCACCCGCCCGGTCTGGCTCGCCGCCAGCCTGCCCGAGGCCGAAGAATCGGCGGTGATCGAGGCGCACCGGTCGGCCTTGCGGCTGGCGCACCGGTTGCTGCTGATCGTCGTGCCGCAAGACCCGGAACGCGTGGCCCCATTGGCCGCACGGATGGATGCAGGTCAGGGATGGGTCGTCGCCTGCCGGGGGGCCGATCAGGAACCAGATCCGGAAACCGAAGTTTATATTGCTGATAACGCTGCGGAATTCGGCCTATGGTACCGGCTGGCCCCGGTTACATATCTGGGTGGAAGCCTATCAGCCACGGGATGTCTGCGCGACCCTATGGAGGCCGCAGCCCTCGGGTCGGCGCTGATCCACGGGCCACGCGCCGGCGCTTACGGGGCGGGTATTGCGCGGCTTGGTGCGGCCCGCGCCGCCGTCACAGTCGGTTCCGCCCGAGAACTGGCTGCCGCGCTCAGCGACCTTCTGGCGCCCGACCGCGTGGCGCGACTGGCGCAAGCCGCATGGGCCGTTGCGTCGGACGGAGCAGAAGTCACAGACCGCGTGATCGCCTTGATTGCCCGCATCATGGACGGAGACGCGTCATGACAGCCCCCGGTTTCTGGTTCACCCCCGCCGACCAACCCGCGATGGCCGCGCGCCTGCTGGCCCCATTGGGCGCAGCCTATGCGGCGGCCACCGCCCGCCGCCTGCGCCAACCCGGCCACAAGGCAGGCGTTCCGGTGATCTGCATCGGCAATATCAACGCGGGCGGCACAGGCAAAACCCCCACCGCCATTGCACTGATCCAGCACCTGGCCAAGCGCGGACTGATTGCCCATGTCGTGTCACGCGGTTATGGCGGGCGGTTGGAAGGCCCTGTGCAGGTAGACCCGCAGCGCCATTCCGCCGCCGATGTGGGGGACGAGCCGCTGCTGCTGGCGGCCTTTGGCCCGGCATGGGTTGCACGCGACCGGGCGGCGGGGGTCCGGGCAGCCGAGGCGGCAGGTGCAAGGATGGTCCTGCTGGACGATGGCTTTCAGAACCCGTCGGTTATCAAGGACCTGTCCATTGTCGTCGTGGATGCCGCGCGGGGATTTGGCAACGGCCGCTGCATCCCGGCAGGCCCGCTGCGCGAACCCGTCGCCACCGGCCTTGGCCGCGCCGACCTGCTGCTGTCCATCGGTGACACGGCGGCACAGGCCGCGTTTCGCACGCTGTGGCCGATTCGGATCCCGCATCTGACCGGCCACCTTGCCCCGCTCGCCATGGGTATGGTCTGGCAAGGGCAACGCGTCCTGGCCTTTGCGGGGATCGGCGACCCCGGGAAGTTTTTCGCCACCCTGCGTGCCGAAGGCGCCGATCTTGTCGCCACCCGGTCGCTGGAGGATCACCAGCCCCTGTCAGAAGCCCTGATGATCCGGCTTGAACGTCAGGCAACCGCTCTGCGGGCCCAGCTTGTCACGACCGAAAAAGATGCCGTCCGCCTGCCCATAAGTTTTCGTGCCAAGGTGCTTACCCTGCCTGTTCGCCTGCATCTGGACGACTGGAGCAGACTGGACGCGGCACTTGCGGGCATAAGCCCGTAGCCGCGCGCCATTCCGCCAGACGTCTCCGCCCAGGGCTTTGATATCGTTGTCGAAAACCTTGGCGGAGAACAAGAAAACAACTTACTTGGCCAGCTCTGCGTCAAGGATCGCCTTCAGATCGGCGTAGTTCATGTTGCCATGCCTGGTCCCGTTGATGAGGATCGTCGGCGTGCCCTGCACATCGTCGGCCTCGGCGTTGGTCTGGTAGGTGGTCACCATCGCCTGCGCCATCGCGCCATCCTCCAGACACATCGTCATCGCGGCATCATCCATGCCCGCCGTGCGGCCGATCTTTCGCAGATTTTCCACCACGGTCGCCGGATCATCCGACGCGGCCCATTCGGTCTGGGTGCTGAACAGGATGTCGGATATCCCGAAATACCGCATGTCACCGCCGCAGCGTGCCACCATCGCGGCCCACAAGCCGTAACGGTCAAAATAAACCTCGCGCAAGATGAACTTGACCTTGCCGGTGTCGATGTAGTCGGCCTTCAACTGCTTGAAGACATTGGTGTGGAAACTCGCGCAATGCGGGCAGGTGTAGGAGGCGTATTCCAACAGCGTCACCGGCGCATCCTCGGCACCAAGCACCATGTCCGGCACCTCGGGCACCGCAGCCGTGGTCGCGGAGTCTGCCGGCGCGGTTTCCTGCGCCTCGGCAGCCATCACCGGCAGCAACGTCTGCACTGCGGTTTGCGGAGTTGTGCTGCCAAAGGACCAAAGCCCCACTGCCGCAATGGCCACCAGCGCAAGCGCCGCCAAACCGGTTTTCTTTGCCATGTCGTGCCTCTTCTTCATGTTTTCGCGCGTGATAAGAAATTTTGTGCCAGATTTTCAAGAGCCGCGCGCAGGCCTTCGTCCTTGGCACCGGCAGCAACCTGGGTCGCTTTCGCCTGAACCACGGGGTCGAGCGGCTTTGCGGCCTTGGGGGCGGGGGTGAATTCGGCCTGCCCTTCGGCGAAGCCCGAAGGTGCCGTCTGCGTCAGGCTGATACGCGAGATCGCAGCATAGCCGTAGCAAGCATTCACCTTGTCCTTGATCCGGGGCAGCTGCATCTGCACCATGGGCGCATGCGCGGCCGACACCAGAAGGGTCAGCGTCGCCCCCATGCCTTCGCGGGTGTAGCCGACCTTCACGGGCCGCGTGATCGAAGAGGTGTCATTGCCAACGATCGCTTCCCACTGTGTAAGCAGGCGCGTCACCGCAAAACCGCGCTTTTCGCCAACCGTGCGGATGCGGTCTTTCATGAGCCCCGACGCCGCTTCAAACCCGCGCATCCGGCGGGTCAGTTTCGGCGGAGAGGGCGGGCCGGGCGCGCGCGTCATCTGTTCATTCCTGTTGCTTGGGCTATTCTAAACGTGACGCGGCTGCATGCCAGCGGAATGAGCTTTGGGGGCATAAAAATTGCGTGACCTTGGAACCGATGGCCTCAGTGCCGTGCTGCTTGGCTGGTACGACCGCCACGCGCGGGTCATGCCGTGGCGGGTGTCACCGCTGGATCGCGCGGCGGGGGTGCGGCCGGATCCCTACCGGATCTGGATGTCCGAGGTGATGTTGCAGCAAACCACCGTGGCGGCCGTGCGCGACTATTTTCACCGGTTCACCGCACGCTGGCCGGATGTGGCGTCGCTGGCGGCGGCAGCGGACGCCGATGTAATGGAGGAATGGGCGGGACTTGGCTATTATGCCCGCGCCCGCAATCTTTTGCGCTGCGCCCGCACAGTCGTCGCAAATCACGGCGGGCGGTTTCCCGCAACGGTGGAGGGGTTGCTGACGCTGCCCGGTGTCGGGCCCTACACGGCTGCCGCCATTGCATCCATCGCCTTCGATGAACCTGCGGTGGTGGTGGATGGCAACGTGGAACGGGTGATGGCCCGCCTGCATCTGGTGGAACGGCCGTTGCCCGCCGCGAAACCCGCGCTGACGGCGCTGGCCGCTGCACTGACCCCGCAAGATCGCCCCGGCGATTACGCGCAGGCGGTGATGGATCTGGGGGCTACGATTTGCACGCCCCGCAATCCGGCCTGCGGCATCTGTCCGTGGTGCGCGCCCTGTCTTGCCCGCGCTGAGGGGGTGCAGACCGCCCTGCCGCGCAAGACGCCGAAGGCAGTTGTGCCCACCCGGCACGGCACGCTGTGGATCGCGCGGCGCAGCGACGGCGCGTGGCTGCTGGAAACACGGGCTGACAAGGGAATGCTGGGGGGGATGCAGGGATGGCCCGGCACTGACTGGGACCGCACGAGCGGCAGCGATACGCCCCCCCTGGTTGCCGAATGGGCCGAGGCAACAGGCGCGGTGCGCCATACCTTCAGCCACTTTCACCTGCTTTTGACCGTGATGGTCGCGCACGTCGGCCCACACGCCCGCCCGCTGCGCGGCGCGTTCATGCTGCCCGAGGCCTTTCGCCCGTCCGGACTTCCAACTGTGATGCGCAAGGCCCATGACCTTGCAACCGTGAAATTCGCCGACAACTGAAGCTGCAAATTGTCCTGTGCCGGCCGCTGCGCCATGCTATTATTTACAAACAGGCAAGGAGTAGCGGCGATGGTCGAAATTCTGCATCCCACGGTGTTCACGGCCATCGGCAGCGCGATTGCACAGGCGATCAAGGATCATCCGGGCCAGTATCACACGCCGGTCTGGGGTATGAAGAACACCGACCATATGAAGAACCTCGGTTTTGTCATCGGTTACCGCGATGATGCGAGGGCGCAATGGTACCGTGTGGATTATGACCCGCTGCCGCACAAGGCGCTGCATATCAACTGGGAACAAGATACGACTGACTCGGTTGGCAGCAAGACCCGGCTGAAGGAATGCTATCTGATCCGCCCGCATATCCTTCACCCCGAGGACGAGCTTTATACCTGGTGGCGCAGCGCCACGCTGCACCATTGCACCGAGCTGCCCGACTCCGTGCGCGACAAGATGGGCGGCAAACACATCTGGCGCGGAGCGTTCTGGACATGACGCTGCGGCGGCTTTGATCTTGCCGCAATCGGGCGCTATGATCCGGGCAACGCCAGACCCGAGGTTCCATGTCCGCTCCGCTTCATATTCCCGGCTTCCGTAACGCCCTGCCATTCTGGATGTCATTGGGCACCATTCCGCTTGCGGTGATCGGGGCTGTGCAGGGCGGCTGGACGGTCATTTTGCTGCCACTGTTCACCTGGGTGCTGTTCGATATCCTTGATCTTGTGCTGGGCCTCGATACCCGCAACGCTGACCCCGACGCGCCAGAGGCGGAACTTGTCTGGTATCGCCTTATCACCCTGATCTGGTTTCCGGTGCAGTTCCTGATGACCTTCGGGTTGATCTGGTATGTGACCGGCACCGACCATCTTGGCTTCTGGGAAAAGGCGATACTGTTCTTTGGCATCGGCATCGTGTCGGGGGCGGTCGGGATCGTCTATGCGCATGAGCTGATGCACCAGAAGAACAGAACGGAGCGGTGGCTGGCCGATCTGCTGCTGGCGATGGTGCTTTACAGTCATTTCCGGTCCGAGCATCTGCGGGTGCATCATCTGCATGTGGGCACCCCGCGCGATCCGGTCACGGCGCGGTACAACGAAGGATTCCACCGTTTTTTCTGGCGCGTGCTACGGGATTGCCCGCCGTCGGCATGGAAGGCTGAAAAGGCGCTGCTGGCGCGCAAGAGCCTGACAATGAAGGATTTCGGGAATCCGTTCTGGCGCTATGCCGCCTTGCAGGGCGGGATGTTGGCGCTGGCTTTGGCATTGGGAGGATGGCAGGGGCTGGCGCTGTTCCTGTGGCAGGCGTTCATCGCCGTGTGGCAGCTGGAGCTGGTGAATTACATCGAACATTACGGGCTGACCCGGAGGCATCTGGGCGACGGGCGCTATGAACATGTGCTGCCGCGCCATTCGTGGAACGCGGCGCACAAGGCGTCGAACTGGTTTCTGATCAATCTGCAACGGCATTCCGACCACCACTACAAACCCGACCGCCGCTTTCCGTTGCTGCAGACCTATACTGCGGATGATGCCCCGCAACTGCCCTATGGTTACCCTCTGATGGCCGCCGTGGCGTTGGTGCCCCCGGTGTGGCGGCGGCTGATGAACCCGCGTGTGCGGGCGTGGCGCAAACGCTATTACGCCGATGTGACGGACTGGCAGCCGTACAACAAGGCGATCCACCCGATGCCTCGCGGAGCCTGAGCTACAATCCCCGTGCGCGGCTGGCCCGCTGGATCGGCAGCAGATATCCGGCGCGCGGATCATCGTCAGCGGGTGTCAGCGCCAATCTGGTGCCGAAATACTGCGCCGCATCGGCCAACGCGTCGGCATCCTGCAAAGCCGTCCCCTTGACGAACACCGACCCCGCGACGTGGCCACAACCCAAACCCTCTGCACGGTTGGCAAACCCGGTATAGGGGGCGATCAGCACCGTGCCAGATTGCGCGCCGTCCACGATGCGCTTTTCCAACGCCACCAGACCCTCCGGGTCGCGCATCGGCTGGAAGAAATAGATTACATCGTACTCGGCGTAGCGGTCGAACAGCAGGCCGTTGGCGTGAAAGATCCGGCTCTCGTTGTGACCCGTCATCCCCAGCAAGCGTTGGCCCGCCATGACATAGCCCATGTCATAGTCCAGCCCTTCGGCAACCGCAAAAATCGCGGTGGCAAGCAGCACCGCCATCCCGCCACCACAGCCCACATCCAGAAACCGCATCGGCGGCTTGCGGCCCAATGCCAGCGCCACCCGTAAAGCCGCATGGGCGTCGGCCAGAAAAATGCCGGGCGTTTGCGAGACATCCTCAAAACATCCCAGCTCCGCCGCGGTCTGATCCTGCGTTTCGGCCTTCAGTGCCTGTGTCAGGCGTTTTAGAACGCTTTCGGCCACCAGCCATTGCTGCGTCAAAAGCGCGGTGGGTTCGGGGTTACGGTAAAGCGGCACCGGGTCATCGCTGGCGAGCCGCAGAAGCGGGGTAAACACATGGCCCCACAACCGCAGGCGATAATTTACCTCATGGAAATAGCGACCGTTCGTGGAAGAGATACCCGGCGAAGCGTCGCCGCTTGCCACCATCCGGATATAATCGCGGGCGATGCATTCCACGTCATGCCGGCGCAGCGTCATATCCTGCACCGCGTCGAACAGCGCTTTTCGGGTGGCCCCGGTTACCGGCTGCGCGCCTCGACCTGCAATGCGCGGCGTTCAAGGTCGGCTTCCAGCCGTTCGGCGGCGCGGCGGAGAGCAGGAATATCGGACAGCATGGCGGCTTTCCGGTTGCGGCTTGGACATACGATAGAACGGATTGACCGCCAAGGAAACGGGCAATCAAACGGGCCGGATGTGCGACGGAAAAACCCCCGCCGTGCAAACACGACAGGGGAGTGGTGCCGCAAAGAAACGTGGCGACACAGGCGGTGCGAATGGGGGAATGGGAATTAGTGCGGGCGGGCGTCTTCCATCTCGGCCCGGATCTGCTGGCGCAGAATGTCGATCGGGATCAGCTTGCCGTCGCGCTTGAAGTGCCAGTAGGTCCAGCCATTGCAGGACGGTGCACCTTCCAGATGTGCTCCGACCTGATGGATGGACCCCTTCACGTCATTGCCAACCAGCGTGCCGTCGGCGCGCACCTTGGCAATGCCGCCACGTGGGGAAAACAGTTCTTCACCGGGACGCAGCATGCCGCGTTCCACCACCTGCCCGAAAGGCACGCGCGGCTCGGAGCGCTTGGACCCGGTAACTTCCAGGGCCGAGGCATCAAATTTACGCACCCGCTCCATCCGTTCGGCGGCGACGAGGCGGTATGCCTCTTCCCGCTCGATCCCGATGTAATCGCGGCCCAGCATCTTGGCGACAGCCCCGGTCGTGCCGGTGCCAAAGAACGGGTCAAGCACCACATCGCCGGGGTTGGTGGTGGCAATCATCACACGGTGCAGCAGGCTTTCCGGTTTCTGCGTCGGATGCGCCTTGTCGCCATTGCCATCCTTGATCCGCTCATGCCCGGTGCAGATCGGCAGCACCCAGTCAGACCGCATCTGGATGCCTTCGTTCAACGACTTCAGCGCCTCATAGTTGAAGGTGTATTTGCTCGCCTCTTCCTTCGACGCCCAGATCAGCGTCTCATGCGCGTTGGTCAGCCGCTTGCCCTTGAAATTCGGCATCGGGTTAGACTTTCGCCAAACCACATCGTTCAACAACCAGTATCCCTGATCCTGCAAGGCCGCGCCGACGCGAAAGATGTTGTGATAGCTGCCGATCACCCAGATCGCGCCATGCGGTTTCAGCAGCCTGCGCGCCGCTGCCAGCCAATCGCGCGTGAACCGGTCATAGGCCGCAAAGCTGGCGAACTGGTCCCAATGATCATTGACTGCATCGACCTTGCTGTTGTCGGGGCGGAAAAGATCACCCCGCAATTGCAGGTTGTAGGGCGGATCCGCAAATATCAGGTCGATGCTGGCCTCGGGAAGGCCGTTCATCACCTCGATGCAGTCGCCCGCAAGGATCTGGTTCACGGGCAGCGTTACCGCAGGCCGCGTAATTGTCTTTGTCGCCATTTCTGCCTCTGTCCCCGGCTTTGCGCCGTTTTCTTCGGTGCAGGATGATTCATTGGCGAATCGCCGTCAAATTCTTTATTGAATCAACGGGTTATAGAAATTTCTTGATACAAGATATTGTGGACGGGCCTGAACGAACGCCTATGGTGAGCGGTCACACCAAGATTTAGCAGCGCAGCCACATGGTCGCGTGTGGGATAACCTGCGTTGCGGCCCCAACCATATCCGGGGTGCTGTTGCGCCAAATCCACCATGATCGCATCGCGGGTCACCTTGGCTACGATCGACGCCGCTGCAATCGACAGACAAAGCGCATCGCCCCTGATGATGGCCAGCCCGTCGCCGGGCATGTTGCGCGGGATCAGATTGCCGTCGATCAGCGCGAAATCAGGCGGCACGGTCAGACCGTTGATCGCCCGGACCATCGCCAGATGACTGGCACGCAGGATATTCATCTCGTCGATCTCGCCCACCGACGCATGCGCGACTGACACTTCCGCCACTTCCATGATGATGTAATAAAGCGCCAGCCTGCGGGCGGCGGTCAGCTTTTTGCTGTCGTTCAGCCCGGCGGGGATGCGGCCTTCGGTCAACCGGACGGCGGCGGCGGTAACGGGGCCAGCCAACGGGCCGCGCCCGGCTTCGTCAACCCCCACCACGTTCAGACGGCCTTGCGCCAGCGCGGCAGTCTCGTGCGTGAAATCGGGAAGGCGGCCAGTCTGTTCCATGCGGGCAAGAAAGCCGATCCGGCCCGGAATGGAAAGCCGTAAGGTGGGGGGCGGAGGCTGCTCACCCCTCCGCCCCCCCGTATCGGGCACTGCCGGTGGGGCGACGGCGCGCCCGGATGCCCTTCAGGAGTCGCCGTAGCGCTGACGACCCACGCGAAAGCCCGCGTCAATCAGGCAATTCTGGTCGTAAACCCGGTCATCCCGGCCACGCACGCGGATGTCGATGGCGCAATGCCGGGGCAGGCGACCTTCAAAACGCTCACGGTTCAGACAGCGGGCGCTGTAAACGGTCGTTGACCGGTCGTGCCTGCCGTTAACCTCGATTGCGCAGGTCGCGGGCAACCGGAGCGAGCGGGTTTCACGACCGGACCAGTCTTCATAGCGGCGGTCTTCATAGCGGCGGTCTTCGTAGCGGCGGTCTTCGTAGCGGCGGGGACCACCGCTTCTGTCATCACGGCGGCCATCCCGGTCGTCGCGGCCATAGCGGTCATCAGGCTGCGGATGGCTGACAACAGCGTCGCGCTTGCGGTCTTTCTTGTCGTTGATAACCTTGCCGATGATGGCGATCGCGGCGATCGCGGCCAATGCTTTTGCGATGTCATCGTTGTCGGCGCGGGCGGGGGCGGCTGTTGCGGTCAGCATCGCCAGCACAGTGGCGGCTGCGGTCAGCGTTGCTATGAAGCGGCGGATGGCGGTGTGGGGCTGGTCGAGCTTTGCGGCATTGATCATGGCAGGCTCCTCAAGGGTTTGCCCGATACGACCACCGCATCGGACCTGATGCCACAACTCTGATCCGCGGCCTGCCAGACAGGCAATATCGACCGTCTGCTATGCGATAACGGGCGGTCTAACCCCCTTGTGTTATTGAATAGCAGCGGACATCAGCACAAGGTATGCAGGAACCCGAGGAACAGGAGCAGCCCATGAATTCCCGCCTCACCACCGCGACGCTTTTGCTTGCGCTGGCACTTGCCACGCCTGTGCAGGCAGCGTGCTATGCAGATTACAAAGCCAAGCAGGACGACCCCTTGCGGCTTCATTACGGAGTGGCCGAAGTGCCTGACACGGCCTGTTCCCCCGGCGATGCCCCGGGCTTTCTGGCACCGAGGCTGCAAAGTGCCGGATGGACATTGCTGAACGTAATCTCCACGTTCGGCCCGGAAGGTCTGGATGAAAGGAAAGTGAGTGCCGGAGATTTCTACCTCCGCTTCTGAGGCCTTCCGCGCGGGCAACCGCGTGGTGGGCTTTGGCATCGCGGCCATTGTGGTGATCCTTTTGGGGGCGGCGGTGTTGCTGTTCCTCAACCTGCCCGACGCGAATGCGTTCAATGCGAGGGTGGAGCGGATATTCATCGAAAACAACGATCTGCGGTCAGGGTCGGACATCCGCCTGCTGGAGATCCTTGCGCAGTCGGGCACCTCGTTTTCGGATGTGTTAAGCAGTTACCGTGTTGTTATATTTGTTCTTCTGGTGTTCGCCACGGCACTTTTGCTGGCAGCGCTGGTGTTTTTGGTGACCATCATCGCGCTGAATCGCCGGATTTCGCAGATACAGCGGTCGGGGATTCAGGTCGCATCCTTGCTGATAAGCCGTGAAAGCCGGGCGGTTTACATCAACGACATGGAATTCACGCTGACCGAAGCGGCGATTGAAACACTGTCCGTGCTGGCCGAGGCGCGGATGGATGACGAGGTGTTGAACGGAGCGCAGATCGAGGGTGTGATCTCGGGCCGTGATGCCGCTGATTGCGATGAGGCGGCAGGGGCGGTGCGGGTGAAGCGGCTGCGGGATGCGCTTGGCAACCAGCTGGTCAGCGAGCTTCTGGTCAAGACCATCGCCCGACGGGGGTATATGCTGGCCGTGGGCAAAGACGTGATACGCATGCTTTAGCAGGCTGCTGAAAAAGGGTTTTTGGGGTGTCGCAGCAGGGAAAGTATTCTATATTTAGGCCGAGAATGGCCCCAAAACCGGAGTTTAGGTGCGATCTTGGACGGTTTTTCCAATTCTGA
>Ga0105050_10003174_pt1 | contig 22959 bp, 26 predicted proteins | sample FRY01_FD_78088 | JGI IMG/M metagenome (GOLD analysis project Ga0105050, IMG submission 78088) | Freshwater microbial communities from Lake Fryxell liftoff mats and glacier meltwater in Antarctica - FRY-01 | ecosystem: Environmental > Aquatic > Freshwater > Ice > Glacier meltwater ...
CATTATTGCTCACGAGTCTAAATGAAGCCATTTTTGGATCTGCCTGCGATAGTTGGCGCGCCATATACAAAATATCAGCGGCGCAATCACGATCGTCAGGCGCAAGATGAGTAAGATCGGTAAGATGTTTTTTGGGAATAATAAGGTAATGAATAGGAGCTTTTGGGTGCATATCTTTAATGACAATAACGTGATCATTTTCTGCAATAATATGCGCAGGAACCTGCTTATGTATAATTTTGCAAAAAATACAGTTTGTATCCACTAAAGACCCCTTCTTAAAAGACTATATGTACCATTGGTAGCCTTGGCCAAAAATGGAGGAGAGAGTGGGATTCGAACCCACGATCCGGTAAAGGATAACGGTTTTCAAGACCGTCGCAATCGACCACTCTGCCATCTCTCCGTCACATAGTAATTTCAATCTTTATACATAGCTTTTTTAATTTCCCTAAGAAAAAATGGTGCGCCCGGGAGGGGTCGAACCACCAACCTTCAGATCCGTAGTCTGACGCTCTATCCAATTGAGCTACGGGCGCATAATCTTTAAAATGGAGAGGAAGGGATTCGAACCCTCGATCCAGGTTTCCCCAGAAACTTGCTTAGCAGGCAAGCGCTTTCGACCACTCAGCCACCTCTCCTAATTTGCTCTATTAAAAATTTCAAAAAAAGCTAATGTGTAAAAAGAATACGACATTCGTTATTTTATGCAAGTTTTTATTTCATTTAAGGCAGGTGTTATGGCTCTTACTGTAGCTATTAAAGTAGTTCCTTCATCAGGTAAAAACACATGGCAAATTAATAAAGATGGAAAGCTTAAATGTTTTTTAAAAAGCGCCCCAGAGGTAGGCGCCGCCAATAAGGAGCTCATTAAAACCCTTGCAAAGCAGCTAGGGATCAGGCAACAAGAGGTAGAGATCGCACAAGGGTTAACCGATAGAAATAAGCTTATTAAAATGCACGTTCCTCTTACTTACGAGGCATTTTTGGAGAAGCTGGGTCTTGCTCAACAGCTCACATTACTAAGTTAATTTTTAAAAAGAAAAAATTATTTCAAAAGCGGCAACCGCCGCATGTTTATATTTACAAGGAGCACTGCTCACTCTTAATTTGACGAAAAGCCTATTTTGCTTTATCTTTTTGAACACAGATAATAAAATTTCTTGCCGGGGTGGCGGAATTGGTAGACGCACGGGACTCAAAATCCCGCGGTGTTTGACACTGTGCCGGTTCGAGTCCGGCCCTCGGCACCATTCTTCACTCAACAATGGAAGGATTCCTCAATGGAACTCTTTATCATAAGCGGTGCAAGCGGCAGTGGAAAAACGGCTATCCTACAAAATCTCAAAAAACAGCTTCCTTCATCTTTTTCAGTCTACGACTTTGACGATATTGGCGTCCCAAAAAATGCTAATAAAAATGGCGACAAGAATCAACCGAGAAATGGTTACAAAAATTGCTTTTAGAAGGCAAGAATGCGTGTTTGCTAGGGCAGATAGTTCTAGGAGAAGTACTCGCATGCCCTTCCTCTAAAAAATTAACTGCTCTTAATTTCTGCCTGCTAGATGTATCAGATACTGAACGAATCAAAAGATTAAGAAAACGAAACACTTACAGAGTGGACCAAAGCACCCTCAATTGGGCCGCATGGCTTCGAATGCATCATCACGAACCACAATGGATGCAACACGTCATAAAGGAACATTCCTGGGAAGGCTTAAACTTTAGTCTCTGGGACAAACTTACAGAGTGGAACTCTGTCGCTCACACCAAAATACTTACAACAACCTATCTCTCTATTGAAGAAGTTTCCTAATTGGTAAGTTTTTGGATTACCTCACCGCAAAAAACAACATCTATAATTTTTTTGAATGGACCTTCCAGCAGCGGAAAAACCTCTCTAGCACATTCTCTTCAATCAGCACTGACCGAGCCCTACCTACACATTGGAATCGATACGCTAATTGGAATGATGCCAGAGAAATGTAACGATTGGAGCGGCAAAAAAATATCACAGGGATTTTGGTGGAATCTTTCGCATGATAAACACGGCAACCCTCTTGCGCATATTCAACTTGAACCATATGCAAAACATATAAGTTCAACACTTAAAGAGATTGTCGTTACCATGACAAACGCGTGGCACAATCTAATCATAGACGAAATATGTATCTCACCCGGGCGCTATGAAGAATGGCGGCAAGTTCTTTCCCCCTATAACACACTCTATGTGGGCATTGTTTGCCACACAGAATCATTAAAAATACGAGAAAAAAACGAGAAAAGACCGAATCATAGGATCTACTAGAGCACAAAATCTTACCGTCCATAACAATGCTGTTTATGATATAGAAATTGACACAGATAAACTCTCTCCCGAAGAATGCTCTAACATGATAGTTAAATGACTCACTACCATTTTAAATATGACCGCAACACAACCCCAGGATTCATAACAAAAAGTTCAAAGACAAAAGTCCCAAATCACTTTATATTCAACTAGAGACTCAAAAAAACACTACATTGATCTCTTTATATTGTATGTTTTTTACGAGGCTGTTTATTATGCTTCTCATACCCACCAGAATTTTAAGTCATTATACCGGTGAAATTAGAAGGACAAAAAATATGATTATTAATTCAACCATAACAACTGTTAAAGGCCCACAAACAGTCACAACTAAAACATTTATAGAAACTCCACTAGGATCTATGACCGCACTTTTTGACCAACACGCTCTATATTTTTTACAATTTACAGATAGTATCATAGGTGAAGAACAAAAAGCAGAATTTATGGACGCTTGCCTTACCCCTGTAGAACATTTAAGAACTCACACCGTTTTTCAATTACTTCAATTTGAACTTGGCGCCTATTTTACAGGAACTTTACAGGAATTTACTATCCCTCTTTTTCTTGATGGTACTCCTTTTCAGCAGTTAGCATGGAAAGCCCTTATAGAAGTCCCCTACGGGCGCGTAAGAAGTTACGCTGACCAAGCACTTGCCGTAGGAAAACCAACCGCTCAGCGAGCCGTTGCCAACGCAAACAGCAAAAACAATATTGCAATTATAATTCCTTGCCACCGTATTATTAAAAGTACCGGAGAAACTGGCGGTTATCGAGGAAGCCTCGAGCGCAAAAAGTGGTTACTTGAACACGAAATAAAAAACCTCTAAATGAGAACGATCGCTCAACTTCAAACACTTTTGCACGCATCGGTAACTATTCCAGAAAGTCGACGTACAGCATTTTTTAAGACAGAACCAGGAAGCTACGGCGCACACGATATATTTATGGGAGTTACCGTACCAATGTTACGCATTATTGCCAAAAAATTCTCAGGCCTCACCTTAGAAGAACTTATACAATGCATCTCCTCCCGCTATAATGAAGAACGGCTGCTGGGCTTATTCATTCTGACTACGCAGTATAAAAAGGCAGCTTCTCAAGACAAAGAAACTATCTACCAATTATATATGACCCACCTGACGCACATAAATAATTGGAACCTTGTCGATTCATCTGCACATCTTATTCTAGGCGCGCATCTTTTTGAAAAAGAAAGATCAACACTCCTGACACTCGCCCGCTCGCAAAGTTTATGGGAAAGACGCATTGCCATTGTTGCTACCTGGTATTTTATACGCAAAAACGATCTTGAATGGATGTTTGTACTTGCAAAATTATTACTCAGTGACACGCACGATTTAATGCACAAGGCTGTTGGATGGATGTTGCGAGAAGCAGGCAAAAAAGATGAAAGTGCACTGGTTGGGTTTCTTGAAGCACACGCAACACACATGCCCAGGACAATGTTACGTTACGCGATAGAAAAATTCCCAGAACCTATCAGAAAAGAATATCTCAAACGAACATACTATTCCAAAAAAAAATAAACCTATATTAATCTGACATTTTAACTTATCAGGCAACACTAAAAAATTTGTTTTAATAAAGGGCAAGTCATATGCATACTAAAAACATGGACCTTGCAAAAGCTTACTACATCTCGATGGGACAAAGGAATCTTGACGAAATGGCACCCTTCTTACATCCAGAAGTTAAATTCGTTGCTCCATTAGCAACCGCTGAGGCTAAAGAGACGGTTCTTGCAGCTACAAAAAGTTTTTCAAAATTTTTTAAATCTCTGATTATAAGATCTATTTGTGGATCAGACACTCAAGCAATAGTCATCTATGACTTAGAATTTCCAGAACCAATTGGAAAACTAAGTTCAGCCGCCGCTCTTACTATCAAAAATAATCTCATTACTAATATAGAACTTTTCTATGATGCACGCCGATTTGCAGCAAACTAATAATTAACTGTTTTTAAAAAAGCACTTGGATGAATGATCTAATAAATTTTCCAGAAGCTGGCATCGGTGTCATGATTCTGGAAAATTTGATAAAGCAGACAAAAAATAAGATTATTTAGAATCGTCTAACAAAAAGTCATCATAGTACTTTCCATTAGGGGATTCAGTTAATTTTTTTATCTCCTGAGCAATTCTCTGTACAGATTTATTTTCTGAATCAACTTCATGATTATATTGAATATCCCAATGAACAGTAGCGTAATGACTTCTTGCATGGCCCTTTGGTGAGGTAGCACGTGCTGTTTCACGGGCCTCAAGTGTTTGCAAGGGAATATTTACCTTAACCCATAAAGTTGGGATATTTTTTAATTTTCTACGCAGATCATCAACCCATTCTTTTTTGTACGCAATGTAATCCACAATCACATTACATCCTTCTTTCGCATAGCCTGCAATAGCACTATTCATCCCATGGGCAACCTTTTCACCATCGTGACCTGTGTGTAAAGCAATAACTGAATTGTTATTGCCATCAACGTTAGTTGTTATCCATCGAATAGGATTTTCTGATTGCCAATACTGCATGTTTTCAAGAGTAATGTTTGGCATTGGTGCATCAAAGAGTGAATCTATTCCTACCTTGATCCATAAATCTGGCATCATTAATTGTTGAAATTCTTTTTGAATAGAAGTTTTTCCTGACGCAGACGGCCCATTTAAAATAACAACGGTACCATATCTCTTTGAAGGATTTACATTAACCCATAACGCAGCACCACATAAACAAACGGCAGTTGCGATTTTAATTTGATACAAAGATATATTCATATACTACCCTTATTAGAAAACCGCTCATCACTTTAATTTTTTGATAAACCACACTATAAAATCGTCATCAAGAGGATAAACTTCTCCGGGAGTAGCATACTCACCCTTGTAAGTAACACCCTTTCCATCAGGAATATACCCACGTTTTACATAAAGCTTTTGTGCAGAGCCATAACCACCATCAGGACGGCCGTACAGTCCAACACCCAAGCCCACAACATTACCGCATGTTGCAGCTTCTTTTTCTGCTGCTTCAAGAAGCTGTGAGCCAACACCAGCACCACGAAAACCAGGCAGCACATTTAAGTCCATAATTTCTGGCATGTTTTCACGCGCAAATAACTGATACTGTGATTTCCAGTTTAAAGTCACATATCCAACGGGACGACCATCAACTAATACTATCCATACTATTCTTTGCTTCTGATCTTGTTCTCTAAGATATGCTTCAAACAAAAAAGCCGGTTTTAGCCTGCCCCCTTCTTTAAAAGAATCGACCAGAGCCTGCACATCTCACTCACCAAATAGTCTGATTAGTGTTCTGGTCATATCATTCTCTTTATTTTAGTATACTGTATCACAAAACTTTTTCTAAAGGCACAACTTTAAAATCAACTTCTTTACCTTCGATAATCTCTACAGGTACACCAAGGTATCCATTCTTTTTATAAAATGGTGACGCTTGTAAAGAAGTTTCTAGAGTGATAATTGCACAATTTTGTGTCTTTAACCATTTTTCAATCTGGAACAAAAATTGCCCTGCAAATGATTGATTTTTTTTAATATCTGTCACAGTAAATACTTGTAAGACTGCTTTGGCATCCGGCATAAATTGAATATGTGCATATCCCATAGCTTCCATACCGCGGTAAAGGATCAGGTGCACATGATCTGCATGCGCCTGCAACTGTGCGCAAGGATCAGTAAGTTTAAGTGCATCAAAGTGTGCCTTACGAAATTGTTGTGCAGCTTCCCACTCAGCAACGTCACTACATTTTGCAATTCGAATACGATCAAAACCCGCGTCTTTTAACACCTCTTTAATGAACTCACTCTTCTTAAGATCATAATGATCAGATAAGCAATGGACTTCATCTAAAGGTTGATCCTCTCTTACAAGCTGTTTTTTGAGCCGAGAGTAATCATCACGAATTGCTCCAAATTTTTTCAAATAATCTCTAAATACAAGAGCTGATTCTATTTCTGGATGACCTTCTTCATAGACATGAAGATTTACATCTCTGGCACCGCGCTTGCTAAAACAATAACGCAAAGGAACATCGCACTCACGTTTGTACTCAAGCCCTATAGCCTCTAAATGCGCCAGCGCCAGTACAGGATCTTTAACTACTACAACAATATCAAGTTCCGATCTTCCCAAAAGAAGAGGTACGGCTGTTGAACCGATATGATGAATAACAATACAGTTGTCGCCCAAAGCTTCCTTGATTCTTGAAGCTTCAAATTCAAACATCTTAGGCCATTCAGGATTATAACGAACAACTTCTATCGTACTTTTTAATTTTGTTTTCATGCTGCGCAACCCCCTTTTATCTATAAATATAAACAAATATTAACACATCTTCTGACCATTAGGAACTTCTGGACTGATTATTCCCAAACAAATAGCGCCTTGCGTATCTGCAAAACCAAGCAATAAAAACTGAGACACAAAACCTGCAATGTTTTTTTCGCCTAAATTTATACATCCCATAATCTGTTTACCAAGAAGTGATTCAGGAGCATAATGCACTGTCACCTGAGCTGATGTTTGTAAAATACCAACCACAGGACCAAAATCAGCCCATACTTTATAAGCTGGTTTTTTGGCTCTGGGAAACTCTTCTACCTTAATGACAACGCCCGAACGTATATCAACTTTTTCAAATTCTTCATACGAAATTATTGCCATGGCAACTCCTAAAAACTACGGCTTAACCCCAATGTAAATATCAAGAACAACCTGCTCTGGATTGATTGAACGTTCGTCGTAAACCTCAAAATCAGCTTTATATTCTCGCACACCGCCTAAATCAGCTGGAGACATGGCCCAAATATTTTGCCACAGCTCAATACATACTTGAGGCATAATGCCTGGCTGACTGGTAAATTTTGTATATTTTTGAGCAGGAATAGTCATGGTAAAAAAGCCTTCAGGCACTTGATCAAAAGAGCTCACCTGTACGCCAAAAAAGTATGTATACTCGCCGTTACAATCACTTTCATACTCGGTATACGCGGAGTACGTTACTCCTGGACTTATCATATTTTGAATCTTTTGAGGCCCTTCAAGCTGAAAGTACTTTTGAATAGTTGGCCAAATAAGGGCGGTTTCACCATTTGATTCAAGAGCGTAAGACGTACGCGCTTTTTTACCCACCAGCTTAATATCGGGATGATGAACTGTTACTTTTTGCATTTCAAGACCCTCTCATTTAGATTTATTTTTAAAGAAAATTACTAAAAAACCCCATTTCTGGGGCTTTTTACTAGTATAGCAGCTTCATAGTATTAGTCTTTTGGAGAATTTTTCATGTAGAAATTTATCCTTTAGATAACTTTATATACGCATCAAGTGCTCTTTTACGAGACTCGCTTACATCAACCATAGGATGCGGATACGTTTTACCAAGCACCACCCCTGCAGACTTTAAAACTTCTTGTGGCGCTTCCCATGGTTTAAAAAGGTATTTTACAGGAAGTTTTTTAAGTTCTGGCACAAAGCGTTTGGTATATTCGCCATTGCTATCAAATTTTTCTCCCTGAGTTATGGGATTAAAAACTCTAAAATACGGAGCAGCATCCGCGCCCGATCCAGCAACCCACTGCCAACTTGCACTGTTATTTGCTAAATCCGCATCCACCAAATGATCCCAAAACCAATCTTCTCCCTGATGCCAATGCAATAACAAATTTTTAACTAAAAAAGATCCTACAATCATACGTACGCGATTGTGCATATAACCTGTTTGCAAAAGTTCGCGCATTCCTGCATCAACAATAGGATATCCAGTTTTTCCTTGTTGCCACGCCTCTAGGAATGAACTATTTGTCTGCCAAGAAAATCCATTGAATTTTTTATTAAAATTTTCTCTGGGCAAGGTGGGGAAATTATATAGCAACGAATAAGAAAACTCTCGCCACGCCAATTCTTTTAAAAATGTTGCTCTATCAACCGCAGGAATAGTTTTTTTAACTGCTTTGCAATTAACGCCATGCCATACCTGCTTTGGAGAAATTTCTCCAAAATGTAAGTAGGGCGACAGACGGGATGTATTATTTTTTGCAGGAAAATTTCTCCCCTCTGAGTATCCTACAAAATCTTTTTTTATAAATTCATTCAATCGTTTCTGCGCAGCCTTTTCACCACTATTCCACTGCTGCGCAATGCCTTCAAAAGACTCTTTATTTTTGATTAATCCAAGCTCAGCAATTGCCGCAAATGACGATGTATCTTTTATATACGAGATAGTTTTTGGTGCAGGTAAAGGTATGCCAGGGATACCGGCTTTAAAACATCCATTATTATAAAAAGGAGTAAAAACTTTATAAGGAGTTCCATCACCTTTTAAAACCTCAGACGGCTCCCACAAGAGTGAACTATTAAAATTTTTGCATTCAATGCCTTTTTTTTCAAGCGCTGCTTTTATAACAGCATCCTGCTCTTGGCGCCATGGTTCATAACAACGATTAAAATAAACAGCATCAAGCGCATGTTCTTTTATAAGGCGCATAATAATTATCTGTGCACTGCCTTTATAAACATGAAGATTATTCTCTAAGCTTTTATCTAAAGCAGTAAGAGAATTATGCAGCCACCATCTACTTGAAGTGCCTAATTTAAAATCTTTTAAATGCTCTTCATCATGTATATACACTGCAAGTACGGGCCCCTTTTGAGCAGCCTGCCATAAACCTGGATTGTCAGAAACGCGTAGATCTTGCCTAAACCAAAACAGTGTCTTTCCTGCCATGCCTCTTTCCTTACCCACAAAAATGCTATAAAAATAAAACTGTAACTAGTTGTATCATATCAATCGGAATAATGTCATGAGACAAATCACATTTAAGAAACTAACACAAGAGGATCTTCCACTACTACTTAAGTGGCTTTCTGCGGCTCACGTAAAAACCTGGTGGGACGCAGAAAGTGTTTGGTCACCAGAAACTGTTAAACAAAAATACAGCACCTATATTGACGGCTACAAAGAAGAAAAATATATCAAAAAGCCTATCAATGCTTATTTTATTGTGGCAGATGAAATACCATGCGGATACTTGCAATGTTACAATGCATATGATTTTATGCGTATTGCTCAATTAGCCGATTTACGGGCATCACTTGGTGCTTTTGATATGTTTATCAGAGAACCCCAATTTCTTAATAAAGAGATAGGGTCAACCGCTTTAAAAATTTTTTTTGATGAATTTTTTAGCCACTCTTATGAGTATATTTTTGCAGACTCTCATAGTAAAAATACCGGGGCAATTCGCTGTTATGAAAAAGCTGGATTTAAAATTGTCAGCATCCCCACCCCTGAAGCTACTTGGATGCTTCGTAAAGAAGCTTAGCCTGTGTAGTGCCTCACAAATATCATGCCTCTTTTAAAAAAGATATTTTAAACGAGAAAGATAAAAAATCAGACCCTATCTTCATCAAGCGGAACATACTTGTCTTCTACTTCGAGGTAATTAAACACTTGTCCAGTTTTAATATCAAAAATCCATCAATGAATTTTTAAATCTCCTTGATGGATTTTTTCTTGAATCCAAGGAAATGAAAGACAATTACGGTACGAATGATGGAGCGCATTTTGCGCACATTCATCGACAGTTTGAGTATAAATACGACATTCACCAATTAAAGATACCCAACAAGAAATAAAATCATTTTGTGCAAGAGCTGGACTGTGAGTAAGAGCTTGTATGCCACCGCATTGGCTATGGCCCTAAAAGAATTAAATGCTTCACTTGTAAAAAACAAATTCAAAATTCAAGTGCGGCACTGACACGATGAATAAGGCAATCTTGCTAATAGGGAGGAACAATGCTCGCAAGATTTCTTACTAAAAACAAATCTCCAGGATGGCATTGCAGCACATGTGCAGGATCAACCCGTGAGTCGCAACAGGCAACTACGATCACTTCTGGTTTTTGCCCATAGTCAGCAAGTTCTTCCATAATTGACGTATTGCCATGGACATACTTATCTCTAAATTTTTTGTATCCCCGAACTACGTGCAAAAAGCTCTCATTCATAGCTTCTCCATCATTTTAATAATTTTAATTATTTTTATTGCCCTAGTATACGCACTATTATTAAACGTGCTCAAAAACAAAATCTATCCACCCATTTATACTTCTAGTACCAAAAGAATTTTAGCCAATTGCTTAAACAGTGTATCTTCTAAACCGTCTTCATGCGCCCACATCCATCCTGCCATTGCACGAATAAAGCACCATTCTTTTATGTGCTGTGCATCAGTTTTGAGAATATGTGCGCAATGCACAATCCGCTCGGCTATGATTATTGAAGCATCTTTACGTGCAAGTAAATCTGACAAAGGATTACAGATAAAGGCAGAAACTTCAAAAAGAGGATCTCCCACAACACCCTTTGGGTCAATCACCATCCATGCATTACCATGTTCAAGCACGTTATCATGGTGCAAATCTCCATGCAATAAAACGGGCTTGATAATCGATGCTAACAACTTTTCTCTAAGAGTACGCGCTTTATTCACATACTCAACTGGCACACTCGATTGGTTATCAAAAACAGCCAGCCAATCACTAATATGCTGAAAATTATGAGCCGCATACGGTGCCTTATGCAAGACGTGCATAACATCACACATAATCTGCAACGCACGTTTGTCATGCTCAGGAAAACATGATCGCAAAGAGCTCCCCGGTACTGCACGCGCCAGTAATAAAGCACCATCCAACTGATCAATTAAGGATACCGCCCCAAATCCCTGAAAAACTTTTAACGCGGCTATTTCTTTGCTGAGCGCCTGTGCGTCCAATCCCATTTTAAGTACAATTGGTTGACCATTCTGCATACCAGACAAAACATAGTGATAGGTAAGATTATTCATTAAAACTAAATCTGAAAGTCCCCATTGTTGAGTTTTTCTAGCCACTAACTTTGGTAGACTTTCAAGCCAAGCAGTTCCTCGATCTCCATAGAGAGAACGTATATTTTTAATAAATTCATCCACAGAAATCCTCCATCATGATTTTACAGAAAGAGCTGAAAGTGTTTTCTTGAGAGCTTTTTCATCATCTTTGAGCAAAGCCTCCAAAACAATTCTTTTAGTTGCCTGTGCATCTTGTAAAAGAGCAAGTACATCACGATGAAGCTGTTTATTATCAAACACATATTGATTTATTGCACAACCTACGATTCTCATAACTTGCTCAAGATAAAGATGTTTATCACCTAATTGAGCAAGAAGCCCTGTTTTTTCTACAATATGGCCACAACTTTTTTCTTGCAATCGTTTTGTAAAAACAGCTGCGCTTGGCATTTTCTTTAGAGGGTTTTGTACATCACTCTGCGATGCAGTGACTAAAAAACATTTTAGAAAAAACACAGCAAGCGCCATTAATTTATAATTCACGAGACCCCCTTCTTTAATAGTTACTATTCTTTTTACACTGCTGTTGTGAGAGATCGCTTTTCTAGTGGGTCTTCTAAAGATTTCACTAAATCGAGGCGATCAGTATATAAAAGACTCACAATAATGGGCAAATCTTTCATAGCCTCATTTCTTTTCTGAGCCCCTATAGTGTCCAAAGCTTTTTCATAGAATGCTTTTTGTTGAACCACTATATCCAAAAGAACTCTCACTACTTGATCCCGAGAGACCAGCTTATCTACAATTTTTTCCACCACCAAATCAACCTCTCTTGAATACATAACCAACTGCTTTACGGCGAGTTTTTTTCTTAATGACGCTGCTGAAAAAACTATACAATCTTGAGGAAAACTTTCGGTCGCGAAAGAAGTTTTTAAAAACAAAAACAAAGACATTCCCACAAAAAAAGATCTTCCGCCCATGAAGCTACCCTTTATTCTACCGTCTCAGTTAAACTTAGCTCCCTAAAACTAGTACAAAAAAGAAACAAAAATAAAGGATTCCATAGCTTTAAGAAAAAACTAAAAATTCGTTCAAGGCCAGTGGCGGCAGATGGTTTCTTAAACGTCTGAAACTATTTTTTTAAAATGTAACCGTTTTTCTTTAAAAAGAGCAGAGCTTGCTGTCGACCTAGACATCTTAGCGGGAAAGAATGCAGAAAGAATTATACCCATTTTTTGGCCCATTGTAAGTACTTTAAAAGCACCAATTATTCTAGCTGAATGACCATAACTAAAACCCATAGGTCGACCTTTAAGCCGGCTATTTAAAGAGTCACATACGTTTTTAAAAATACAGGAAACTTCTGGTTTATCTAATTCTTTTTCAGATAATGCTTTTACTAAGGCTTGTCTTGTCAAAAAATCATTTATTCCCAACTCCTTCAATTGAGAAGCAATCTCTTTTTTTCCTGACATTTTTATGCGAGTAGAAAGAGTGCCTTTTTCGGTAGTGTATCCGGGTAAAAACTGAGCACAAAAAAGAATAAGTAAAATAGTGACGTACTTCACAAAACTCTCCTTTAAGATTTTTTATCCACTGACCTTTTTAAAAACGATACCTGTATTACATGTGCACACAGCTCAATAAAATAAAATACCGAATACAAGAATACCGTCATTTTTAAAAAATACGAAAATTCAAGAATCAGAATTATCCCTTGATTATAATAAAGAAAGAATTATCTCTTGGAGCTTGGCAAGTGGCGCGTTACTCATGACGTGCGCAAAAACTACATCGAAGCCACTCTGCTCCAAGCTAAGACGGTATTTTTCGAGCGCCACGTCAAAGGCCCCCGTTATTACAGATTCATCCAATGACTTTTCGCAAAGGTCGCCAGCCATGTTTCCTTTTTCTGCAAAGTACTCAAGGCTTAAAGCTTCCAGCCTCGCGTTGATCTCTTCTTTTGTTAAGATAATCGTATTAAAAGCATTATCAGATTGCTGGCTTGCGTATCCGTTAAAAAATGAGAAACAGAGAATCGAGTACCATACAATTTAAATGCGCATAAAAATTTTTTTAAAGTTTAAAAGCGGGTAACTGTGTAATATTTACGAACGATATACATAAATCTTCCCAAAGAAATTCCGGAAATAACTCCTGATAGGCCTGAATCAAAGGCGGTAAAAGGAGCACTCGCTTGAAGTGCCGGATAAAGCAGGTAAGTAATGCCAAGACAGTATTTAATTATAAAAAAAGACGCAGAAATTATAAGAGGGATAACAGTACCAGGTACGTGAATGAGCCCCGAATCTTTATGGACAGTAATTCTTAAGGCATGCATCATAAGGTATCCAACACCCCAGCCAACCAACCAAAAGGCTATCCAGACAGCGAGAGAAAGACCCGTCTTGTGAAAAAGTGAAACCATCGACCAAAAAATAAGAATTGTTGGCATAATCCCAAAACGATAAAGATAATCGGTCCGATTGTACAGTGCACGAACGCCCCTGATAACAATAAAAGTGAGTATAACCCATACCCAGTAAGGAGTCCTTAAAAAAATAGTTATTAAGTCAGTCACAGTCCCTTCCTTTCATTACAGAAAAGCACCAAAAAAGCATTGTATAATCGCTTCTAGACACTTTAATGGTATCAGCTTTGCCCCTACCTGTAAAATGCATCAACAAAAGTTATTGTACATTATCCCCGCGTTTGACATCAAAATCTTCCGTAAAAAACTCCATGTCGTCTTATTATTTTTTTAAATAAGGCATCTGAAGACTACAAAGTAAAATTGATGCTTAAGAAAATCAAAATACAAGGTAGAATAGCTTATGCAATGGTTCATTTATGGTGAATGCTTCATTTTGTAAGCATATGCTTTGCTATTTTTTAACAATAAGGAATTTAATGATTAAGTCTCTACACCTTTGTACGCTATTCTTGATTGCATCTTCTACCTATGGGCAATTCTCTGATAACGCTGTTATCTTTGCAGGAAATTCAAGCAAAGAACTTGCACAAGAAATTACCGACCATCTGCACTGCACGCTAGGACAAGCGACCATAGAGGAGTTTAACGATGGCGAAAAAAATATTAAACTTCACACCAATGTCCGACAAAAAGATGTGTTTATTATCCTTTCAACTTGTCCAACCGCCCAGTACTCTGTTAACGATATGGTTATAGAGTTGTTTTTACTTATTCGTACAGTAAAACGTTCTTCCGCACGAAGCATTACTGTTGTAATCCCCTATTATGGATACGCCCGACAAGACAGAAAAACCGCGCCGCGAGTTCCTATTTCGGCAGCAGATATTGCATTCTTGCTTGAAAGCGCTGGCATTGATCGCGTACTGACTATTGATTTACATTGTGGACAAATTCAGGGATTTTTTAGAAATATTCCCGTTGACAATCTCTATGCAGCACCACTATTTGCATCGTACTGCGTCAAAAAAGCCATGCATGATATTGTTGTCGTTTCTCCTGATGCTGGAGGCGTACAACGCGCACAAAAATTTCAGGCCCATTTACAACAACAAGGAATATCTGCAGGATTTGCGCTTATTAGTAAACAACGATCAGGCGCTGGAATTATTGAATCAATGCAGCTTATTGGATCTGTTGAAGGCGCTGAAGCTATTATTGTTGATGATATGTGTGACACAGGCGGAACACTTATTAAAGCAGCAGAACTCCTTAAGGAACATGGCGCAAAGCGTGTACTTGCAGTCATTACCCATCCGTTGTTTTCAAAAAACGCGCTTGAAAAAATCGGAAACTCAGTCATTGATAAAATGATTGTTGCCAACACCATCCCCATCCGTGGAACATTGCCAGACAACATTACCTGTATCTCTGTTGCCGAACTTCTTGCAGAAGCAATGAAGCGCATTCAAAATGGCAAATCGGTTTCTGCACTATTTGAATAGTAACTATCCACTGCAGAAAAATGTGTTTATATATCTATAAGATGCAACTAAATAATCTATCTTCTTAAGATACACAAAAGCCCCGCTTTAACACGGGGCTTTTTAATTACATCATCCAATTACTAAGTGCAGATAATTAAGTTTTTATTGAACCGAACATCGCTCCCAGGAATTGCTTGTATCCGGCAATGATCCAACATTAATGGATCGTATTGCCTGTACATCTAAAGGAAAATCCTCACAGCCTTTAAAATCTTCAGCCTTATAAATCGATTTTCCATAGGAGACTAATCCCTTCTGACCGATGCCACAGGTGGCAATTTTAATTTTACCTGTTGTTCTATCATAACGGAATCTATTAATCTCATTACCCTTCTTATCAAAAAATATAATCATATCTCCGGGGACACCTTTTGTAGCTACCCTGATACCCCCTAAATAGACGGGGAAAGCCTTCCAATAAGAAACTTCACAACCAACTGGCCGCGGTTTAGGAGCGGATGAATCAAGCCTGGCCTCTATTCCACTCGCCCATGCCGGATACTCAACCGTTTTAATAAAATTTCCATCAAACGAATAAAAAGATGCAGACTCCTGACTTGTTTGAACGTAGTACGAGGCACCAGGAATCACTAAAATAGGACTATTTTCACCCTCTCCACAAAAAACACTAGAAACTACACACAAAGCAAAGAAACCTTGCTTAATAAAAAACGAAAAATTATTCATAACAAACCTTTCATAAAAAGCCCCTATAAAGGCTCTGACAAACTAAAGACATTGAAAAAATAGTCAATGACTAATAGATTATGCATTCCATAAACGAGCGTACTGACCATTTTCCTCAAGAAGATCTTGATGATTTCCCTGCTCCGCAATAACTCCGTTTTCTACTACAAAAATAGTATCAACACTGCGAACTGTGGATAACCGATGGGCAATAAGAATAAGAGTGTGATCTTTTCTAAGGCTCTGCATTGATTGCTTAAATGCTGCCTCTGTTTCATTATCAAGTGCGGATGTTGCTTCATCAAAAATAATGATAGGCGATTTTCTAATAAGCGCCCGCGCAATAGAAAGTCGCTGACGCTGGCCACCAGAAAGATTTTTTCCATATTCAGATACGTGAGTATCATACCCTTGCGGAAGATCTTTAATAAAATCATGCGCCTGTGCAATCTGAGCTGCTTGAATAATTGATTCCCGTGAAGCATCAAAAGTGCCATACGCAATATTATCAGCAATAGTTCCTTCAACCATGTAAACATCTTGACTGACAAATGCAACTGAATGTCGTAAATCATCAAGTTGTAATGTTTTAATATCCTGGCCATCAAGCAAAATAATACCGGCAGTTGCATCGTAAAACCGAAGTAACAGTTTCATAATAGTACTTTTTCCCGAACCAGTAGCACCGACAAATGCCACTGTTTTTTTGGCAGGAATTTCAAACGTTATATTTTTGAAAACAGGAACTCCATTACTATACGAAAAAGAAACATTTTTAAAAGTGATCGCACCTCTGACTGCAGGAGAACTAAGATGATTTGCCCCTGACTGAATAGTATGAGCAGCTTCAAGAATTTCTACCAGGCGCTTTGCAGACGCAAGAGATCGTTCGTACATGTCGGTAATGGTGGTAATTGAAGTGAAGGGCCATAAAAATCTTTGAGTAAGAAACACAAGCGCCGCATACCAATGTATCGGCATTGTTCCTTGTAACGCGTATACTCCTCCCATTATCAATGAAGAAATAAATCCAACCATAATAGCCATGCGTACAATAGGAATATACAAAGAAGTCACCGCATGGGCCTCAGCACTGGCTTGTGTATACGCATTACTTTCTGTCCGTAACCGTTCTACCTCATATGATTCAGTAAGGTAACTTTTAATCGTTACAATTCCTTGCAACCTATAAGCAATATGACCCGTTAAACGAGCAGCTGCAATGCGAACAACTTCATAAAGGAAAGCAAGTTTGCGCTGAAAATAATATGAAATTCCAATCACAAAAGGAATGGGTAAAATTGTCAAAAGTGCCAGCATTGGTGATAAAGAGAAAAAAAGCAGACCCATTACAATAACGTTTACCGTTAATTGAATAATCTCATTTGCCCCTTGTCCTAAAAACTGCTCCAATTGGTTTATATCTTCCTGAATAACGCTTAGTAATGCCCCACTAGAAGTGTTTTCAAAATAAGCCATATCTAGTGTTTGAACTTTTGAAAAAGTTTTCAATCTAAGTCCGTGCTGAATATCATGGGCAATCTTACGCCACGCAATCAAATAAAAGTATTCAAATATCGATTCAAAAATCCATAATAATGCGGTTAAAGATCCCACAAAGTACAGTTGGAAAAAAGGATTAGAAATTCCTAATTTTGAAATAAAAGAATGATCTTGATTAACAACAACATCGATTGCCATACCAATTAAAAGTTCTGGCACAATGTCACACAGTTTATTTAATACTGAACATGCTGATGCAAAGATCACTCTACCAGATGAAGGCACAGCATGACCAATAACACACAACAAAGGATTTTTATAATTCATGACACCCTCACATTAATTTATTTTGTTTAAATTTCTTAATAACATCCTCAAGCGCCCCACTAATGTGATACGTAATTTCACTTTTCATTTTTTTCACATCCCGAGTCAACACCGCTTGAGCCAATTGCGCATGTTCTTCATGATTAACCGATAAACTTTCCTTAGTAAGTTGGTATGCCATACGACAATACCGATCAAACTTCATATAAAGATTTCTACGGATTTCAAGAAGTACTGGCGACTTGCATCCTGCAATTAAAGCCACATGAAAGTTATAATTTTGCTCTGCCCATTCATTACATAACACAGCATTTTTTCTATTTTCTATCAACGAAAGTTTATAAAGCTCCGCAACAATTCCTGCTTCCCACTCGGTCCCACCCCTTTTGATAGCCAACTCAAGAGCCATAATCTCTATACGAATAAAAATATCGTAAATATCTCGGATATTACTTTCAGATATTTGAGCAACCCTAAAACCTTTATTATCCTCAACATCAACGAGCCCACAAGCTACCAACCGCGATAATGCTTCGCGTACTGGGCTTTGTCCAATTGAGAAACGTTCTTTTAAAGGGCCAACTTTCAATTTCTCGCCTGGCCTTAAAACCCCCTCTATAATCTCATTCTGAATCTGCTCATAACACTGCTGAGCTAAAGTAGCCTCTGATGTAAATCTCATTTTCTTAAGCATTACGACCCCCTTATTTAGGCTGAAAATAAAATAAATTAATAATTTTATCGATTAATTTATATTTTATCGACAAAATTAAAAAGTGTCAAACTAGATCATTAAAAGGAATCTTCCTCAAGAGAATAACTATGCTAATTTATTTTTGATAAACTACTGGGCAAGAGAAAGTACGATTTCTTGAAGATCCCCCTGACAAAAATAATCTGCATTTGAAAGATAATTCGGCGTATGCAAATCAATTGCTATGATAATCCCTTGTGGGTGTGCTTGTTTATAGCGCGCTAGCAGCCCTCTATCGTCATGACTTAGACCCACACATACAATTATCTCAATTTCCTGGAGATCTTTTTCTAAAACTGCATGTAACTCTGGCGAAGCTGCATGAATAGGTGCTATTCCAGTACGCTGCTGTAAGAGATCGACATTTTCTGTAACGATTGCAACTGAGCTTTTTAAAGCAATTTCTTTTAAAACTTCATGGGCCGCAGTCGGTTGACTTTGAATAGCTGACTTACAAAAAGCTGAAAATGCATCGGTAAGTTTTTCTGGAGTATTCCAAAGAGATTTTAAAAAATGAATTTTGCCTTTGTGCAACTCGAGAGAAGATTCAAGATCTTTCATAGTAGCAACATTACCCGCAGCTGAAATTCCTGCGCCCGTGTAAAAAAAATATTTTTTAGTTTTTAAAAACATGCACAGTTCACCTGACGAACAAATCTGTGGTACTTGAGATTCGCAAGACAAAGGAGCTGCAAAATAATAAGTATACTTAAAAGCTTGTTGAAACTCATTCCAAGTATAGGGCACCCGAGCTCTATAAACATAGACTGGAACCTTAAAGAGCTTCAAACTAAACCCCGAGACAGATTTTTCATAGATAAAAGAACAATCAATAACCTTATGCATAGTCCACGTCATAGACGTCTGCCACTGACTAGCGAGCTCAGTAACCTCATTACAAGAAAGTGTTTTTGGTTTTTCTAAAAGAATATTTGTATGTATGGAGTTAATAGCAAAGAAAAAAAGACAACGAAGCAAGCTGAGCCCTGTCATAAATATTTGTCCTAAAAAAACAGCATCTTCTTATCGTCTGTTAAACTTATACCTTGGCAACTATCCAATCTGTTATCAGCTGCAAAGTCGATGTATCGAAACCTTCTGAATTTTCAATATATTCAGAGAGAGCACCTGTATTGCACTTTTGAAAGCAATGATTCCGGTTGGGGAGTGCTTTAATTGTAGCATCTTGATTGCCAGCCTTTTCCGCTCCTTGAGCAATAACTGATAATGCTGGAGCACATGGGATGATAAAATCTAATTCGCCATTCACGGCTAAAAAAGGAATCGTAATTTTACTTATAATATCTACAGGATTGCTCAACAAAATCGGTCGCCAAATAGTATTGAAAATAACAACCCACTGCTCATAGTTTTGTTCAGTTAATGCAAAAGGCAATAATGTGTCAGCAACACCTTTTTGGCCCTCTGTCATACTTTCTACAAAGGATTTAACTAATGGCAACAATTTTTCATGGGCCTCTTGCGCCGGCATAGTGGTTACTATTTCAAGAATCTGCTTACGAATGGTTCTATCAAATGCCACAAATTCATCTGATGCACCTCCTGCCTTAAAAAGCAGTTGCGCTTGCAAAAGAAGGTCTTTAATATGCGTAACAACTCCCCCTGCTAGAGAAACTACAAAACTTATATTTTTCGATTGACTTGCTACGATGAAACTAATCAGGCCGCCCTCAGAATGACCCACTAAACCAATAGCATTAGTATTAATATCAGACCTTTGCTTTAAAAATTCAACTGCAGCAAAAACATCTTGTGTGAAATCAAAAAGAGAAGCGTTCTCAAAACTGCCTGCTGATTTTCCAGTGCCCCGCTTGTCATAACGCAAAACAGCAATACCCTGCTTAGTAAAATAATTTGCAAGAGTTAAGAACATTTTATGACCGTTCATTTGCGTACAATCTCGATCATAAGGTCCTACTCCAGCAACTAAAATAACTACTGCAGGTTTTTTTGGCGATCGAGGAATGGAAAGCGTTCCTGACAGAATAATGTCGTCTTGAGAATTCAAAAAGGTCACAGCATGATCTGGCATATTAAAATTTTTATAAAACACTTTTGAATTCATATTTTTGCAACCCTTTTAGATTATCTTAGCCCTTTAAATTATTAGAAGGGTCAATGGCATCAAAGAAACAATCTCTCTTCCAACATCTTATGTGATGTACATGAAGTAATTTTATTTAAGCTTTTTGTATGAATCATATCTTTTTGCTTTTCTTTGGTAAGAAAAAATAAATCTTCACACGGCTTTTAATCCGCGGCTTCGTGGCAACAAAGACTTTTACCAATTTCAAATATATTCGCGAATCACGTTTATATTTACTTGCCCAATTGTTCTTGAATATCAATTTAAATTTTATTTTAATTGTACGATAATCAATTCTATTGGCTTTAATGTTTCATTTGCACTTTTATGAATTTTATCAGGAGATTCTGAAGCCCTATATACCCATTCTCCTTTTGGAAAATCAACTTTGGTAATTGTGCCGTCAGCTTCAAATCGAGTAATAACTCCACCATGCAAAGATTTAACTTTTTGAGGATAAACATCATAATGCAAACCAATTTCTTCATTTGGCATTATTTTAACATAGGATACACAAATATGTTCATTTTCAAATTGTTTGACGTATTCCAAATCGTACACCCTTAATATAAAGTAACTATCCAACCTTCGCTGGAAATCATAAATTCTACTTTTTCACTAGTAGTTCATATGATGGCTGAGATCTACAAAGCTTTATGGGATGGGAAAAGAAGGAATTGGCGTCCCCAAGGAGATTTGAACTCCTGTCTTCACCGTGAAAGGGTGACGTCCTAGGCCGGGCTAGACGATGGGGACGACTATTGATTTCATGAGATAATAACATCTTGTTTTCCATGACGGAAAAAGATGGTGAGCCGCGTTGGAATCGAACCAACCACCCACAGCTTAAAAGGCTGTTGCTCTACCGACTGAGCTAGCGGCTCACTAAGCCCTTTAAAAGGGTCTTAATAAGGTATAAACAAAGCGCTCTATTGTCAAGAAAAGATGAATAATTTACTTACATTACAAAAAATAAGTAATCCGAGGATGTCCATCAGCGTTGCCAAAACTGGACCCGCCGCGTAGGCAGGATCAATCCCATAACGCTTAAAAAGTACCGGGATTATGCTTCCTATCGACATAGAGACCACAACAATACATGCAAGTGAAACGCTTACAGCAAAGCTCCCCCATAAATTTGAGCTGGTAAAATATACTCGCCCAAAAGCTGTGATTCCCAGAATAAGAGCCATCGCAATAGCCAATGAAAACTCTCTTTTAAAAAAACGGAAGGCATTGTATTCATTAATTTCGCCAGAAGCCATCCCTTGAATAATAACAGCAGAAGTTTGACTGCTTGCATTACCACCAGTACTAATGAGCATAGTAATAAACATAACCAAAAACCCTGCAAGAAGACCCTGATGATGATTAATAATCACGCTAGAAACTGATTGAGCCAAAAGCAATATAATAAGAATATAACTGCGCTGATACAAAAGCTTCAAAAAAGGCATCTCAAAATAATGCCCTCTGACTGGTTCCATTGCAGACATACGGTAAACATCTTCAGAAGCTTCTTCTTCAAGAACGTCAACCAATGTTGAGCTGGGAATAACTCCTAGAAAAAAATTATCATCGCCTACCACAGGAACAATCATGTACTGATAATGCACCATGCGCTTGGCAATGCTTTCTTGATCTTCGTCTGCACGTACTATCAATCGACTTTCTCTAACGAATGTCTTAATAACCGTTAGAGGCTTATGAAAGACTAAATCTTCTAAATGAATATGGCCAACTAACTGCTTTTTTGTATTGATAACGAAAATAACGCCATGTAATTCTTGCTTGATTTCGAGTCTTTGAATAAGTTCTATACTTTTTTTAACGGTGTTATCTTCATAAAGAACAAACACCTCGGTTTCCATGATGCCACCGGCAGAGTCAGATTCAAACTTAAGAAGCGAAAGAACAGCTTCGCGATCTTTTTTATGCAAAAGACTTAAATATTTTCTTAATTCTTCATCAGAAAGATGTTCAAATAAATCGGTCATTTCGTCGGTGGTTAAAGAATTTAAGGCATCCACACGTCCCATATCATCAAGTGCCGCCAAAGCTTTCCGTTGAGATACTTCTGAAAACAAAGGAAAGATACTTGCCATTTTTGAAGGAGGAAGCTGTAATGCAAGTTCATGGAAGTCGTCTGTATGAATTTCACTCAAAAATTGTGCTATATCTGCTGGATGTAACTTAAGAAACTTATTCCAGAGCGTAACGCCTATCTCAGACTTTTGACTGATGACCGCTCTAATATGGTGGCGAACTTCTCCCAGGACTTTTTGCGTTTCCATGGTACACCCTTTAAATTACAGATAGATGGTTACAATTGTGCGTTTCTTAGTTACGTGTAAGAACCCCTCTCGC
>Ga0105050_10003177_pt1 | contig 22955 bp, 15 predicted proteins | sample FRY01_FD_78088 | JGI IMG/M metagenome (GOLD analysis project Ga0105050, IMG submission 78088) | Freshwater microbial communities from Lake Fryxell liftoff mats and glacier meltwater in Antarctica - FRY-01 | ecosystem: Environmental > Aquatic > Freshwater > Ice > Glacier meltwater ...
AGTCGGCTATGTTTTCTGTTGGTACACATCGAGTCCACTGCAGTGCTGGGTGCAGGTGTTGAGCCCAACCGGTGTCGCACGATTCGCGGCCACGACGGGTTCCGCAGTGACGGCGACCACTACCCTCAATCGGGTCAATCCAGCATTCGCCGCGGATGGACCAAGCGACCGTGTCTATGTGGTCTTCCCCGAAAATATTCCAAACACATCGACTTACACGGTCGCTGCGCAGTCATTCGCGCTGAGTGGAACGGGCACTCGTCTGTGGGGTGAGTCTGCGATGAACCTCATGCCAACGACAACGCTTTACTCGGCCGACTTCACCGCAGTCCGCTGTGGTGGTGGAGCGACATTTGCTTGGCAGGCGTCAACCGCATTTGGCCAAGATGCGCTCTATGCGCGCAGACTCAACGACAACGGTTCTGATGCATGGACCGGTGGAACTGTCTTGGTAGATACCGCGACTGATAAGGGCAAGATGGTTTCTTATCGACAAGCAAACGCAGCCGTCTTCGTTTGGCCAGATGGCGCGACTGGCAACACCGACATCAAAGGCCAGAGTGTTGGCAACGATGGAACGGTTGGAGCCAATCCAGCAATTCCAGGTGACATCAACATGGATGGCGTCGTCAATGGGCTGGACTTGGCCGCGCTGCTCGCCGCTTGGGGTTCAGCCGGCGGCGGCAGCGCAGCGGATACGAATCAGGATGGCATCGTTGACGGAGTCGATCTCGCAGCCGTGCTTGCGAATTGGACTTGAGACCGCAAACGAGTTTGCGATTCACTTCAGTTGGTGCGGTTGGCGCGATACCACTTGACGGTATTGGCGAGTCCGTCGTCGAAGTTGACTTCGGCTTGCCAGTTCAAGATCGTCTTGGCTCGTTCAACATCAAGGCATCGCCGTGGTTGTCCATCTGGTTTTGAAGAATCCCAGCGGATTTCGCCGTGGAATCCGCAAATTTTTGCCACCAGCGCCACCAGGTCGCGGATCGAAATTTCACGCCCCGTTCCCAAGTTGATGGGTTGCGGTGTGTCGAGAACTTCTGCTGCGCGAATCACGCCCTCGGCCGCATCGTCGACATATAAGAACTCTCGACTCGCCACGCCCGTTCCCCAGCATTCGATATGACTCGCCGAGGCATCGACCGCATCAACACACTTCTTGATGAGCGCGGGAATGACATGGGATGTGGTGGAATCAAAGTTATCGCCAGGGCCATACAAGTTCACAGGTAGCACATAAGTTGACTTCAATCCGTATTGTCGGTGATAGCCATCGAGCATCACCATCGCCGCCTTCTTGGCGATGCCGTAGGGTGCATTTGTTTCTTCTGGATATCCGTTCCACAGATCGGCTTCTCGAAATGGAACCGGAGTCATCTTTGGATATGCACAAATGGTTCCAACCTGCACAAACTTTTTCAGACCACGCACGCGCGCTTGTTCAATCAAGTGGAGCGCCATCGCCATGTTGGCAAAGAAGTATCGACCAGGATTTCGCATGTTGGCGCCGATGCCGCCGACCTCGGCCGCCAAGTGGAAGACGACATCTGGGCGAAGTGTTTCATACATTCGGCCAACATCGCTCTCACGAGTGAGGTCGAATGTCTCGCGTCTAGGAATCAACACATCTGCGACCCCGCGCGCACGCAGCTTCTCGACCACAACTTTGCCTAGAAAACCAGCGCCGCCGGTCACCACGACGCGCGCACCAACGAATGGGCATGAATTGTTTTGGGAAGCCATCACAAGGGAAAAGGTATCGAATTTGAACCGGCCCGCCGAACTCCCCCCAAATTAGTCTTGGTCCTGGTTGACCAGATTTTCTCGCGCTGAAGGTTGGTCTTGTCCTCAATTCAGGTCAAGCAGTCATAGCTAATCGAACGCTGAATTATTGAACTACTGGTAGTCGAGCGCGTACATACAAAATTCTTGTATCAGATGTGTATGGCAGACTCAAGCAAACCGGTCGCCGTAAAATCCACTTAGCGCAATTTCGCAGCGAGTAGATCCACCCATCAATTCTGTAGGCCCTTGTGCTTACGATTTCAAATCCGGCTTCGGTCAAAAAACGATGCACATGCCGTTCACCACCAAAGGTCAAATGATCGGGCAGTGTGAGCGGACCTGGAAAGTGCTCACGGCTCTTCAGATCTGCGATGTTCCCCGTCTTCAAAAAAACCTCACCTCCAGGATTGAGTAATTTTTTGACGTCGGCAAGAAATGAATGGAAGTCTGGAATATGTGAGAAGACATCAATCAAGGAAACAATGTCGTACTTCTCTTTCACATCCTGCATGTAAAGGGTTTGAATCGGAAGACCGCGTCTGCGCGCGTCTTCAGCTTTTGGGATCATCGGTTCAATGCCCTCGCACACACTACCTGCCGGCGCACAATCTCTAATCGCCTCCACAAGTTCGCCAAAGCCCGCACCAACATCAAGCCAACGGATCGGCGTTGTAAGGCGGTGCAGTTCTGGATATAAATCGCGGACGACATTCTTAAATGTACGCACCTTCCAGGCCTTTCGACTGCCAATCACATTCAGGTTTGTTTGCTCACTTTGATGCATGCCCATTTGCACGCCTCGGTCAATACTCTTGGCGATCGGTCGTGGATTTACATATAAAAATCCACAGCGAACGCAACGAACACAAGCAAAGCCATTTTCTTTGCCCCAATCGGTGGTCCGATCATCATTACACAGAGGGCAATGGATGTATTCGGCCTCGATGTGAGAAGTTGATATAGAGTTCATCATTCGTAATGTAGCATTGCAGAAAAAGAGGCGTTTCACCGAGGAGCAAATTGCATACGCACTTGCTCAAGAAACTGGTGGCGAAACAAGCGTCCAGATCTGTCGGCGAATTGGCGTCTCGCAGCAACTTTTTATCGTTGGCAAAAGAAGTTCGGATCGACGGGCGTTGTTGAAATCCGCCGTCTCGACAGACTGGCAGGCCTGAATTTACGCACAAGAAGACCCCGTCACAGAAAGTTGATGGCCCCGCGGCAGCTGCGTGCGAAGGCGCCGCATCGTGACGAGCGATGGAGCATGGATCTTATGAGCGATCAACTTCAAGTTGATTGATGTCATTGAAGTGATCAACACGCTCGCGAGGCGCCATCCTAAGTCGATGGACAACGCGTTCATTGATTCATGTAGTGCACGAGTTCGTGCGGAATGTTTGAACGCGAATGTGGTTGAATCGCTTGAAGATGCGAGGAACATCTTGACAAATTTGAGAATGGACTACAATCGTCTTCGTCCACATAGCGCCTTGGGCATGCTGACGCCCAAGGAGTTCGCTGAATCAAGTCAGAAAAATGAGGTTTCGGTTGTCTAGATTTTCTTGCGCTGAAGGTGGACCTGAATTGGGGACAAGACCACAGTGAAAAAAGCACTCATCACCGGAATCACTGGACAGGACGGCAGTTACCTTGCGGAACTTCTGCTGAACAAGGGTTATGAAGTTCACGGGATTATCCGACGAAGTTCCAGTTTCAATACCGAACGACTCGATCACATTTATCAGGATCCACACGAACGGGGCGTGCGACTCACATTGCACTACGGCGACCTGAACGATGGCAACGGCTTGGCGGAAATCGTTCGCAAGGCGAGTCCCGACGAGGTGTACAACCTTGGCGCGCAGAGTCATGTGCGAGTTAGTTTCGATCAACCGATTTACACGGTCGATACTGTTGCGACAGGCACAATCCGATTGCTCGAAGCGATCCGATCGTTTCAAGAGCAATCGGGCAAGGCCGTGCGTTTTTATCAAGCGAGTTCGAGCGAGATGTATGGCAAGGTGGCTGAGGTGCCGCAGAAAGAGTCGACCCCATTTCATCCGCGGTCACCCTATGGCTGCGCGAAGGTCTTCGCGCACTGGATAACCGTGAATTACCGCGAGAGTTACAACATGCACGCGAGTTGTGGAATCTTGTTCAATCACGAAAGTCCACGGCGCGGCGAGACATTCGTGACGCGCAAGATCACCCGTGCAGTAGGGCGCATCAAGCTTGGTTTGCAGAAAAAGTTGTACCTAGGAAATCTTGATGCCTTGCGTGACTGGGGCTTTGCGGGTGAATATGTCGAAGCAATGTGGCGCATGCTGCAACAACCCAAGGCAGATGATTATGTCATTGCGACTGGCAAGATGATTTCAGTGCGCGCTTTTTGCGATTTCGCATTTGCCCGGCTTGGTCTGGATGCGAAGGACTTCGTGGAAATCGACCCTCGCTATTTCCGCCCTGCAGAAGTCGAGCAATTACTCGGCGATCCCTCCAAGGCGCAGCAGAAATTGCAGTGGAAGGCAACATGCACCGTAGAGGAACTTGCGGCGATGATGGTCGATTCAGATCTTGAGATGGCACGCCGCGAGAAGACATTGCGTGACGCAGGGCACAAGATGCCTGCGGGAACTCGGCATGATCAGTGATGCTGTGGAATTGCCCAATAGCACTTGCGGCGGTCGTTTCACTTTGGTTCATCGCGCCATGTGGAATCAGTCCTGAGTCGGGCAGGGTGGATTCGACGCAATCGTCAGCTCGCGCACCCGCGCCAGCACCAGCATCAGCAGCCCCAACAACCCAACAGCGTCAATCGAAGTGGCTGGTGCTCTTCGATGAGATTCCAGATCCCACTGTGCAGCGCCGCGTTGCTGGATTGGATGCGTCTCGATACATGATCATCTATCAAGGTTGTGATCCGCAGTCCGCTTCGTCTGGGGTCATCAATACCGAAGCAGTTTTGAAAGAAATCGCCACAAAGATCGCTGCCAAGTTCGACGGGAAGGCTCCCATGTGGGGGATGTTGGACTTTGAGGATCCGTTCAATGCGATTCTGCAAGAGGGAGTTGATTCACCAAAGTATCAAGCGACAGTGCAGACAATGGTGGCAACAATGCGGGCCGTCAAGCAGCAATATCCAAACATGCTGTGGACCTATTACGGGACGCCATATGTTCCGTATTGGATTGATGGAAAGAACTGGCTCAACTCAAGCCTAGAAGCACGAAAGACTTTGCTCGACAAGATTTACAAGAGTTACGCCCCGATTATTGCCGAAGTGGATTGGGTCAGCACAAGTATTTATCCCGTGTATGACCCAATGATTTTTGAACCCAAGACTCCCGACGATGTGCGAGCGCACGGTCGAGCGTGGCGATCGACATGTGTTGGTTTGGCGAAGATCTTGGCTGCGGGCAAACCTGTCATCCCAACAATCAGTCCGATTTGGCAGCCCAACGGGGTTGCAAAGGCGGGAACTCTCGTTCCAGAAACACAATTTATTGAAGATCAAGTTGCGCCCGCGATCGCGGCTGGTGCGGCAGGTGTCGCCATTTGGTCTGGTATCGGATATGGAATTGAGTTGGCGATCGACGGCGAGGCAAAACACTTGAAACAAGATTCGAACTTCGGCACACGCGTGTGGCGCGAGGCATTCGTTGCCGAGTATCTCGATCAGTCACCTCCCAAAGATTGGACCGACCCGCTGGTGCGTTCTACACTTGTTCGCAAAGCGTCGAATTCGATCTTTGATGCCATTCGGTGGATTCGAGTCGCCGAATTGAAAGACGAGAAGAAGTGAAATGGGTCACTCGAGTTGCAATCGTTGTAATTCCTGGGTCTCTATTCGTAAGGCATATTCATGCTTGAATTGATCACAGTAGGGTTCTTTGTTGTCGCTTGCCTTATTGCCATTCAGAAGCCGGGATGGGGCTTGGCTCTTGTCATGACCATGTACGCGTTTGAGCAGGCTTTGCAAGGATCGTCAGGCATTTTCTTGAGCAAGCTTTATCTTGCAAATGTCGCCGTCGCAGTCGCCGCTGGGATTGGCGCCGTTCGCGCGATTTTGGCGCAGACACGCCCGTTCCATGGCTATTTTTCGCTTGCGTGGTATGGAATCATCGCGCTGTTTGCATGGGCGTTGGTGTCGTTACTGTGGACGCCAGCACGAGAAGCGGCGCTTGGATTGACGACTTGGGGACTGCCGTACTTTGTATTGTTTATTATTGTTTCCCCATTTTTGGTTGACCGAATCCAATCAATACAGTCATTTCTGCGTGCATTTCTGATCATGGGATTCGTCATCCTCCTTCTGATCAAAATCAACCCCAACTTCACCGTCAAGTATGGTCGTTTGGGTGTCACCATCGACGCATTGATTCGTTCGAGTCCACTTTCGATTGGTGAGCTAGGTGGTTCGGTCATGCTGATCGCTGCGCTCTATCGCGTCGGCGTACGGTCGGTTTTTTTCAGTGCCATTCGCATTGGCGGTTTCTTGCTTGGAGTCGTGCTTTCGCTCCAGTCAGGATCGCGCGGGCAAGTTATTTTCGCCGTTCTGCTGATCGTTGTGTTTTATCCCATATCCACCAAAGTCAAGAACATCGGCAACTTCATTGGAACTGCGATCGGGCTCTTGATATTGATTCCGATTGTGCTCTTTCTTGCAAGCTTTGTGTTGGATGCCTCCGAACTTCGACGCTGGGATAGCGATGCCATCGCAGGAGGTTCGGATGTTCGTATACAAAATGTGTTCGACTTGCTCAATGCGTTTCTGCAACAGCCAATCGCGTGGGTTGCGGGACTGGGCTTCAACGCATTTAGCGCAATCACATCCGGAGTGCATGAGCCGTACTCCCATGTGTTGTTTGTTGATGTTCTCACAGAACTTGGAATTCCGATGTTTGTGATTCTTTGCAGCATTCTCTGGTTGGCAGGCAGAGACGCTCTTTGGCTGTTTCGTCGATTCGCAGATCAACCCGTCGAACGGGCATCGATTTCTGCATTGTTAGCATTGCTTGTCTATCAGATGCTCTTGGTAAATAAGCAGGGGTACATGTGGGTAGCGGTTTCGTTCTTCTTTTTTATCGCGGCGTTGCCACGACTTCGAGCGCGCACCGAAATGGCCGATGCGGAATTTGAGGCGACCAGCGATGAAGTCGATGCGCAGTATCTACCCCATTCGGGCGAGGAAGCGCCAAGCTTTCAACCGCAATACCATCCCGCACCTTCTCAAAAGACATAGCAACAATGTGTGGGATATTTGGAATACTTTCAGCTTCGGGCATTCGCAGCGAGGATCGCCAATTGCTGCGTCATCTCGCTGCGGCGTTGGTCCATCGAGGTCCTGATGGCGAGGGATTTGCCGAGTCGGATCAAGTCGCGATTGGAATGCGCAGATTGGCCATCATTGATCTTAAGGGAGGCTGGCAACCTCTCTGGAATGAAGATCATTCGATTGCGCTTGTTGCAAATGGAGAGATATACAACTTCATTGAGTTGCGCAAAGATCTCGAGACGCGCGGCCATCGATTCCGAACGGGAAGCGATTGCGAGACGATCATCCATCTATATGAAGAGTACGGTTCTGATTGTGTGAAGCACTTGCGTGGAATGTTTGCTTTCGCGCTTCACGACCGCGCGAAAAAGCGGGTCTTGATTGCGCGTGATCGAATTGGCGAAAAGCCACTTTATATTGCTGGCGACGAAAATCGAATCGTCTTTGCCAGCGAGATGCGTGGATTGATTGGTTCCGGCGCGGTGCCGTTCGTCATCGATCCTGGTGGTGTCAATCTTTATATGCATTATGGCTTTGTTCCAGAGCCATACACCGCCGTTCGAGGCGTGCGAAAATTACTTGGCGGACATCTCATCGAGATCAACCTTGATCCGTGGACAGTGAATGAGCGGTGTTGGTGGCGTATGGAGGACGCACCAGCAATCGACGCAGATCCAGGTTCAACGATTCGAGAAATGCTCAACGAACTGTCATCGTTGGTTGTTCGTTCTGATGTCCCAGTTGGGATTGCGTTATCCGGTGGTGTTGACTCAAGTCTCATTGCCATGCTGGCGAAGGGGCAATTGCAAGACAAGCTGACGGCATTCTCGATTGGCTATGAAGGTGGAGCGTGGCAGGACGAAACTGTGATGGCAAAGCAGTTTGCCGATCAAGTCGGCATCCGGCTGCATATCGGGCATATGCAGACCGATGAAGTCGCGAAGGGTTTCGCAGATATTTGTTTTAAGCGTGATGATCCAACTGCCGATCTTTCGGGGTCGAGTTACTTCGCAGTGATGAAAATGGCGCGAGAGCATGGTGTTCCAGTGATGCTCATGGGGCATGGCGGTGATGAAATGTTTTGGGGATACAAGTGGCTTCGAGACGCAGCGATTCGCTCCGAGCGTCGCGAGAAACTATTGCGTGGAGAGGTTGGCCTTGCGAGCTATCTTTCGGTCACTCGTCCACCAATGAGTTGGACCGGTGCGATCACCTGGCTTGAGCATGGAGCTGGACTCATCAAAGGTTGGAATGATTGGAAGATCGACAAGTCATCGGATCGATATCAACTGCCTTGCTGGGATCCACATGACACATGGAAGATCGCAGATGCGATGGGGCCAGCAATATTGAGTTGTTGGGAAGAAGCGCGTCAAACCGATCCAACGGCAATTTTTCGGGGTGAGCAGTTCTATCCTCGAACAGACATTTCGTTGACGAAATTGGTCAGCGAAACCTATATGGCAGTGAACGGCATTGCTCAAGGCGACCGGCTGAGCATGGCTACAAGTGTTGAGAGTCGTTTGCCACTTGTTGATTATCGTTTCATAGAGACAGTCATCGGCCTGAGAAAGGCGCGGCCTGATCATCACCTTCCCGCGAAGACATGGCTTCGCGAGGCATCGCAAGATATTGTTCCAAAGTATGTGTTCGAGCGCACAAAGCGCGGATTTTCTCCACCGTGGCGTCGGTGGTATCAGGCAATATTTGATCGGCACATCGATGACTTGCGACGCGGGGTGCTCGTTCAAACCGGAATAATTCGCGCTGGCGCATATGACAATGTCCGTCGCATTTCGGATCGTCTGGGGCGACCATACCCGCTGTTGATGCATATGTTGATCTTGGAATCATGGGCTCAAGGAATGACTTCGGCAGCGGCGAATGCTCCGAAGCTGAAGCAACCTGTATGACAGAAAGCAAACGAGCGAATTCACAGGGCATAGCCACGGTCGATCGTGGCCTGGCAGCAACAGCTGCTCGTGGAGCCAGCTTCACTTCGACTCAAGCGCTCCTGAACAAGATCGCCACGATCGGTGCGATGTGGGTGATCGCACTTCGGTTGACGCCCGACGAGTTTGGAATGGCGGCGTTGACGCTCGCCGTTGGTGTGTTTTTGGTCATCCTGCCTCCCCTGACAATTGGGGATGTGTTAGTGACGCATCGTCGCCGATTCGCCCTCGTTGCGCCCGCGGCGACTTCTATCGCGCTGAGCATCGGCGGTGCGACAACGATTCTCATTGCCATTGTTGCGCCGCTCATCGCAATGTTCTACAGCAACTATCCAGCGGGAATATTGACCGGACTCGTCTGGGTGGTCGCGCTACGACCGATTGGCGACGGACTCTGTCCACTTCCTCTTGCTCGCTTGCGATTGGACTTTCGATATTCATCAATTGCGATTATTGACGGTGTTGTTCAACTCTGTGCGACGATCACAACAGTGGTGTTGGCGTTCCTCTCATTTGGAGCACTCGCTCTGGTATTGCCCCAAGTCGTCGCAGTCTTTGCGAAGGCGATTCTCTATCGATCCGCAGTTCGAAAACAATCGAATCCCCAAGCAGAATTGGCGACGCGACCGGTCGCTTCATGGATTCGCGATCGAGTCCGGCGCAGATTGTGGCGCGAGTTCTTGTTAGCGGCAATGGCTCAATATGTGCACAACATTGTTGTTCTGCTGCCAGTGCTCGTATTGGGCTATTTCGCATCCGAAGAGCAAACTGGACTGTACGCCTTCGCGTTCATGCTTTCGGCCCAAGCGAATGGATTGATCGCATCGCAACTCGGAATGGTCCTGCAGCCCATCTTTGGAAGATTCAGTCATGACATGACGCGTCAGGTAGGCGCATTCGTGCGCGTGGTTCGGACGATTGGTGCTGTGGCAGTTCCAGTCACGCTGCTTCAAGCCGCACTCGCCGCGCCACTCTTTTATTTGGTCTTTGAATCGAAGTGGGATGCTGCAATTCAAGTCTTTGCAGTGCTCAGCATTCTCGAAGGCTTTTACTTCGCAACGGCACCGACGATGGCGCTCCTGCGTGCGCAAGGAAGATTCGCAACATACTTTCTCTGGCAAGCATCGCAGTTCATTGTTTCGCTCATCGCATTTAGCTTCGCAGCATCGTCATATGGCGCGATCGGAGTTGCAGTTTGCGCAGCTTGCATCTGGGCGGTCAGTTTGCCAATCGCAGTGTGGATTTGCATGGGCGGCAGTGGATCGAGCATCTGGCTCGCCACGCGCATTTTCTTGGCGCCACTCTCGACGGCAGCACCAATCGCCATCGCCGTATGGGTTGGTTTGGAAGTCGCCCAGCCACTGACCCAGACAGGAAATATCATCGCACTTGTTGTTGTCGGTCCCATCGCTCTCGTATGCGCATTGCTGGCAACTCGTATAAGTCAGCCATCGGCATATTCTGACCTCAAGCCGATGGTCCTCAAAGTTCTCGGAATTGTGCGTCGGCTGGTGTCGAAATGAATTATGGAGTCGTCATGGATCAATCGCCAAAGTCAGCAACCTCTTCGCGACCCAAGGTCGCTGTCGTGTACCATTTTTTCCCCCACTATCGCGCGCCGATCATTGAAAGGCTCGCACGAAGTAGCGTCGCAGATTTTGTCTTCTTTGGGGATGATCACGATTATGAAAGTGCAACAAAAGGTTGCCACTTCAGTGAACGAGTCGAATTGCGATTTTGTAGTACGCGTAAATTATTTCGATCGATAATGTGGCAGAATGGTCTTCTCGCAATCGCTCTCACGCGTGAGTTTGATCAGATCATCTTTCACTCAAATCCATATTGGCTTGCAACATGGCTCGGTGCGATCATCGCACGGCTCAGGGGTAAGCGCGTCCTATATTGGGGACATGGATTTTTATATCCACCGCGCGGCTTGAAAGGCCTGCTTCGACGCGTGTTCTATAGGCTTGCTCACACGCACTTGTTCTATGGTCGGCTTGCTAAGACATATGCCGTCGCAGCTGGATGGGATCCAAGGACTATCCATGTCATTAGCAACTGCTTGGACTTGGAGGCGCAGACGCAAGCACGGGCCGAAATCGCTAACGAGGATTTGGCCGCATTTCGCGCCACGCTGTTCAAAGACCCATCATTGCCAGTGGCATTCTGCTCGTGTCGTCTACAAGTGTCGAAGCGGCTCGATTTGCTCATCCACGCGCTGGCTCGATTGCAGAAGATCGGTGTGCGGGCAAACCTCTTGATCGTGGGAGATGGAGTCTGCCGTGACGATCTCGAGCGCTTGGCGCGGGAAAGCGGCATTGACGCGCACTTTGTCGGCGCTTGTTACGACGAAACCAAGTTAGGGCGATTCATTTCTCTTTCAACAGTCACAGTATCACCAGGGTTCGTCGGTCTGACGGCAATTCACAGCATGACCTTTGGCGTGCCTGTCATCACCCATGACACATTCGCAAAGCAGGCACCAGAATTCGAGGCAATAGTCCCTGGAATCACTGGTGACTTCTTTCATATGGGCGACATCGACGATCTCGCACGCGTAATGCGTTCATGGCTTGAGGACCGCGCCGATCGTGCGTCAACGCGTGCGGCCTGCATTGATGTGGTCGAACGATTTTGGTCGCCGACTTACCAGCAGCAAGCAATCGAACATGCAGTGCTTGGGTATCCTGCCGAAGGCTTGCCAGTCCCACCGAACACGAGCGAAAGGAGCCCCGGTCAATGATCCGTCAACTTCCGGATCCCGTCGATCGGGCGCATCATGATGCAATGCTCGCGGGACCTCTGATTCATGGCGACCTCAATCGACCGCAGCTCGTCGAATGATGCCCATGCGCCGTCCCCAAGTCGCGGTTGTCTATCACTTTTATCCCCACTATCGACGGGCGATCGTGGAAGCACTGGCGCGAAGTACGCGAGCTGATTTTACTTTTTTCGGCGACGACCATGAGTACCTTCAGTCGATTGAACCGGCCAAGCTGAGTCAGCAGGTTCGGTTTGTGCTTGCGCCGACGCATCGTTTGTACGGTCCATTTATGTGGCAGTGGGGAGCCGTGCGCGCTGCACTTGATTCTCGTTTCGACACGATTATTTTTCATTCGGTTCCACACTGGCCATGCACTTGGATCGGCGCGATTGTGGCTCGATTGCTGGGACGACGAGTGTTGTTTTGGGGGCACGGTTATCTCGCGCCGCCGCGTGGTTTCAACGGCATGATTCGTCGAGCAATGAATGCCATTCCGCATGCCCATCTCTTGTATGGCCACGGGGCAAAGATGATTGCGATGGCCCTCGGATGGAGCCCGCAGCGACTCCATGTGATTTACAACAGTCAGGATTTGGCTCAGCAGCGTGCCGAGCGCGAGAAGTTTTCTCCTCAACGCAGATCAAAGGTTCGAACCGAACTCTTCGGCGACGATCACACGCCCGTGATCGTGTGCACCTCGCGATTGGTGAAAGTGCGCCGTCTTGATTTCTTGCTCTTGGCGGCGGCGGAGTTGCAGCGCAGGTCGATGCCAGTGAATGTGATTCTCATTGGCGATGGCCCCGAACGCGAGTCGCTCGTGAAACTTGCCAATGAACTTGCAGTCAAGGTGCACTTCGAGGGAGCTTGTTATGACGAGGCGCGGATCGCAGAGCTCGTCATGTCGTCCAACGCAACCGTCGCACCGGGGAGAGTCGGACTCACGGCCACGCATAGCCTCACCTACGGAGTTCCGGTCGTGTCGCACAGCGATGGCAATGATCAGTTTCCTGAATGGGAAGCGATCATTCCGGGGAAGACAGGATCGCACTTTGTGAAGAACGACATTGCATCCCTCGCCGACGCGATTACTCCATGGCTTTCAGTGCAGGATCTCACTCATCCCAGCCGTGCCGCGTGTTACGCGATTATTGAACGATTTTGGAATCCGAGTTATCAGCTCCGAGCGATTGAGCGCGCAGTTTGTGGTGAACCAGCCGACGATTTGTTCGACATTCGTGAACCAGTGCCGCGTTTGTGACGAATGAACGATGGGCAGTATGTCAGTAGCATTGCCCCGAATTAGTCGCCGGACCAGAAACCCCTAACAATGTGCGGAATTATTGGTTATTTCGGAGACTTCGATCCATCCGCGCTGCGGATTGGTCTCGATCGAATTGCCCATCGCGGTCCGGATGATTCGGGCGTCTATCTTGATTCAAGCGCTGGTGTCGCATTTGGTCATCGTCGCTTGTCGATTCTCGACCTCTCGCCACTCGGTCATCAACCGATGGCAAGCCCCGATGGCAATGTGGTGCTGATCTTCAACGGCGAGATTTACAATTTTGGAGAACTCCGCGCTGACTTAGAGTCGAAAGGGCATCAGTTTCGTGGACACTCCGATACAGAGGTGCTGCTGCACTTGTATCTGGAGCATGGCGAAAAGATGTTGCCGCTTCTCAACGGCATCTTCGCGATCGCTCTGTGGGATCAGCGGACGCGATCGATGCTTGTCGCGCGCGATGCGATGGGAGTCAAACCGCTCTATTACAGCGCAACTCCTCGTGGCTTTGCGTTCGCAAGCGAAATCAAGGGCTTGCTGCCACTCATTCCAGAAGCGCGCGAACTCGATCTGATCTCGCTGCACCGATACCTCTCGTTTCTCTGGTGCCCTGGTGCTGGCACACCGCTCAAAGCCGTTCGCAAAGTGTTGCCCGGCGAGGCGATCGTCTTGCGCGATGGGAAAATTCAGCGAAAGTGGGCTTGGTATCAGTTGCCGATTTTTCGAGGAGTGAAGGCTGATCTGGATGAGTCGTCTGCGATTTCTGGAACTGTTTCGCACTTGCGAGCCGCAGTGAAGCGTCAGTTGATCGCAGATGTTCCAGTCGGAGCGTTTCTTTCAGGTGGTCTTGATTCAAGCGCGATCGTTGCATTTGCGCGCGAGCAAAACCCAAACCTTCGCTGCTTCACGATCAAGGCAATCGGAGGGCATGATGCTGGTGAAGTCGACGACCTTCCTTATGCGACGCGTGTCGCAAAGCATTTGCAAGTCAAGCTCGATGTTGTTGAAATCGAATCCTCTCGCATGGGCGGGGATCTTGAGCAGATGATCGCTCAACTCGACGAGCCGCTTGCTGATCCAGCGCCGCTGAATGTGCTTTACATCAGTCGCTTGGCGCGCGAGCATGGCATCAAGGTGTTGCTGTCAGGAGCGGGAGGTGACGATCTCTTCACGGGCTATCGGCGACATACCGCGGTGAATTACGAGTCGTGTTGGTCGTGGCTTCCAGGCGCAATTCGCCGAGCAGCGGAGCGCGGATCGAGTGGGATGGACCAGCGCAATCCTTGGAAGCGACGCGTGACCAAGTTGCTTCGCGGTGCAGGGCTAGACGGTGATGCAAGGCTGGCAAATTACTTTGTTTGGGCGCGTGAATCTGAATTGCTGAGCCTGTATACGCCAGACTTTCGGGCACAACTCGCAAATATCCGCGCGATCGATCCGATGCTGGACTTCCTTGCGCCGCTTTCGAGCAGCGTTGGCAGACTCGATCGCATGCTCGCGCTTGAACAGGAGTTTTTCCTCGCTGATCACAATCTGACATACACCGACAAGATGTCGATGGCGGTTGGAGTCGAAACGCGCGTGCCATTCCTCGATCTGGAACTTGTCGAATTCGCCGCTCGAATTCCCACTGCATTGAAGCAACGAGGCCGAGTCGGAAAATGGATTCTCAAGAAATCGATGGAGCCATTCCTTCCACACGATGTGATCTATCGACCCAAGTCAGGATTCACTGCGCCCCTGCGTCGTTGGATGCGCAAGGATCTCAAGCCGCTGCTAGGCGATTTGCTTTCATCGCAAAGCTTGAAGCGGCGAGGGCTCTTTGATCCCATCGCAGTCGATCGCTTGATCGCGGCCAACAACTCTGGTGAGGTAGACGCGAGTTACACCTTGCTGTCATTGCTGGGAATCGAGATCTGGTGCCGAAATTACATTGATGAGATAGGCTCACACGCGTCCTGATGAGCACATGAAACTCCATTGAATGAGCGACAAGCAGTGCCTATTTTTGCAGAGCATAAACTGCTTGTTCATGCTGATCGAAGGCTGAAAGAATTATGAAACAAATTCTCCAATCACTCAAGACCGGCGCGACGGAAGTCGCCGATGTCCCTTGCCCCGCAGTCAAACGCGGTCATCTGCTCATTCAAACATCGCGGACGCTTGTTTCGGTTGGCACCGAGCGCATGATGGTTGATTTTGGCAAGGCTGGTTGGATTGAAAAGGCGCGGCAGCAACCTGACAAGGTTCGCATGGTGCTCGACAAGATGAAGACCGACGGAATCATGCCGACGGTTGAGGCGGTGTTTAATAAATTGGATCAGCCACTTCCGCTGGGCTATTGCAATGTTGGAACCGTTGTAGAAGTTGGCGCGGGAGTGTCTGGATTTGAAGTTGGCGACCGTGTCGCTTCCAATGGCAAGCACGCCGAAATGGTGTGTGTGCCAGTGAATCTTTGTGCGAAGGTGCCGGCTTCGGTCACAGATGATGAAGCCGCCTTCACGGTTCTCGGTGCAATCGCGCTTCAGGGGATTCGACTTGTGCAACCCACGCTTGGTGAAGCGGTTGTTGTCACGGGCATGGGGCTGATCGGCATCGTGACGACGCAACTGCTTCGCGCGCATGGTTGCCGTGTGTTGGGCATCGACTTCGACTCCAAGAAACTCGAAATGGCTCGCAGCTTCGGTGCGGAAACCGTCGATCTCTCTGCGGGACAAGACCCCATCGCAGCGGCCGAGCAATTCTCTCGCGGGCGCGGCGTGGACGCAGTCATCGTGACGGCTTCAACGAAGAGCAACGAACCGATGCATCAAGCCGCGCTTATGTGTCGAAAGCGTGGGCGCATTGTGCTCGTCGGTGTGACTGGATTGGAACTTTCGCGCGACGATTTCTTTAAGAAGGAACTCACCTTCCAAGTCTCGTGTTCATATGGTCCGGGTCGCTATGACCCGAATTATGAAGAGAAGGGTCAGGATTACCCGGTTGGATTCGTTCGCTGGACTGAGCAGCGCAATCTGGAGGCGGTGCTGGACATGATGTCCGACGGGCGTCTCGCGGTGAAGTCGTTGATCTCTCATCGTTATGCGATTCAAGACGCGCAGCAGGCATATGAAGTTGTTGGCGGCTCCGAACCTTCGCTCGGCATTGTGCTGGAATATCCAAAGGCGAGCGGATCGGATCTCGACCCACGCGCGCAAACAGTTCGTTTCGCAGCGCAAGACATGGCGACGCCGTCGAGTCAGCCGTTCATCAGTTTCGTCGGCGCTGGCAATTATGCAACGGCCGTCTTGATCAAGGCGTTCAAGGAGAGCGGTGCGCGATTTCGCAGCATCGCATCGAGCGCAGGAGTCAGTGGCGTGCACGCTGGGCGAAAGTATGGCTTTGAAGAGACGACGACGGATACTGATCAACTCTTTCGCGATCCACGCACGCAAGCGGTGGTCGTCACAACTCGCCACGACAGCCACGCGGATTTTGTGCTCAAGGCAATCGCCGCAGGGAAACACATCTTTGTCGAAAAGCCGCTGTGCTTGACCATGAAGGAGTTGGGCGAAATCGAGACCGCCATCAAGACCGCCAAGCAGCGTGTCGTTCTCATGGTCGGATTCAATCGTCGATTTGCGCCGCAGATGCAACGCGTGAAAGAGTTGCTCAAAGGTGTGAGTGGTCCTAAGTCGTTTGTCATGACGGTGAATGCCGGCGCAATCCCTGCGGATCACTGGACCCAAGACGCGGATCAGGGCGGTGGTCGGATCATCGGAGAAGGCTGCCACTTCATCGATCTCCTGCGCTTTCTCGCCGCGTCGCCAATCGCATCACATGGTTGTGTTTCAATGAAGGCAACGACGGCGGATACTGTGACGATCTCGTTGAAGTTTGAAGATGGATCGCTCGGCACCATTCACTACTTTGCAAACGGCAGCAAATCTTTCCCAAAAGAGCGCTTGGAAGTTTTCGCGGGGAGCGGTGTTTTGCAACTCGATAATTTCCGCAAGCTCAAGGGATTTGGATGGAAAGGTTTCAGCAAGATGAACCTGTGGAAGCAAGACAAGGGTCAGCGAGCATGCGCGGCTGCATTCGTGCGCGCGATCAGTAGTGATGGTGCCGCACCGCCTATTCCGATCGACGAGATTCTCGAAGTCGCCAAAGCAAGCATTCAAATTGCCGAGTCGATTTCATGACTGCCACATCTCGTCCAACAGTCGACATCATTGCGGGTGCGCGCCCCAACTTTATGAAGATCGCGCCGATCATTCGCGCGATTCAGGCACGCCAGGCCGCTGGTGGCCTGTTGCAATACCGATTGATTCATACGGGGCAGCATTATGACGCGAAGATGTCGGGCGACTTTTTCACGCAACTGGGCATACCAGCGCCCGATGTGAATCTGGAAGTGGGCAGTGGCACACAAGCCGGTCAGACCGCGGGCATCATGATTGGATATGAGAAGTTGCTGCTCGAGAAGCGGAGCGAACTCTGTCTTGTCGTCGGCGATGTCACGAGCACGATGGCGTGCGCAATCGCCGCACAAAAGTTGTGCGTCCCAGTCGCGCATGTCGAAGGCGGAATCCGCTCGGGTGATTGGACAATGCCCGAGGAAATCAACCGCATGGTGACTGATTCGATCACTAACTATTTTTTCACGACCAGTGAAGTGGCAAACGCAAACTTGCGCCGCAGTGGAGTCGAAGACCATCGAATCTATTTCGTCGGCAACACCATGATTGACACACTTCTGACGAACATGCCGCGTTTGCAACCGCCCGCATTCTGGAAAGAACTCAATCTGAGTGCGCAGAAGTACATCGTGTTGACTCTGCATCGACCCAACAATGTCGATGGTGAAGAGACACTCGCCACGCTTCTGAAGGCTGTCGGCAACGGAGCGCGCGGATTGCCAGTCGTTTTCCCTGTGCATCCACGGACAGCGAAGACGCTCAAAGCGATCGCGGGGTTGCCTGCCAACTTTCATTTCGTCGATCCTCAGCCTTATCTCGAATTTAATTATCTCGTCAAGCATGCGAAAGCCGTCATCACCGACTCGGGTGGAATCACAGAGGAGACAACGGTCATGGGCGTGCCGTGCATGACGCTGCGCAACTCGACCGAGCGCCCTGAAACTGTGACCATGGGCACCAACGCATTACTTGGCACTGATCCCAAGGCGCTGCCGCCGGCGTTCGATGATCTTTTCGCTGGCAAATGGAAGCGCGGATCGATTCCACCGCTTTGGGATGGCAAGACCGGCGAGCGAATTGTTGCGATCTTGGAAAAGCTGTTCGTGCATTGAGTCATTCCACGCGCACCAAGATCCAAACGAGACATCTACTCTTCCACCCGTGACATCGATCAGTCAATATTGGCACACACTGCGATATCTTCGACCGTCGCAGTTTTACGATCGTCTTGTCTTTCGATTGGCTCGACCAAAGATTGATTCGGGACCCGCTCCCGCGATGCGTCGCAGCAATGCAAAGTGGGTGCAGCCGATTTTCAAGCCGCGCAGTCTGATTGGTGCGACGAGCGCCACTTTTCTCAATCGAACACACGAAATTGTTCGCGCGAACATCTGGAACGATCCAGCGCGCGAGAAACTATGGCTTTACAACTTGCATTATTTCGACGATTTCTCCAGCGAGAACGCGCACGATCACCGCCAGGTGCAAGAAAAGTTTTTATTGCGATGGATCACCGAGAACCCACCAGCATCTGGCAACGGATGGGAGCCATACCCAATCTCGCTGCGCATCGTCAATTGGATCAAGTGGGCGCAGGCTGGGAATGTGCTGCCTGATATTGCGCGTGAGAGCCTCGCAGTTCAGATTCGCTGGCTCACAAAGCGAATCGAGAATCATCTTCGGGCGAACCACTTGTTTGTCAATGCAAAGGCGTTGGTTTACGCGGGCTTGGCTCATGAGTCGGCGGAGTCTGATCAATGGTTGAAGCAGGGACTTGCGATCTTGGATCGTGAGATTCCCGAACAGATTCTCGCCGATGGCGCGCATTTTGAGCGTAGTCCTATGTATCACGCGATCATCCTCGAAGACATCCTTGATCTGATCAATGCCAGCGGCGCATGGCCTGGTCGTGTGCCCAATTCAACGGTTGAGCTTTGGCGCACCACGGCTTGCGCGATGATGAAATGGCTTGACACGCTGTCGCATCCTGATGGCGATATTTCTTTCTTCAATGATGCCGCATTCGAAATCGCGCCGACCCGGCAGCACATCGCGGAATTCGCGCATCGTATGGGCATCACACTCAGCGCCACCGCTTGCACACGGTTGCAGTGTTGCCAATCATCTGGATATGTGCGAGCGGAGTGCGGTGATGCGGTGCTCATCGCGGACATTGCGCCGATCGGTCCTGACTATCAACCCGGGCACGCGCATGCGGACACCTTGTCGTTCGAGCTTTCGTTGCATGGTCACCGCGTGGTGGTCAATTCTGGGACATCGTCGTATGTGACGGGACCGCAACGAACCTATGAGCGGTCGACCGCAGCACACAACACGCTGGAGATAAATGGGTGTGATTCCAGCGAAGTGTGGGGCGGTTTTCGAGTCGCTCGTCGCGCTCGCATCGTTGAGAGTTCATGCACCGATAGCGACGGTTTGATCTCGATCATCGGCGCGCATGACGGATATCGGCGGCTCATAGGTCGTCCAATTCATCGCCGGCGATGGGATCTTTCGCCAGGCTCGCTCAAAATCACCGACATGATCGAAGGGCAATTCGATTCGGCGCTTGCGCGCTTCTATCTGCATCCCGACGCCACTAAGGTGGATGATGCGACGATCCGACTGCCCACTGGCGAACTGTTATCTTTCAAAGTGCAAGGAGGCAGCGCGAGCATCGAACCGGCATCGTGGTATAGCCAATTTGGCACAGCGACTGAGAACTTGTGTGTGGTGGCTGCGATGAAGGATAAGACGATGGTGATTGAATTGACCTGGAATTGAAATGCACATTCTTTTTTTGACCGACAATTTTCCGCCTGAAGTCAACGCACCTGCCAGTCGCACATATGAGCATTGTCGAGAATGGGTGAAACACGGCCAGCGTGTCACGGTGATCACTGGTGCGCCGAACTTTCCCACTGGAAAAATTTTCCCTGGCTATAAGAATAAACTCTGGCAGACCGAGGAAATGGACGGCATTCGGGTGGTGCGTGTCTGGACATTTATCACAGCCAATGAGGGCTTTCAACGCCGAGTTTTGGATTATTTGAGTTTCATGATCAGCGCAATTGTGGCCGCCTTTTTTGTAAGCAAGGTTGACATGGTCGTTGGCACATCACCTCAGTTTTTCACAGCGGTCGCGGCGTGGATCGTGAGTGTCTACAAGCGTCGATCGTTCGTCTTCGAATTGCGAGACCTCTGGCCCGAATCGATCCGAGTGGTTGGTGCAATGAGAGACTCGTGGGCGCTTCGTGCGCTCGAACGATTGGAGTTATTTCTCTATGCGCGAGCGTTTCGTGTTATTTCTGTGACGCACGCTTTTAAGCGCAATCTTGTCGCGCGTGGAATCAAAGCATCCAAGATTCGAGTTGTGACCAATGGAGTGGATGTTTCAAGATTCATCCCGCAGCCTCGAGATCTAGAACTTGTGCGGTCTCTCGGATTCGAGGGTCGATTCATCGCCGGCTATATCGGCACCCATGGCCTGGCGCACGCGCTCGAGTCGGTGCTTGACGCCGCTCAAGCCGCGCAGATGCAAGGTGATGAGTCCATTGGATTTGTTTTTCTTGGCGACGGCGCGCGCAAGGCAGAACTGAAAGCTCGGGCTGCGCAGCTTGGATTGCGCAATGTTCGCTTCGTCGATTCAGTCGCCAAGGATGAAGTTCCTCGTTACTGGGCGCTACTGGATGTAGCGATAATTCATCTTCGTCGCACGCCGCTCTTTGAAACCGTCATTCCATCAAAGCTCTTTGAGTGCATGGGCATGGGCATTCCTGTTCTGCACGGTGTTGCGGGTGAATCAGCGGAGATTGTCAAGAGCGAGCAGGTTGGAATTCCATTTACGCCGGAAGACTCCGTGGCTCTCTTGGTGGCCCTTCGTACATTGCAATCCGACAGTCAGCTTTACGCGCGCTTGCGAGAGAATTGTCTGAAGGCTGCGAAGCGATACGACCGAACCACGCTCGCGCTCAAGATGCTCAAGGAATTGCAGAGCATTCGGATTCTTCTGCTCAATCAAGCATTTTGGCCTGATGTGGTCGCAACGGCTCAACATGCCGACGATCTTGCGCGATATCTCATTCGTCACGGAGACGATGTTTCGGTTGTGGCGAGTCGGTCTATCTATGGCGAAAGCAGTTCGTCTTTGCCCAAGCGTGATGAACGCGAGGGAATCGAAATCTATCGCGTTGGAGTGCAACTTTTTGGTAAGCGCGGCATTACGCCAAGGGTTTTCGATTTCACGCTGTTCTATCTTGCGGCGGCCGTGCGATGCATCATTCTTCCCAGGCATGATGTGGTCATCTGCTTCACAACACCGCCATTTATCGCGCTTGTAGGTGTGCTTTTGAAGTGGATCAAGGGAACTCGAATTGTGTACTGGACCATGGATCTCTATCCAGATGTGGCAGTCGCAGCGGGTCTGATGCGTCGAGGAAGTCTGACTTGGCGAATCTTGCAGTGGATCGATCGCATCTGCTTGCGGAACAGCGATCGAGTCGTCGCGCTAGGACAGTGCATGAAGGAAGTGGTCGTTTACAAGGGAGCAAATCCGCAATCGGTGCGCACGATTTGTGTCTGGAGTGGTGCGGAAACCTTTGTGCAACGCGCCCGCTTGGAAAATCCACTGCGCAAAACCTGGGATATTGGAGATCGTTTCACGATTCTCTATGTCGGCAACTTCGGGATTGGCCACGATATGGGCGCCATTGCTGGCGCCGTCGAAAACTTGAAGGACAATGATGAGATTCGCTGGTTATTCATCGGGGAAGGGAAGGCCAAGCCCATCTTGGAAGAGCGCATACGCATGTGCGGCGCAAAGAATGTGACTCTTGCGGGCTATCAAACCAGAGAACAGCTCGCAGATGTTCTCGATGTCGGCGATACGCATCTCGTTTCGCTGCTTCCTGGATGGGAAGGCCTCATTCTGCCGAGCAAGTTCTTCAGCGTCTTGGCTGCTGGAAAGCCAGTGCTGTGGATTGGACCGCCGACGAGCGAATGTGGAACTATTTTGCGAGCCAATCGATGCGGGTTCGAGGTTGCAGCTGGCGATGCGGAATTGCTGACTCAGCGAATTCTGCAACTCGCCGCAGATCGTGCGGAGGGCGTCGCAATGGGTCGTCGTGGTCAAGCCGCATATCGGGCTCAGTATTCAGTCGAACATGCATGTGAGCGCTGGCACGATGTGCTTCTCGAAGCCACGGGATCGACTCGCTAATCACCCCTTCGCCTGCGCACACTCCCCAATGATATTGCGCCGAATCTGCGTAAAATATTTCGCCTTCATGTGCGCAAAGATGAATCCCGCATATCCATCAAGAATGCCGAGTTTCCAAATCCATGAATAGAAAAAGTACGCCGGCGCGAGCCACCAGCGTGTCAGGTTGGCATACTTGCGTTGCTGAATTGGGGTCAATTGATTTAGCGTGTTGGATGGATTGCGCATCAATGTCAAGTATCGCTGCGCTTCCCATGCCGCATATTCCCGATGCCGAGCGATGTATGCGTCGAGACCCTTGAAATCTTGATGATCGACGAGCGTCTCGAGTTGTCCAACCGAACCGTCGAGAATCGGATGCTCATGCACTTCCATATCAAGACCGCTCCAATGCTCTTCATCGATTCGCTCATAGAAGCCGCTTCCCACTCGAAAGAGCGGCAACTTGATTTGCGGCACACCATGTCGCAACTTTTTCCCAAGAAAATAATTCCAGTA
>Ga0105050_10003180_pt1 | contig 22940 bp, 21 predicted proteins | sample FRY01_FD_78088 | JGI IMG/M metagenome (GOLD analysis project Ga0105050, IMG submission 78088) | Freshwater microbial communities from Lake Fryxell liftoff mats and glacier meltwater in Antarctica - FRY-01 | ecosystem: Environmental > Aquatic > Freshwater > Ice > Glacier meltwater ...
CAGGCTTTCGCCCATTGTCCAATATTCCCCACTGCTGCCTCCCGTAGGAGTCTGGGCCGTGTCTCAGTCCCAGTGTGGCTGATCATCCTCTCAGACCAGCTAAAGATCGTCGCCTTGGTGAGCCTTTACCTCACCAACAAGCTAATCTTACGCGGGTTCATCAAAGGGCGATAAATCTTTGGTCCGAAGACATTATGCGGTATTAGCTCAAATTTCTCTGAGTTATTCCGCACCCTATGGCAGATCCCCACGCGTTACGCACCCGTGCGCCACTAGATACACCAACCGAAGTCGGGATCTCGTTCGACTTGCATGTGTTAAGCATGCCGCCAGCGTTCGTTCTGAGCCAGGATCAAACTCTCAAGTTTGATGTACAATTCCAGCGACACAGACTGAAGTCTGCCCTTCGCCAAAACTGATTCATTTCAAGGAGCCGTTCCTGCACAAATCATTTTTACGTATATGGATACATATAAAGGACATGTTCGGTAACATGACAAAGCCTAAACTCTCTCACGAAACCTATGGAACGACTTAACTTACCAGAGCACCGGAACCTTGAAGTTCCCGGGCCTGGGGCCGCCGCCCACATGTCCCTTCATCTATAATTACAATGTCAAAGAGCCCACCAAAATGCGCGGACAACGATTTTTCCCGCTATTGCTACCGGGGAGAACCGTTGTTACAAATTTTGACGACCAACACCGTGGGGCCCATGTGAGCCGCGTCGTGCTGATGAAATGTCCTCTAGATGGATGGCCCGATTTGGTCAACAAAGTTTTTCACTTTTGTTGCAAAAATATTTGTAATTGGCCGCTATGACGGCGCTTCCAGCGATAAAAAGGCATCAAGACCCCTGCAATATGATCAATGACCCTGCCCCATTGGCTAACGACAGCAATTTTGGAAACCGCGTAAGAAGCGCAGTTTTCTGGCGTTCGGGCACCCAGATATTGTCCCAGATCATTGCCTGGGGCGCGACGCTGATGGTGATCCGTATCCTCAATCCGGAAGATTATGGCATCTTCGCGATGACCCAGGTCGTTCTGGTTTTTCTGAGTTTCATGAATGGCTATGGCCTGGTCAGCTCGATCATTCAGGCCGAGAAAGTCGAGCCGATCCGGATTCGCCAGGCCTTTGGCATGCTTTTGCTGCTGAACGGCGGCATTGCGATCCTGCAATTGATTCTGGCATCTTTTGCCGCGGAATATTATCGGCAACCGATCGTGGCTGATCTGTTGCGGGTGCAGGCGCTTATCTTTCTCGCGACTCCTTTCATGGCTTTGCCCGAAGCGTTGCTGACGCGCGACCTGGAGTTCAAGAAGCCGGCAATCATCAATCTTATCTCTGCGGTGGTGGGCGCGGCCACAGCGCTGTATTTTGCCTATAATGATTATGGCGTGTGGACATTGGCCTATGCGCCGCTGGCGATATTCTGGAGTCGGGCGATCTGCCTCGTGATCGCGGTCAAATTCTATATATTGCCGACTTTCAATTTCAAAGGCGCCGGCGCCATGTTTGGCTTCGGCGCGACCTTGCTGGCCAGCCACCTGTTCTGGACCATCCAGAGCCAGTCCGACATATTCATTGCCGGCCGCTATCTCGAACCGCATGAACTGGGTCTCTATGCCGAGGCGCTATTCCTGACGACGATTTTTGCCGCGAAATTCGTTCCGCCGCTGAACGAGATTGCTTTCCCAGCCTATTCCCGTCTGCAATCGGACCCGCGTGCTATGGCCTGGTCCTTTCTCAAGGCGATTCGGTTGATCATGCTGATCTCCTGCCCATTATATCTCGGCCTGGCGGTTACCGCCTATCCGGTGGTCGAAACAGTATTTGGCGCCAAGTGGCTGGAAATGTCTCCCTTTGTTGCCATACTCGCCCTGGCGATGCCGATGATGACCTTGCAGATATTGTTCACCCCTGCGAATAACGCGCTCGGCCGCCCGCAAATTACCGCCCGAACCAATATGTTCGGCGCGATCCTGATGCCGATCACCTTCTTGGTCGGCATCCAATATGGAGTTTACGGCCTTGCCTGGAGCTGGGTCATCGCCTTCCCGCTGCTTACCATCTTCACCTTTTCCCAATCGAACCGCCATATCGGCGTCACTGCGTGGGAGATTGGCAAAGCGGTATGGCCGGGCCTGTCTGCTTCCATCGTGATGGCAGCCATTGTCTATATGGTCGATCAATCACTGCCCGAAATGATCGTCTATGCACGGTTGGCACTACTGGTCGCAACCGGAGGAGCCGCCTATGTCGGATTGCTCTATGTGCTGGCCAGGCCGACACTGATGGAAATGATCCGGCTGATTGTCCGGCGCAAGCCGCCGGAACCAGGCCCTGCACAGCTTGGAACAGAGACTATATAGGCCAAATTCCCGATATTTCGCCGGACAGGGGCTCGGGCCGCTGGCCATCAGTCGATGATCGACATGGCTCCGTAGGGATATCCCCCTGATTAAAATGCCCATTGTCGAAGCGCGATCAACAGCCCAGTTTCGTGCGATGCCTCATATCCTATCACTCGCGGCGGGCACATTGCCCGAATTCCAATCAGCAGAAGTGTCGCAGGCTGCGGGGCAAGCGGGGTATAGCCATGTCGGCTTCACGATCGAACCGGAAAAATGGAACCCGCAAGCAAGGCGCGCAACCCTCGATGCGATCCGGGCGCATGCGCTGTCGGTGCTGGATGTCGAAGTCGTGTGGATAGCCGAAGGCGGCAAGCTGACCGATGACCACAAATGTATCATCGACGCCGGGCTGGAACTGGGCGCTGCCAATGTGCTGGTGGTCAGTTCGGAACCGAATCATGGCCGGACAGCCGACGCCTTGCACCAATTATGCCTGTGGGCGGCTCCCGGCAACATGCGGGTCGCGCTCGAGTTTCTGATGATCACCGCGGTGCAGTCGATGGATGACGCACTCGCCATCATCCGGAAAGCCGACCATCCGGCCGCCGCCTTGCTGGTCGACACACTCCACTTCCAGCGCGCCGGACATCGCCCCGAAGAACTGGAAAAGATGGAAGCATGTTTGCTGCCCTATACCCAGATCTGCGATGGCAATCTGGACTGCGATCCAAATTTCGAGGCGTATCTGGAGGATGCCGTCGATTTGCGCAGCTGTCCGGGTGAAGGAGCGCTGCCGGTGGCCGCTGTCATAAAGGCGCTACCCCAAGACATAGCCCTCAGTCTGGAAATCCGTTCCAAAGCCTATCGCGATCAATTTCCCGATTCGACAGAGCGCGCGGCTGCGGTGCGAACGGCAAGCCTAGCCTATCTGCAGCAGAACGGCATCGCGGTTGGCTAGGGTCAGGACCTAGGCCGACTGGATATAGTCGCGCATCGCCGCCGCTTCGCTTTCGATTTTGTCGATCCGATATTTGACCAGATCGCCGATCGAGACAAAGCCGACCAGCTTGCCATCCTCGACGACCGGCAGGTGACGAATCCGTCTTCTGGTCATCAGCGACAGCGCTCCCATGACACTCTTGCTGCGCTCGACCGATATCACATCCGCTGTCATCACGTCGCTCACCACGTGGTCCATCGCGGCATGGCCATATTTTCGCAGGCAATGAAGCACATCGCGTTCGGAGAATATCCCCGCGACCCCATCTCCATCGAGCACGGGAAGCGCGCCAATGCGCTTTTCTGCTAATATTTCAACCGCTTGTGAAACTGACATATCGGCAGTGCAACTATATATTTCGTCGCTGCGTCCCTGCAAAATCGAATTTATGGTCATCATGCCTCTCCTCGGTTCTGATTCTGTTTATTGCATGTCTATAACATATTTTTGAAAGTCATTGGACTTGATGGTAACAGGATTCGCGTCCAATGCACCGAAAACCAACGGAGTACCCCTTTGCCCCAGCCCTCCCGCCTTGACGATCCGCTATACGCCAGCATCGCCTGGGCCAAATATTGGCGATTGATGCGCGGCATGGCGAAGTTCACGCTGGGCTGTATCGCGGTCTCCCTTTCCATTCTATTTTATCTGCACGGCTTTGTTTCGATCCATATGTATATCGCAACCGCGGGCGGCATGGCGCTTACCGTGATGCTGATGGCGGCGTTGATGGGCCTGGTGTTTCTGTCGAGCGAAACCGGCCATGACGAAGCGATCGATGATCCGGTATCAAGGAGTGTCTATCCAGATGAGTAGCGATGATCTGCCAGAACTGGCGAATATGCAGCCGGTATTGCGGGTTGCGCCGCAACCTCGTGATCTGAACAACAATGGCCATATATTTGGCGGCTGGGTGCTGTCACAAATGGATATCGCCGGCGGCATCATGGCGGCAAGAGTGGCGCGCGGATCAACCGCGACGGTGGCCATCGAAGCCATGGAGTTTATCGCACCTATCCTGTCTCGCGACCTGATCTCGGTTTATGCGCGGGTAGAACGGATCGGACGGACCTCGATTGCGATACGGCTGAATGTGATCGCATCGCGCAATCTCGATGAAGAGCAGGTACCGGTAACCAGCGGCCTGTTCACATTTGTGGCGCTGGATGAAAATCATCATCCAAGAGCGATTCCGGAAGAATCGAAGAAAAAATATCTGGCTTGAGTCAGTTTTCTGAGCGTTGGACTGCGTAGCTCAAGGTTTGTTCACGGCCCGCCGGGACATTGACGCGCCAAAACGGCATGCCATTTTTGCGAGATAGGCGACTGCTCGTCTTGCCCAGTTTTTGATCATCATCAACAGCAATGGAAATTTCAACCGTAGCGGACTGATCAGACGCGTTGGTTATCTTGAGCCGGAAGCGACGAGAGCTGCGATTATTGCGGTCTTCAATATCGACTTGCTCAACTTCGTAACGGACCAGCGGGCTTTCACTGATTGTGATTTCAGCTTCCTCACCAATCGCTTTGTCATCTATGCTGCCTTCGCCGACCAGAAGTCTTGCACCCTGGACAGTTTTAAAAGCAACCAGATTGCCGGCGGGGAGCGGCAATCCCAGCTGGTTGCGTTCTTCGTTCTTGAACCGGACCATAGTCTCCAGCGGCCTGCTTTCAGCAGCTCTATCTGCCCGAATGTTGCCCGGATAGACTTGCTCAAAAGCCACAGCTTCTTTCTCAAACATTGCGGCCTGTTTCTGACTTTGCGATGCGAATGTGACGGGGATCGGAATGCGATATAGTTTCAAATCCCCCAGATCTTCCTGCACCGCAGTCATCATGCTGCCGGCATCCATCACGATTTCATCGGATTGCTTCGCCATCACCATCATCGGAACGGGCATGGCTTTGTCCATATATCGCGATTCGCTGCGCGCGCGGTCAAAAAGCTGCACCGCAACATCACTGGTCGTGCCCTGTGGCCAGCAGCGCAGGGAAATTGCTCCTCCGGCGATGGCATCATCAAGGTCGTCATCTTCTCTGTTCGGACGGCCCGCCACAGTTTGAGTCTGGGCATCGACGAAGGATGTTTCGTCGCCATTGGCCAATGTAACCCAGGAAAACAGGTTCATGGTCCGGCCATCATCGGCAATGTCGGCGACATAATTGGCCTGCCAGTCAAAGCCGCTCGCGAGATAGGACAAGGTCACGGTCGCCGACGTGGCCTTCGCCACCCTGCTTTTCACCGACAGAGTCGGCTTCGCTGACAGTCCTTCGGGAATGGACGGATAGACAATCATTTCATTCAAACCGGTACATTGCAGGGCTTCAAAGCCCTCCTCTGTTTGCACCACGATGCCGCCACTGGCATCCGTGCGAACTTGCGCTTCATATTCGCGGGTTTTGCCGGTCGCGGCACTGGTCCGGCGGATCGTTACCCCGCGTCCCAGATAAGCATTGAGCAGCGCCGACGGCGACAGCAGCGCTGCGTCGCGATTTTTCTCGATCAGCCCGTCGGGCAATCCCGTGACAATGGCGGATTGCGGAATGATCCCGCCCGCAACGCCTTCAAAACGCAAATCAACTTCGCCAGCAGGAAGCGTCACGGTGCGTTGCTCGGTGATCAGGGCATAACCACCGAGATAATTCAGGTTCATGCCATCATCGGCCGCGCGATCGGGGTTGCGGTAAACCGTGACCGATACCGAAGAGGGGGCTTCCGATGTCACTACATGCCGCGCGACGTCTGATTGGGCATTCGCCGGAACAGGCCCCAACATGCACAGGGCCGCAAATAATGCCCGCCGCATCATGGTCTAGAACCGGGTCTCGAACACCGCGGTCACCGTCTCGCGGCCATTGGCGGGGACCGGTACTTTCCAGATCACGCTATCGGAAGAGCGACGCGAGCTTTTCATGCTCTCATCGACGATTCTTGTATCGTCCCAATAGAAATCCAATCCGTTCTGGATCAGCGAGACCGTCACAGCGCCGGGGCGTGCATTGCTGAGTTCATAGGTCATGCTGGTACGCCATTTGTTCGGCGACAAACGCCGCCGCTCCGATACCGTTGCCTTGACCTTCACATCAAAGGCCTCGCCCGTTTTCAGTCCGAGTTCCGATCCCATCGGCGTGTGGCCAATGCCATTTTCACCGATAAATTGCGGCTGGCCCGAGACATCCTTCATATAGACCCGGACGGTTCCGGCTGGCAGCGCGTCACCCAGACCACCATCGCTGGACGAGCTGAATTCCAGCACCGTAGCCGCGCTTTGCGGTTCATTTTGCGAGCCCAGCCACGGATTGGCATATTCATAGGTTTTCTGCGCCGGCGCGCCGGTCACATCAAGAAAACTGACTTGCTTGGTCTGGGCATTGGCGATGGTCGTGCGCGCCGCCAACGGATAAAGATAGAAATCACCCAGCGATTCCCGGTCGGCCGTTTCAATCCCGGCACTGCGAATATTGCTCCGCGATGGGTAGTTGCTTCCACCATTGATATTGGGCGTTCCGGCAACCAGCAAAGTTTTGGCATTATCGAAGGTCGTGCCGGTATTATTTGTCAGTGTCACCCAGCCCTGTACGTCCATCTTTCCTGCCTTCTCGTCGAACAAGGCGACATAGTCGGCCTTCCAGCCCATGCCCGATGTCAGATAGCTGAGCTGCGCCGGCCGTGTGCCAGCCCGCGAACTGTTCAACGTCACCGACAAGGTCGGTCTGGCCCGCAAATTACTCGGGACTTTGTCAAATATCACCCGCGTCGGCAGGCCATCATCGCGAAGCACCTCGATCCGGCTGCCAATTTGCAGCACTACGCCGCCATTCGCGGCCAGAACCTTGGCGCGTTCCCGGGTTTCCGCTCCGGTTGCCGGATTGACCCGTACAATCGTAACCGTGTCACCAACCGCCTTTTCCATCAGCTTGGAAGGAGACAGCAAATCATAGTCGAAATTTTGTTCGATAATCCCGGTATTGGCGGCACTGAAACCGACCGTCTCTGCCCGGATCTGCCCCGAGACGCCGGGAAAGTCCTGGACCGATCGGCCAGCCGGAATATTCAGCTGCCGGACATCCTGCACCAGCGCCAGATTGTCATTGTAAATGGTAACCGAGACATCGCCCTGCCCCGCAGATTGGCTGATCGCAGGGGAAGCCACGGTCGCCAGCAATAATCCAGTAAAAGCAAAAACCCGCATATTCTCTCTCCCCTATCGAAACTCGACGCTAACGCATTGCAAATGAACCTGAGCTAAATATCTATTGCTGCAAGTTCGAGCCTTCGAGCGGCGCCAGCCAGCGCAATTTTACCCCGGCACCTGGAATGACCATATCGGATTCCTGAGCGACGGTGATATTTTTGGCTTTCAACGCATCCCTTGCCACGGCCCGGTCCGCAGTGGCCCCGGTCATGCCCAATGGCAAGCCTATCCGCTCCGAGGCCCAGACGATCAAATCCAGATTGCGGCGCGACATTGGCGCCACCGCACCATCTGTGATGATCAAATCCGGCAAGGCGATGGCTGGCGGCTGCAATTTTATCGTCCAGTTTTTCGCTCCGGCGGCAACGCGCTGTTCGAGCGCATAATAGGATGCCAGCGACGCACCGGGGAGCGGTTTTGCATTGACCATCGCACGCCGCTTGCTCGTATCGAGTGTCACGTCATCCACCGGGACCCCGGCGATCAAGGCGAGATTTTCTCGCAGCCGGGTAACCTGAATTTCAGCTCGCTGGACCTGCTCCTGCATTTTAGCGGCGGCCAGTTCAGCTGAATTTGCATCTTCTCCTGTTTCCACCTTGAACTGCTCGACGTTCACAGCGATCGGTTGCCCCAATGTTCTGCTCAAGACTCTTGAACTTTGTTCAGCCGCCCCTGCCAGAATCTTGGGCGTGAATACCGTCGCATTGACGACGATCGGGTCTGCGTCGAAATCTATCTCTATCTGCGACACGCTGGCACGTTTGCCAAATTGATCCTTGATATAGCCATTGGCCGACCGCGAGACATTGGCTTCCCAGGCTATTTGTCGCAGCGAAAGACCAAGCGGAATGGCAAGCGCAATGAAAACCACCACCATCGCGGCAATTTGAAACTGCGATTGTCGTTCGGACAGGTAAGAGCGAAAACCATAGAGCCAGGCCATAGCGGTCGCAGTCAGTGCGATCGTCATCAGGTTGGTGAAAAACAGCAGCAGCGAGCCGCCAAATACAGCCCAGTTAAAGGTCGCCAGTCCAAATCCGACAACGGCAAGCGGCGGCATCAGGGCTGTGGCGATAGCGACACCAACAATGGTTCCCATCCGTCCGCGGATCATCGCATAGGCCCCCGCCATGGCAGAGAAAAGCGCAACCAACAGATCAAAAAGATTTGGCCGGGTGCGCGCTGCAATTTCGGCGGTGACGGTTTGCAGAGGGGACATGGTCACCACCAATCCGGCAAACAGGATCGAGATTATCGTTCCCAGGACGATCGCCTTTCCGCTCTCTTTCAACCAGGCAGAATCACCGACTGCAAGAGCGAAGCCCGCTCCGATTATTGGCCCCATCAATGGTGAAAGCAGCATTGCGCCAATAACGACAGCTGGAGATGACAGGAGTAAACCCAGGATTGCGATACCGGCCGACATCGACGTCATGAATGCAAAATGGGGGGGTAAAGCCGCTATCTTCCCGCACTTTGTCGATGACCGCCTGCTGATCAACACCTCCGCGCACCGAGACCCGCCACCAGCGACGAAACAGGCGAATGCTGCCGGCAACTGGCGCGAGTGGGCCGGATGGCCGTTTTGACTTTTCCGGACTCGCCATATTCGCCTGATCATCGGTCATAACAGTGCTTTAGCGTCTCGGAACAATTGCGAATAGTGAAACATTACCTGCCGCGTAATTGAATAATGAAGGCTTTTGCCTTTTATCATGAAACCGTATCACCTATATAGGTCACGACGGCTATTCTGCCGCACTCAGGAGCCTTTGCAGGAGCCAGTCTATGCCCCGTCCCGAAACCGACATCGCAGCCACGCGATCCAGAATCATCACTGCCGCCGACCATATGATCCAGGAAAAAGGTGCGATCAGCTTCACAATGACCGATCTCGCGACGGCAGTCGGCATGTCGCCATCGAACCTCTATCGCTTTTTTGAGAGCAAGGACGCGCTGGCCGAGGCCATGGCGGGAGAATGGTTTGCGGAGCTGGAAGTCATTATGGAGGAGCTGGTTGTTGCGGACATGCCGGTCGAAGAAAAGCTCTATCAGTTTTTTGCCAGCCGTCTGGTGGTCAAACGGGCGCGCTTTGAAGATGATCCGGGACTGTTTGAATCCTACATGGAATTGGGTGACGAACATTTTGAGGTGATCAAGGGCTATGTCGACCTCGCCGATCATTACATGGCCTCTATCCTAGCCGAGGCGATGGAAAAAGGCTATTTCAAGGGGCTGGAGCTGGATACGGTCGTGTCTCTGGTCAACACCATGATGCAGCCATTTTGCAATCCCAAGCTGATGATGCAGATGATGCACCTGGCCACCGAAGAGCGGCTGAGGATCGTGATCAGCACCATCCTGAACGGCTTGCGGGCCCAGGCTGAACAACCGGCCGCCAAGCGCGGATTTCATATTGCCCGCTAGGCGTCGGCGGCCAGCCACTGTTTCATCATCGCGGGCGGCGGAGAGGGATGCATTTCCGTTTCCTCCAGCGCGGCCAGCGCGCGTTTGCGATCCGCATCGGTAAAACTGCCGGTCGTCAGGCAAAATTCGACCGCGTTGCCATTGGGATCGCGCGTATAGATTGAATGGCACCAATTGTGGTCAATTTCGAGCACGTCGAGTCCCGCCGCGTTCCATTTTTCTCGCCAGACAATCAGTTGCTCAGCCGTATCGACGCTAAAACTATAGTGGTTGGTACCCTGCGGGGTTCCGGCCGCTTCATTGAGGTCGAAAGAATATCCGTCTTCTCCGGGCATATCCATCAACTCCCAGAAAGCGATAAAGCGGCTGTCATCGCCATCCATCCGGTAGAAAAAATGTTTCCCCCAGCCACCGCCCATGACCGGTGCGATCTCCACCTTGACCAGTTCAAAGCCCATGATGCCTTCGTAAAAGGCGTGGATCGCTTTCATGTCCTTCGCCGCGAGGGCGAGATGGTGGTAGCTCATTTGTTCGCATCCTTTCTCTTGTCGATCATGCCCATGACGTCGGCCGTGGCGCCATCGGGAGCGGGCACTTCGACGACGCGGTCGGGCACATCGTCAAACTCCAGTTTCAGCGCCCGGCTCATCACTGCGTGCATCATATAGGTGCAGGTGATATAGGTCAGTTCGAGTATCTCGACTTCTCCGAGATGCTTTTTTAACGCCGCAAAGACACCGTCGGGCACCCTGCCCCGTTCCAGCACAAGACAATCGGTATAAGCCAGAACGGTCCGTTCGACTTCGCTGAAGCAATCGGCGGTGGACCAACTGGGGATCGCCGCGACCTGCTCGTCCGAATAACCTTCGAAGCGCATCGCCTTGCTATGCTGGGAATAGACAAATTGCGACCCTACCGCATAGCCGGCCCGGATCTGGCCCAGTTCGCGCAGTTTCGGATCGAGCTTGCGATTGGGGGAGCGGTAGAAACCAAATCCCTCGGTGGTATGCTTGACCGCATCGGGAACCTGCGCAAAGACGGTCCACCAGTTACCCGGCGTGCCGGTTGCCGTGCCGGGATCCGCCACCGGATCGCGATCACCGAACAGCATATTATAGAGACCGAGAACATAGTCGTCGGTCACCTCGGACCGGGGTATTTCGCGCAGTCGGGGCATGGGTCTCTCTCCTATGCCCCGACTATGCACAATTAGGCGCGGCTTGCTAGCCTTTGGCCAGATTCCGCAGCACATAATGGAGGATGCCGTCGTATCTCTGGTCAAGCAGCCATTTGGCAATCCCAAGCTGATGATGCAGATGGTGCACCTGGCCACCGAAGAGCGGCTGAGGATCGTGATCAGCACCATCCTGAACAGCTTGCGGGCCCAGGCCGAACAGCCGGCCGCCAAGCGCGAATTCCATATCGCCCACTAGGCATCGGCGGCGAGCCGCTGTTCCAGCATCACGGACGGAGCTGTTTCGTCCATTTCCGTTTCGTCCAGCGCGCGTTTGCGATCCGCCTCAGGCAGCGACCCTGTCTGCTGCCTTAGCCAGACCATGACCCAGATCATGACAGAGCACGGGCAATTCCTCGAACCCGGGCCGTGCCAGCAAATAGCCCTGCACCAGTTGAATATCCATATCGCGGATCGCCGCCAATTCGCCAGGCGTCTCGACGCCTTCTGCAATGACCGTGATATCCATGCGGCGGCAGAGTTTGACGATCGATTCAACGATCATCCGGCGCGGCATTTCCGCGTCAATATTGCGGATCAGGGCCATGTCGAGCTTGATGAAGTCGGTCTGGAAATCCGCTAGCAGCTGAAGCCCGGCATAGCCGGCGCCAAAATCATCCAGCGCTGTTGCGAAACCCATTTTTCTATAGGATTTCAGGATATTCTTTATATGGCTGGTGTCAGACATCTTTTCGTTTTCGGAAAATTCGAACAGCAGCCGCGATGTCGGCATGCCTTGCTCGGCTGCCGCCTTAAGCGTCAGGCGAATACAGGCCTCGGGTGAATAGATCGCATTGGGCAGGAAGTTGATCGAAAGCCTGGCTTCGGTTTCCAATATGCCTGCGGCAACGGATTTTTCGATCGCTGCAACCCGGCAGGCCTGATCAAAGGCATAGCGGTTTTCCGGCGTGACCGCAGACAGGATTTCCTCGGCTGGCTGATTTTCGGTACCACGGACCAGGGCTTCATAGGCCCAGATCTCGCCGGTGCCTATATCAAATATCGGCTGGAAGGCCATCGTCAGGTTGACGTCGAGGCTTATTCCATTGCGACAATTTTTGCATCCGGTGGATTTCTGCATCCCTTGGAATTACAAAAATATCTTTAAAAAGAGGCTTCCGGGACCGGGCGGATTCTACGTAGCGCATTGCCGCGTCAGCCGATATCGCCCTGCCCTGCATTTTCAGCAGATCAGGGCGATATCACGTGGCCGACAAGACGCCCGCTATTGGCGAAACTAGCCTTTGGCCAGATTTCTCAGCACATATTGCAGGATGCCGCCGTTGAGGAAATATTCCATTTCATTGGCGGTATCGATCCGGCAGATGGTCTTGAAGGTCGAAGCCGTGCCGTCGGCGCGGGTCATTTCGACTTCGACTTCCTGCCGCGGTTTCAACGTTGCGACGCCCTTGATCGTGAAGGTCTCGCTGCCGTCGAGGCTGAGAATTTCGCGATCGGTGCCTTCGCCGAATTGCAATGGCAGGACGCCCATTCCCACGAGGTTCGAACGGTGGATCCGTTCGTAGCTTTCGACGATGACCGCGCGGACGCCGAGCAGGTTGGTGCCCTTCGCCGCCCAGTCGCGGGAAGAGCCGGTGCCATATTGCTCGCCGCCGATGACGACCAGCGGAGTACCGTCGGCTTTGTGCTTCATCGCGGCGTCGTAGATTGGCATGACCTGGCCGTTATATTTTGTGTAACCGCCTTCTTTTCCGTCGGCCATTTCATTCTTGATTCTGATGTTGGCGAAAGTGCCGCGCATCATGACTTCGTGGTTGCCTCTCCGACTTCCGTAACTGTTGAAGTCCTGCTTGCTAACCTGATGATTTTTTAGATATTCTCCGGCCGGACTGTCTTCCTTGATCGCGCCGGCGGGCGAGATGTGGTCGGTGGTAATGCTGTCACCGAGCAACGCCAGCGTCTTCGCCTCGATGATGTCGCTGATCGGCTCCGGCGTCATCGTCATGCCGTCAAAATAGGGCGGGTTGGCAACATAGGTCGAGCCGGCGCGCCATTGATAGGTGGCCCCGCCGGTGACGTCGATCGCCCGCCACTGCTCGTCGCCATCATAGACATTGGCATAGCGGCTCATGAACATGTCGCGGTTGACGAAGCTGTTGACCATGTCGGTAATTTCGGCGTTGGTCGGCCAGATATCCTTCAGGAACACGTCCTCGCCATCCTTGCCCTGGCCGATTGGCGTTTCATACATATCCTCGCGCACCGTGCCCTTCAGCGCATAAGCGACCACCAGCGGCGGCGACGCGAGATAATTGGCGCGGACGTCCTGCGACACCCGGCCCTCGAAATTGCGGTTGCCCGAAAGCACCGAAGCGGCGACGATATCATGATCGTTGATCGCCTTGCTGATCGGCGCCGGCAAAGGCCCGCTATTGCCGATACAGGTGGTGCAGCCATAGCCGACCAGATTGAAGCCGAGATAGTTCAGATCCTCCGAAAGCCCCGCCTTGTCGAGATAGTCGGTGACCACCTGCGATCCCGGCGCCAGCGAGCTTTTCACCCACGGCTTGCGCTGCAGGCCGCGTTCGCGGGCCTTGCGCGCCACCAGACCGGCGGCGATCAGCACATTGGGGTTGGAGGTGTTGGTGCAGCTGGTGATCGCGGCAATCGCGACATCGCCATGGGCAAAGCCCTGGTCGCTGCCGTCGACGGCGACCCGCTTGCCATCATCGTCGACGCCGAACACTTCTTTCAGGTCGCGGTTGAAGCTCTCGTCGAGATCGGCCATCGACACCCGCTGCTGCGGCAATTTCGGACCGGAAAGCGACGGCACCACGGTGCCGATGTCGAGATCCAGCGTGCGCGTGTAGATCGCGTCCTTGGTGGTTTCGTCATAGCGCCAGAAGCCCTGTTCTCTCGCATAAGCTTCGGTCAGCGCGATATCCTGGGCGCTGCGGCCAGTCAGTTCGAGATATTCCAGCGTCTTTTCGTCGATCGGGAAATAGCCGCAGGTCGCGCCATATTCCGGCGCCATATTGGCAATGGTCGCGCGATCGGCGAGCGACAATTCCTTCAGGCCGGTGCCGTAAAATTCGACAAAGGCACCGACCACACCGACATGGCGCAGCATCTGCACGCAGGTCAGCACCAGATCGGTCGCGGTAATGCCCTCGGCGAGCTTGCCGGTCAGCTTGAAGCCGACCACTTCGGGGATCAGCATCGACACCGGCTGGCCGAGCATCGCGGCTTCCGCCTCGATCCCGCCAACGCCCCAGCCGAGCACGCCGAGACCGTTGATCATCGTCGTGTGGCTGTCGGTGCCGACGCAAGTGTCGGGATAGGCGACCATATGGCCGTCGGCGTCTTTCGACGACCAGACCGCTTTCGCGATATTTTCCAGATTGACCTGATGGCAGATGCCGGTTCCCGGCGGCACCACGGAGAAATTGTCAAACGCCTTCGAACCCCATTTCAGAAATTCGTAACGCTCCATATTGCGCTGATATTCCAGCTCGACATTATGTTCGAACGCTTGCGGCGTACCGAATTCGTCGACCATCACCGAGTGATCGATGACCAGATGCACCGGCACCTGCGGGTTGATCTGCTCGGCATTGCCGCCCAGCGCCTTGATCCCGTCGCGCATTGCGGCCAAATCGACCACGGCGGGGACGCCGGTGAAATCCTGCATCAGCACGCGGGCCGGACGATATTGAATTTCCGCTGCGCTCTTCGCTTCCTTCTGCCAGTCCACCACCGCCTGTGCGTCCTTGGCGTCAACGGTAAAGCCGCCATCCTCGAACCGCAGCATATTCTCCAGCAGCACTTTCAGCGTATAAGGCAGCTTGTCGATATTGCCGAGTTTCTCCGCTGCTTTCGCGAGCGAATAATAAGCATAATCGGTGCCGTTGACGGTGAGGGTCGAGCGGGTGCCGAGTGAGTCTTTGCCGGTGGTGGTCATGGTTGGGAATTGCCCTTTCGTTGATGTTTTTTCGAAACCCACACGGCGGGGAGAGCCTGGCCGGTTGGGGCCGTGGCGGAGGTGGGATTCGAGTGTTCGGGAGGGCTTTAGCGCAATGCTTCGATTTGGGGAAGAGGTGCTTTAAACTCAAAGAATTTCAGGAAGCATCTCTCTACTGATCTTTTCAGCGACTGACACCGGAACAAACCTTTTCCATTGATTGTCACCGGCCCTTATCATTCTGCGAATTTCGGTCCCTGAAGTCACTCTAATGTTGTCGGCGGGCGAGACATCCAGTTCAACGACCTTGTATCCTTGTAAATCTAAGCGTTTGATCTTTTCTCACCTCTCGTCGCAAAGTGTCCTTCGACAAGCTCAGGACGAACGGCAGCTAGCTGGCCCGGTGTCTCGACTTCGCTCGACACGAACGGGGGTGGGGTCATTTCCAATCACTCGTCATCCTGAACTTGTTTCAGGATCCCTTGAGATTGTAATGTGCCGGTGGGGGTCCTGAAACAAGTTCAGGATGACGACTTGTGCTTCAGGGTGATGCGCTGTGGCTCGTGATGACAGAAGCATAGCGCCCGCCTCCCCTGTCATTGCGAGCGCAGCGTGGCAAACCAAGGCGGCAGGCGCTGGCGATCGTGGGCGGACGCTCTGGATTGCCGCGTCGCTGTGCTCCTCGCAATGACGGCGGCGTACGCAAATTTTCTCGATCCAACACCCTTTCCTACAGATATGCGGTTCTGATATGGATTCGGCATGGACAGGAAGAAAGTGAACGGGCGCAAGACCGTTCGTCCTGAGCCTGTCGAAGGATGCCTCCCGGACGAGAAGGGCCCTTCGACAAGCTCAGGGCGAACGGAGTTGGTGCCGGCAGAGACCCCGAACAGGAAACCCCGCAAGATCCGCCATGACGGCTGGACCGAGGCGCGGCGGAAGATATTTCTGGCGGTGCTGCGCGAGAGCGGCTGTGTGATCGATGCCTGCCGGGTGGCGGGGATGTCGGATACGTCGGCCTACCGGCTGCGCGAGCGCGATTCCGAGATTGCCGCGCAGTGGGACGAGGCGGTCGCAAACGGCCAGCGCGGGCTGGTCGCGGTGGCGCATCAGCATGCGGTCGTCGGCAAGGAGACGGTGATCTACCGGAACGGCGAGGAGGTCGAGCGGCGGGTGGCGCCGTCGGATACGATAATGGCGCTGCTGATCAAGCGCGGCGATCTCGGCGGGCGGATCGGCGCGCGCACCGCCGACCAGGTGATCACCTGGGAGGAATGGCAGGACGGGGTGCGCTTTGACGAGCGGGGCAACAAGGTCGACCAGCGCGAGGAGGCGGAGGCGGTGAGCAAATCGCTTGACCGGAAGCTGGGCGACATGCGGATGAAGCTGCTGGCGCGGCGGGCGAAGGCGGAGGAGCGGGTGCAGGCGCTGGAGGCGCGGGCGGCGGAGATTGAGGGGGAAGATGGCGCAGAGGTTGATGGCGGGACCATCGCCGGGCGGGATGCGCCGGATGGTGGGGCGTGAGCGGGCTTTGTCCGGTGTCTCGACCCTGGCCTGTCCTGAGCGCCGGCCCTGGCAGGCAGCCGAAGGGCTCGACACGAACGGGGGACACTCGTCATCCTGAACTTGGTTCAGGACCTCGGGCGACAGCGCGTGATCTTGAGGGGTCCTGAAACGGGTTAGCTGCGCTGGTCTGTCGGCTCAGGATGACGAAGATGTTGGTTCAGGATGAACGGCAGCGCGCTAACATCGCGTCCCGCCCAACCTAGATCCCGCCGTCGGTGACTTCGTAGCCGGCTTCTTCCAGAGCCGCCTTGAGCGCCACGCGGCAGGTCTCCAGTTCGTGCGGCTCGGTCGAGCGGACGACGAAATTGGCGCCGACGGTGCCGCCCCGGAAAAAGGGATAGCTGCCGATGACGCAGCTGGCGTGGGCCTTTTCGGTGTCGCCGAGAATATGGGCAATCTCGCTTTCCGGGGCCCAGGCGCCGAGCGTGGCGGAGAGCAAAGGCGCGCCGCCCTCGAGCGTGCCGGTGAGCGCGTCGAGCATGCCGGCGGTGATATGCGGGACACCGGCCATCAGGAACAGATTGTCGATCCTGATGCCGGGCGCGCCGGACATGCGGTTCTCGATCAGCTCGGCGCCATCGGGCACACGGGCCATGCGCAGCCGGCCCTCGTTGATGCCGCCGCGGGTGGCATAATATTTCTCGAGGATTGCGCGCGCCGCCGGGTGGATCACGACATCGACGCCCAAAGCCTTGGCAATCGCATCGACGGTGATGTCATCATGAGTCGGGCCGATGCCGCCGGTGGTGAACAGATAATCGTTGCGCGCGCGCAGGATGTTCACCGCCTCGGCGATATGATCCATGTCGTCGGCGACCACCCGGACTTCGGCAAGGCGGATGCCCTGGACATTGAGCCAGGCGGCGACCTGCGCGATATTCTTGTCCTGCGTCCGGCCGGAGAGAATTTCATCGCCGATCACGATCAGCGCGGCGGTCCAGATTTTTTTATCATTCATGGCGGGTCTATAGAGCGATCCGGCGCGATTTGGGAATATGTTATTTGGTGCCGGTAACGACGCTGGCGCGCATGGGGCTGCCCATCGACGGTCGCACGGCAATCGCCTGCTGGCGCTGGCCGGCGGGCACCGGCCGGAAGTCGCCAGCCGGCGGCCAGGCGATCTCGTCGAGCCTGATCTCTTTCCAGCTCGGCGTGCGGCCGAGCCGGGCGTTGAACTGATAGTTGAAGGCGAACGGCGCATCATCGACCGCGAGCAGATCGGTTCCGTAAATCGCCTGCACCGCCTTTGGATCATAGCCCATCAACTCCAGCACCGTCGAGAAAATCTGGAAATGGCTGGATTTATCCTTGCCCTGCGCAATGGCCGCGTCCCAGTCGATCGCGCCCGGCTGCCCGGCGGTTTGCGGGGTATCGAGCACGACCAGCGGCACCAGCCCCTCTTCCGGCTTCGGATCGGGCGAACAATGGGTGACCACGCCAGTGCCGCCGCGTTCGTGCAAATTCTGGCCGTGATCGGAGGTATAGATGATCGTCGAACCGGCCAGATCGGCCTTGCTCAGCAGCCGGTCGAAGAAAGCGCCGACATTCCATATCAGAGTGTTGCGATAGCTATTGCGATAGGTGATCCAGCTTTCCTTCGAGCCGGAAAAGCCCTCGCGGTCGCCGGTATCGGAAATATTGAGAAACTGGCCGCGCGGCAGCGCCGGCTTGTAGCGCATAAATTCATCCGGATATTTGTCGTGAATCGGAAAATGCGCGCCGATCTTCTGGAGATAGATAAATTGTCTTTTGCCATCGTTGAGAAAGCCGGCCAGCGCATCCGCCGAAACATAATCGCGGCGCTGGACCGGGACATCGTCAAATTCGATCCACTGGTCGATATTCTTGAGTTCGGATTTATCCATCAGATTGTTGAAAATCCTGTGGGTCCGCGGCACGTCGATATAGACGGTCTCGAATCCGGCCTTTTGGGCATAGGCCCAGATCGACGGCATGCTGCCGTTGATCCGGACATAATCGTCGCGGGTGCCGCCGTGGCGCAAGGTCATGTTGACGGCGGCGCTGCAATGGGCGATCGACACCGCCAGTCCGAAATTATGAGCGGTGACGCCGGTTTTTGGTGCCATCAGGCCGCTGTAGACGCCCCGGCTGCTGTTGATATCGAGATATTGACCGGAAATGCTCTCATCGACCACCATCACGATATCGCCGTCGCCGTTGAACGGCTTGACGACCGGCAGCTTCACCAGTTCGCGCGGCTTGATGACTTCGGTGGATCGCTCATAGCCGTAGAGCATCGCATAAGCCGCGCCGGTATAAGCCGTCGGCAGGCCGCGCGCGCCATCACCGCCGCGAACGAACAAGATGCCGGCCAGCACGAACAGGATCAGCAAGGGCGCGGCAATCAGCTTCTTGCTGTGTTTTTTGGTGACATGGTGAATGCTCAGGCCGATGCCGAAAAACAGCAACAAGGCCTGACCGCCGCCGATCATGATCGCGCTGGCATATTGGCCCCAGGCCTCGTGCAGCGAGCCCGACGCATTGATCATGCTGATGAAGGCGTCATAGGGCATATGATCCTCGACCGAGCTCTGATAGGTTTCGACCATGATCCCGGCCAAAGATATCAGCAGGGCAAAGCTCCAGCGGATCGCCGCGACCGGAATGAACGCGGCGCTGAAGATGCCGACCAGACAGATGCCGAGCAGCATCGTGCAGGAGGCCAGCCCGAAAAACTGGAATTCCGGGGCAATCAGCGATTCAAACCGCAGGATGATTTGCGGCCAGCCGACCAGCAGCGCCGCCAGTATCAGCAATATTTTCAGTTTTGACAGCATCGCTTCACCCGGGTCCTCAAACGCCACGCCTTAGCCAATTTATATTAATTAACTGAAAACATATGCACGGCAGGCCTCGCATATTGGCAATTCTATCGTTATATAGGCGGCATGACAGACTATTTAACCGTTGAAGAAACGACACCATCATCCCGCACCGGCGCGATCAAGCTGCACGGGCCGGCAGCGTTCGAAGGCATGCGCAAGGCCGGCCGGCTGGCCGCCGAAATTCTCGACTCGCTGGTCCCCGAAGTCGTCCCCGGTGTCACCACCGGCGCGCTCGACGATATGGTCCGGATACAGTCTTTTGCCGCTGGCGCGGTGCCGGCGACGCTCGGCTATCGCGGTTTTACCCACAGTTGCTGCACCTCGATCAACCATGTCGTCTGCCACGGCATCCCCGGCGACAAGAAGCTGAACGAGGGCGACATCGTCAATATCGATGTGACCGTGATCCTCGACGGCTGGCACGGCGATACCAGCCGCATGTTTCTGGTCGGCAAGACCCCGATCAAGGCGAGCAAGCTGGTCCAGGTGACCTATGAATCGATGATGCTGGGCATCGAACAGGCGAAACCGGGCAACCGGATCGGCGATGTCGCGCACGCGATCCAGAGCCACGCCGAGGGCCACCGCTATTCGGTGGTCCGCGATTTCTGCGGCCATGGTCTGGGGCAGATGTTCCACGACGCCCCCGAAGTCGTCCACGCCGGCCGCCCCGGCACCGGCCCGGAGCTGCGCCCCGGCATGTTCTTCACCATCGAGCCGATGATCAATATCGGCAAATATGCCTGCAAGATGCTGGATGATGGCTGGACCGCCGTCACCCGCGACCGGTCGCTGACGGCGCAGTTTGAGCATAGTATCGGGATTACCGAGGACGGGTGCGAGATATTTACGAAGAGCCCGACGGGGTTGGATTGTCCGCCGTTTTAGGGGTGGGTGACGATCCACTTTCCGGGTGACCGGAGTTGTGGCGGTTATGACTGGCAGCTATTGTTTACCCAGCGATATCTTTGATTGACCGAAGCTGGGTGGCGGGCAGAATGACCGCTTTTGGTTAGCTAACTCGACCAAACGGACATTCGGGCTAACAATCGAGTTCGATTAGTGCGCAGCCGCGTAATAACAATGCCCAAACTCCAATCGCAAATGGATCAACGTTGGGGGTCACGTCAACAAGCTCCTATCTCCGTCGGCGGCCGCCATCAGGATCAGTGCCGATGGTAATACCGCCACCCGAGCTGGTTCTAAAAAATGAGCTGGCTCACATTGGGGTGAGACCTCCACCACGGATGCAAATGAGTTCGCAGTTTTGCTTTGCAACCCGACTCCGGAAAGGCGCTGGCCAATCTTCACGCAATCATACCGCAACAAGATTGATCGACGGAGACCGAAACTCATCAACTCCGGCTGAGGAAAGGCTGCAAAGTTGAGTAAATTCAACTTCCCAAAACCATGAACTTGGTTCATGCACCGAAACAATGGACACCGCGAAATCACTAGTCACAGCCTCTCTGCTTGCTCTGGTAGTTGGTTGTGGGGGCGACGATACACCGCCTCCTACCGTGATCTTGCCGCCCACACTCATTCAGGTATCTTCGCCAAGCCCGACGCCTGTACCTAGCCCTGCGCCTCGTCAGATTGTTGGTGTCAACGCCACTGCAGTAGCTGCCTTCCAGACTGCATGGTCCATGGATTCCCTGACCCAGGACCGGATCCTGATTTCGGAACGTGGGGATGTGTCGGTTCAACAGGCGGGCCACCTGTGGATCATGTCCACAAGCGGCGACCGGGCTGAAGTGGCCGGAATGCCCGAGAATACCGGCATTTACTATGTGCTGCGTTCACCCGACTACGTGACCAGTCGGCTGGTCTATATCAGCTATTTCGAACCGGGCGGACCCGACGAACCGCGCCGTGGCCGCAATGCAGCCGACACACGGTTCAAGCCGGAGGGGCTGACCGTCCTGCGCGCTCAGTTGGACCCAAGCCTTGCTTCACCGACGCTGCGCAACGTCCAGGTCGTCTGGCGGCAGAAGCGGATAGTACCGATACCCACCGGCTTCCAGATCAGCGCATACATGGCTTTTTCGCCAGATGGCCGTTATCTCTTTATTTGCGGTGGCGCACGGGACGAATTTTCCGGCATTCAGGATCTCGACAACGCACTTGGCAAAACTGTGCGTATCTTCCCTGACGGTACCATACCGTCCGACAACCCCTTCGTTCAGACTCCGGACGCACGCCCTGACATTTGGACGCTTGGTCATCGCAACGTCTATGGCATCGCCTTCGCGCCAGATGGCCGACTGTGGCAAACCGAACACGGGCCTGAGGGAGGCGACGAAATCAACCTGATCACTCCGGGCGCCAATTATGGCTGGCCCATCGCGTCTAATGGGCGCAATTATGGTGCTGCAATCGACGACATCCCTGATCACATGCCTGGCGATGGGTTTGTCGCCCCCCGGTATACTTGGGATGTGTCCCCTGCGCCCGCTGGAATGTTCTTCTATCGTGGAACGCAATTTGCCGCATGGCAGGGAGACGCAATCGTAGGTGGTCTCCGGAGCCGTTCACTCATGAGACTTCGCTTCGACGGCGATTCGGTCCAGGTCGCGCAGGAAATTCCGATGGGGGTGCGTATCCGTCACGTTGCGCAGTCACCGGACGGCTCCATATGGGCGATCGAGGATTTCCCGATCGGACCCAATGGCGGTGGGCCGGGACGCATTCTCAAGCTTGATCCGATTTTCGGCAGTTAAGTTCGCAAGATAATTGATTGGCGGGTGCTGTCAAAGCAAAGTGGCTATAATCAGTCGAGGCGCTGCTAAATGGCCTGGATGAGCACCCGATAACCCATTCCGGTACTTCAATTCGTCTCCTGAGATGATCCGCCTTGTTGTTATGCTGTACGTTCGTTTTCCGCTGAGTTTGCGGAACGTCGAGGACCTGCTGTTCGAGCGCGGCATCGATATCTGTCACGAACCCTTGCGTTTGTGGTGGAACAGGTTCGGCCTGACTTTATGATTTGCGTGAGGGCAGCGGTATCTCGGCCATGCAAACGATTGAGCAGAAACGAACCATTCCACACATCTTTGTTACCGGTGACCTGCGAAGATTTCAAACACCACATCCGGATGCGATTATTCTGGAAAAGCTCTATTTTGAGCCGCAACTGGTTGCGGCCATTGCGCAAGCATTGCGCGAACCGACTGCGCCATAGAGGGGTATGTCCGCTTCCGGGCATGAATGTTTAATCAACAAACGACCGCTATTGGGGCGCTTGCTGACCGTTCGCTTTGAGGGATCGAAAACGGTATAACGGATATCGGGCGCCCCCCCCCCCCCCCCCCTCCCCCACAAACCCCCCTTGCGCCCCCACACCGTTCCCTGTGCCGCCCTGATTCTCCTCGTCGCTCGAGGCGGCCGTGAGA
>Ga0105050_10003182_pt1 | contig 22919 bp, 16 predicted proteins | sample FRY01_FD_78088 | JGI IMG/M metagenome (GOLD analysis project Ga0105050, IMG submission 78088) | Freshwater microbial communities from Lake Fryxell liftoff mats and glacier meltwater in Antarctica - FRY-01 | ecosystem: Environmental > Aquatic > Freshwater > Ice > Glacier meltwater ...
CGACGACCGCCGACGGTTGACGGTGGCCTTGACCGACGCCGGGCGCGTCCTGCTGGAAAGCCTGCTTGCGGCAGGGCTTGCGGTATCTGACCGCACGCTGGCACCATTGTCGCCCGACGAGCGCGCGGCGTTGCTGGCGCTGCTCGCACGGCTGACCTGACGTCCGGTCCAAAGCACCGAAAACCAGTTGCCCCATCAGATTCGGTCGCAGGGTTATCCCCGATCTCCACATCATCATGATACCGCTGGGCCAGTGCCACTGACCGATGCAACGACAAGCGCCTTGCAGCCTGTATCGGCGTGCCGTCCAGCGCGGCCTGCGTCAGAAAGCCCGACCGCAACCCATGCGGCAAGGCATGCCCGGGCGGAAGTCCGGGCGGGCATGGGGGTCGGCGGAAGGTCTCGGACACGTCTCGGCAAGAACGGCGGTTCTGGTAACGGGCCCGATAACGTTCGGTTCTCATTGATTGCTGGAATGGCGCACAGGTATTCAAGGACACGGGTCGCAGACGCATTCCGCCCTGCACAACGTCTGGCGTCCGCTGACCCCGACGGGATAAAGCCGGTGCGAAGACCGCGGGGCTTTCGTCTTCTGTCCTGGGTGAAGTCTGAAGATGAAATTTACGGGATTGTGTCCGCAATCCGGCGGAACCAATCGGCATGGGACACGTTTAGTGTGCACGGGCCATCGATAGTTCCGGGCACTGCCATGACCGAAGGGGGATACCACATGGAATGGGATCAGATTGAAAGCAAGTGGACCGCAATGACGCGCCGGGTGCGGGGCGACACTCTTCCACGCACGGCCGCTAATGACGCGATCGGCGCGTTGGTCAGCCACAAAACTGACGCGCAACCCAAGTCAGCGCCCGAGCCGGTATTTCCCGCAAGCGTCGGCGAATCCGACACGATGCCGGTAGCGTGAAGGCCCGAGACTTGCCGCGCGCCATGCGCCGACCGCTTTCGTGGGCAAGCCAAGGTGTTGCCCACGATCTTTGGAACGACAATACACCCATCCGCGCGGACCTGTTCGGTACCGAACGTCTTGAACACCACGCCCTGACTCTGGCCGCTGCCCAAACCGTGGCAACCGGCGCGCCGCCCAGAGTACGCAGTCTGTCAGGCCGCGTGACGGAAAACGCGGCCGTCCTGCTGGATGCCTACCGCACTTGCGGGCAGGCATTGAAGGGTGGGCAGCCGATCACTCCCGCAGCGGAATGGCTGTTGGATAACTTTCACCTTGTCGAACAACAATTGCGTCAGATTGCCGACGATCTGCCGCCCGGCTATTACCGCCAGTTGCCAAAGTTGACCGAAGGGCCGTTTGCCGGCTATCCGCGTGTGTTCGGGCTGGCCTGGGCCTATGTTGCCCATACCGACAGTCTGCTGTCGGGGCCGGTGCTGGCCCGCTATGTGCAGGCCTACCAACAGGTCCAGCCGCTGATGATAGGCGAATTGTGGGCGGTCGCAATCACTTTGCGGATCGTGCTGATCGAGAACATGCGCCGCCTTGCCGAACAGATCACCGAAGGCCAGCGGCTTCGCGATAAAGCTGATGTTCTGGTGGATCAGGTGCTGGCGAGGGTGCCTGGGGATGGTCAGCCTGTCATGCCGATGCATGCAGCCGTAGCGGCCTATGACAACGCCCCTCTTCCCGAGATCGTGGCCGCACAGATCGCAAAACGCCTGCGCGGTTGTGATCCGCAGCAAACCCCGCTCTGCGGCTGGCTTGACGATCACCTGCGCAGGCAAGGCACCTCCGGCGCCGATGTGATAGCCTCCGCGCAGCTGCGGCTTGGCGCGTCAAACGTGACAATGCGCAACATCATCACCAGCATGCGGCTGGTCACCGAGATGGACTGGGCGGATTTCTTCGAAAGCGTCAGCCTGATAGACGCCCGGCTGCGCGCCGGTTCGGATTTCGGCGCAATGGATTTCGCCACCCGCAACCGCTATCGCACGGCGATTGAAATTCTTGCGCGCGGGTCGGATCTGTCCGAAGCGGGCGTGGCAGACGCAGCCCTTGCACTGGCAGCGCAAGGCGACAGCGCGCACAGCCGTGATCCGGGCCACGGGCTTGTCGGTGATGGGCGGCCTGCGTTGGAAGCCATGGTGGCATTCGTGCCGCCCTGGCACATCCGGCTGTTGCGGCCTTTGCGCAGGCTGGGGCTGGGTGGTTATCTGGCCGCCATTGCCGGCGCTTCCTTCGGCATTCTTGCACTGGCTCTGTGGGCAGCCGGGGTTGCGGGCGCGGGTCCGCTTGCGCTGCTGGCGTTGGGGTTGAGCGGGCTTGGTGTGGTGGCCGAAGCCGGAACAGCGTTGATAAACCTGATCGTGACGCGGTCTGTGGGGCCAAAGCCGCTGCCGGGGCTTGATCTGCTGGAGGGCATTCCACGCGACCTGCGGACATTGGTCGCCGTACCGGTGCTGCTGCATGACACGGCAGAGCTGACCGCGCAGATTGAACAGCTGGAGGTGCATTTCCTGTCCAGTACCGGCGGCGCCGTGCATTACGCGCTGGTGTCGGATGCAATGGATTCGTCTGCCGATACCCCCGACCGCGACGCACCGCTTGTAGCCATGGCACTTGGCGCGGTTGCCCGGCTCAACGCGCTTTACCCATCGCAAGATGGCGACCGTTTCTTCTTTTTGCACCGCCGCCACCTGTGGAACGCAGCCGAAGGCGTCTGGATGGGATGGGAACGCAAGCGCGGCAAACTGGCCGAGATGAACCGCCTGCTGCGCGGCGCCACCGACACCAGCTTTGTCACCATCAGCAGCCCGCTGCCCACCGGAATACGCTATGTCATCACTCTGGACGCCGATACACGGCTGCTGCGCGAAACGGTGCGGCAAATGGTCGGAAAAATGGCGCATCCGTTGAACCGGCCACGGTTTGACACGGAAGCGCAGCGCGTGACCGGCGGCTACGGCATCTTGCAGCCACGCGTGACGCCGGGCCTGCCGACCGGGCAGGACGGGTCGGTGTTTCAACACGTCTTTTCCAGCCCCGGCGGGATCGAGCCCTATGCGGCGGCGATTTCCGATGTGTATCAGGATCTGTTCGACGAAGGGTCGTTCACCGGCAAGGGCATCTACGATGTGGATGCTTTTACAGCGTCCTTGGCCGGGCGGGTTCCAGAAAACACGATGCTGAGCCACGATCTGTTTGAAGGCATCTTCGCCCGCGCGGCGCTGGCATCCGACATCGCGGTGGTCGAAGACTTCCCCACCCGTTACGACGTTGACGCCCGCCGCCAGCACCGCTGGGTCCGCGGCGACTGGCAGTTGTTGCCGTGGATTTTTGGCGGAGGGGCAAAGAACGGCGGCACCAGGGGCGGCCTTCCTGCTGTTGGCCGCTGGAAAATGATCGACAACCTGCGCCGGTCTCTGACGGCACCGCTGGCGCTTGCCGCGCTGTTTGCGGGCTGGATGATGCCGTTGCCGGTGGCGGTGGTGTGGACGCTGGTTGTGCTGTTGCTGTTGGCCTTGCCGCGGTTGCTGCCGCTGCCGTTTGCGGTGCTGCCGGGCCGGGCGGGTGTCACCTCGCACAGCCATTTCATGGCATTGAAGAATGACACCGTATCGGCGTTGGCGCAGATTGGTCTGAACATCGTCTTTCTGGCCGACACGGCATGGGCGATGCTTGATGCGATCTTTCGCACGGTCACCCGACTGGCCTACACCCGGCGCAACCTGCTGGAATGGATGACGGCGGCACAATCGGGCAGCGGCGAAGTGTCGGGCCTCGCAGGCCAGTATCGCCGCATGGCGGGCGGAGTGTTGCTGGGGCTGGCGGCGGTCGGCGGGGCTGCAATCCTGCATCCGGCGACGCTGCCCCTGACGGTGCCTTTTGCGCTGCTTTGGATCATCGCACCCGCCGTGGCGCGCCGCATAAGCCAGCCGCGCGTTGCCAGTGTCACAACTCCGTTGAATGCCACGCAAGCCCGCACCTTGCGCCTGATCGCACGGCGGACATGGCGTTTCTTCGAAACCTTCGTCACGGCGGAAGATAATTTCCTGCCGCCCGACAACTTTCAGGAAACCCCGAAGCCTGCGGTGGCGCATCGCACTTCGCCCACCAACATCGGGATTTACCTGCTGTCGGCGAGCGCCGCGCGCGACATGGGCTGGACCAGCCAGACGGCCGCCCTGCTGCGCATGGAGGAAACGCTGCACACCATGCTGCGGATGCCACGTTACCGCGGCCATCTTTACAACTGGTACGACACCCGGGATTTGCGGGTGCTGAACCCGGCCTATGTTTCATCGGTGGACAGCGGCAATCTGGCGGGCCATCTGATTGCCATCGCGCAGGCCTGCCGCGAGTGGCACGACGTCAGCCTGCCCGACGCCGACATGCGACAGGGCATCCTGGACACCATCGCTCTGGCGCAAGACGCAGCCGAAGTGTCGCCACCCCACGCCGACCTGGCCCTTGCCCTGACACGATTGGCCGATGCGACCGCGACGGCCCCTCTGGCCGATCTTCTGCAAAGCAGCCTGACGGTACGCACCATGACCGAAGCCCATGACCATGACGGTGATCTGGCGTTCTGGACCAGCGCCGTTCACCTTTGCATCGCCGGTCATCTGGCCGAACAGGCGCAGCCTGCGAGTGCCGACTTGCTCACCCGGGTGGAAACTCTCGCCCGCACCCTGGCGATGGGTATGGAGTTCGGATTCCTGCTGGACCCCGACAAAAAGCTGCTGTCCATCGGTTTTTCCATCGCCACCAACCGGCTTGATCCGAATTACTATGACCTTCTGGCGTCCGAGGCGCGGCTCGCAAGCCTGTTTGCCATAGCAAAAGGGGATGTGCCGACACGGCACTGGTTCCGGCTTGGCCGGGCAGCGACGCCAATGGGCGCGGGGTCTGTGCTGATATCGTGGTCGGGCAGCATGTTTGAATATCTGATGCCGTCGCTGGTGATGCGCGCGGCGGTTGGTTCTGTGCTGGAGCAGACAAACCGGCTGATCGTGGGGCGGCAACAACGCTATGGCGCCGCGCTTGGTATTCCGTGGGGGATCTCGGAATCGGCCTATAATGCGCGAGATCTTGAAATGACCTACCAGTATTCCAACTTCGGCGTGCCCGGATTGGGCCTGAAACGCGGACTGAGCGAAAGCCGGGTGATCGCGCCCTATGCAACCGGCCTCGCCGCGATGGTCGATCCCGCTGGCGCGTTGCGCAATTACGCCAGGCTCGCGGCGCTTGGCGCGCAGGGGCGGCATGGCTTTTACGAGGCCGTGGATTTCACTCCGTCACGGGTGCCCGCAGGCATGGGCCATGCCGTCGTGCGCAGCTTCATGGCGCACCATCAGGGCATGACCATCACGGCGATTGCCAACACCTTGCACAATGGCCGTCTGCGTGACCGCTTTCACACAGAACCGATGATACGCGCGGTGGAGCTGTTGTTGCAGGAACGGGTTCCGCGCGATGTGGCAACCGCCCCGCCACGTGCCAAAGAGGTGCTGGTGGCCCCTGTCGAAAACTCCGATGTCCCGATCGTCCGCGCCTTTGAAGCGCCGGCCGCCGCCACACCAACGGCGCATCTTCTGTCAAACGGACAGTATGGCGTGATGCTGACGCCCACGGGCGAAGGCTTCAGCCGCTGGGGCAATCTGGCGGTCACCCGCTGGCGGGCCGAACCGACGCAGGCCGCGCTTGGGTCGTTTGTGTTTTTGCGCGATGTGGAAAGCGGGGCGCTCTGGTCCGCCGGGGTACAGCCGACGCGCGCGGGCACCAACCTCCACCGCGCCGTGTTCAGCGAACATCACGCGGCCTTCACCCACAGCGCGACGGGTTTCACCACCACAACCGAAGTTGTGGTATCCGCCGAAGATGACGCCGAGGCGCGGCGCGTCACGCTGACCAATACGGGACGGCGCATGCGCGAGGTCGATCTGACATCGTATGCTGAACTTGTCCTTGCCCCCGCCGCATCGGATCAGGCGCACCCCGCGTTTTCCAAGATGTTCGTGGTCACGGATTACCTGCCCGAACTGGGCGTGATCATTGCCACCCGCCGCCGCCGTTCCCCGGGCGACCCCGAAGTGTGGGCGGCCCATATCGCCGTGGTCGAAGGGCAGGAGTCCGCGCCGATCCAGTTCGAAACGGACCGGGCCCGGTTCATCGGGCGTGGACGCAGCATCGCGTCCGCCGTCATGGCCGATGGCCCGCTGTCAGGCACCACCGGTACTGTGCTGGATCCGGTTTTTTCCATCCGCCGCCGTGTCAGCATCCCGGCGGGCGGCGTCACCCGCGTGACGTTCTGGACCATGGTGGCCGAAACGCCGGATGCGCTGCTGGATCTGGTTGACCGCCACCGCGATCCGTCCGCGTTTGCCCGGGCTGCCACACTGTCGTGGACGCAGGCACAAGTGCAACTGCGCCATCTGGGCATCACCCACGCCGATGCCGCCAATTTCCAGCGGCTTGGCGGCATGCTTATGCGCGGCGATTCCGGGCTGCGTGCGACGCCCGCGCAAATTATCGCCGGGGCCGCACCACAATCCGCGCTGTGGCCGATGGGAATTTCGGGCGATCTGCCGATCGTGCTTTTGCTGATCGAGGATGCCGATGATATCGCGACCCTGCACCAATTGCTCAGCGCGCACGAATATTGGCGGATGCGGCAATTGCCGGTCGATGTCGTGGTCCTGAACGGACGGTCGTCATCTTATGTGCAGGATTTGCAGATTGCCATCGACAGCGCCGTGCGGTCTGCACAAACCCGGCCACGGGCCGGGGGGCTGCCTGCCACCGGACAGGGCGCGGTGTTCACGCTGCGCGCCGATTTGCTGAACCCCGGCGCGCGCGCCCAGCTTTTGGCAGTGGCGCGCGTCGTTCTGGTGGCAAGCCGGGGCGACATTGGCCAGCAGCTTGATGCCCTGCCGTCCGCCGCGCTTTCGCTGCCTGCGCCGCCTGTGGCGCTTGCAGTGCCGCAATCCGCCCACGATCTGCCCGCGCTGGAGTTTTTCAACGGCACCGGCGGTTTTGCAGAGGATGGCCGCGAGTATGTGACGGTGCTGCGCGACAATGACACCACGCCCGCGCCCTGGATCAACGTGATTGCCAACCCCGGCTTCGGCTTTCAGGTCTCTGCCGAGGGCAGCGGCCATGTCTGGTCGGAAAACAGCCGCGAGAACCAGATCACACCCTGGTCCAACGATCCCGTCACAGATCCGGCGGGCGAGGCGGTGTTCGTGCATGATCTGGACAGTCAGCAGGTATGGACTCCGACCGCCCTGCCGATCCGCGGCCCCGGAACCTATACCGCACGGCACGGCTTCGGCTATTCCCGCTTTCAACACATCCACCAGGGCATTGCCGCCGACATGGTGCAATGCGTGCCGCTGGATGCGCCGGTCAAGATCACGCGGCTGACCCTGCACAACACCGGCACCACCGCGCGGCACTTGTCGGTTACCGCCTATGCCGAATGGGTCCTGGGGCCGAACCGCAATGCCTCGGCGCCCTATGTCAGCACCAGCAAAGACGCCGAAACCGGTGCCATCCTTGCGCGAAACACCTTCAGCACCGCATTTGCAGGCCGCGTCGCCTTTGCCGATCTTGGGCCGGATACCGCCAGCCTGACCGCGGACCGTGCCGAGTTTATTGGCGCAGGCGGCAGCATGGCCGCCCCTGCGGGCCTGCGCGCCGCAGCGCTGTCGGGCCGAACCGGCCCGACGCTGGACCCGTGTGCCGCACTGCAACGCCGCGTAAGCCTCGCACCCGGTGCGACCGTCGATATCCTGTTCCTGTTGGGTCAGGCAGAATCCGAACCAGCCGCCCGCGCGCTGATCCGGCGTTTCCGCAGCACAGACCCCGAGGGCGTGTTGGCCAGTGTCACACAACATTGGGCCGATCTTCTGACCGCCGTTCAGGTGTCGTCTCCCGACCGGGCGATGGATATCATGCTGAACGGCTGGCTTTTATATCAAACGCTGGTTTGCCGGATTTGGGCAAGGGCGGGGTTTTATCAGGCCAGCGGCGCCTATGGCTTCCGGGATCAGTTGCAAGACGGCATGGCGCTGACCTTCAGCCGCCCCGAAATGACCCGCAGCCACCTGCTGCGCGCCGCCGCGCGGCAGTTCCCCGAAGGCGATGTCCAGCACTGGTGGTTGCCACATTCCGGCCAAGGCGTGCGCACCCGGATTTCGGATGACCGCGTATGGCTCGGCTACGGCGTCGCGCGCTATATCGCGGTGTCGGGAGACACCGGCATTCTGGACGAGGCAGTGCCGTTTCTGGAAGGCCCCGCCCTTCGTGACGGCGAACATGATGATTTCTTTCTGCCCTCGGTATCCGATACCACCGGAAGCCTGTTCGAACACTGTGTCCGCGGGCTGGACCAGGCGATTGCGCTCACGGGCGAAAATGGCATGCCACTGATCGGAACGGGCGACTGGAACGACGGCATGAACCGCGTTGGTGAAGGTGGCCAGGGGACGAGCGTCTGGCTCGGCTGGCTGCTGATCGCCACAATCGACATGATGGCACCGCTGGCCGACACCCGCGAGCCCGCCGCTGCGGCGCGCTGGCGTGCCCACGCGAAGGCGGTGCTCGCCGCGATTGAACGCGATGGCTGGGACGGCGCCTGGTATCGGCGCGGCACGTTTGACGACGGAACCGTGCTGGGGTCTGCGACATCGGACGAATGCCGCATCGACAGTATCGCACAATCCTGGGCCGTGTTGTCCGGAGCCGCTGATCCGGCGCGCGCAGCCATGGCGATGGCGTCGATGACCGAACACCTGATTCGCCCGGACCCGGGCCTTGCCTTGCTGTTCGCGCCGCCATTTGACCGCACACCGCTTGATCCGGGCTATATCAAAGGCTACCCGCCCGGCCTGCGCGAGAATGGCGGGCAATACAGCCACGCCGCGATGTGGGCCATTCTGGCGCACACAACGCTTGGCGATGGCGATGCTGCGGGGGCGCTGTTTGCAATGCTGAACCCGATCAACCATTCCCTCTCCCCGCAGGATGCGCTGCGCTACAAGGTGGAACCCTACGTCGTCGCTGCCGATGTGTATTCCACTGCCCCGCATGACGGGCGTGGCGGGTGGACATGGTACACCGGATCTGCCGGCTGGATGTACCGCGCCGGAATCGAGGGGTTGCTGGGCCTGACCCAGGCCGGGCCGGTGTTGCGGCTGAACCCGTGCTTCCCCAAAGGCTGGCCGCGCCTGACAGCGACGGTGCGCCACGGCGGAACCCGGTTCAGCGTGACCATCCTGAACCCGGACGGCACGGGCAGGGGCATCGTTTCTGCCTTGCTGGACGGTGAGCCTGTCGCCGCAGGACCGGGGGGCCTGACATTGCCGTTGACGGGTGCAGAGCATGTGCTGTGCGTGACGCTTGGCACGCCCGCCGGGTAGGCGAAGATCAGGGCCGGCGGGTTTCAGACACTTCCGCCGCAACACGGCTTTCTTATTGGCAGACTTTGTGCCAGCCATGGGCTTGCCCGACCCAAGCCCCTGACGGAGACTGCCATGCCCCCCCGTATCGACCTGAACAGCGACCTTGGCGAAGGCTACGGCGCATGGTCCATGGGTGATGACGCGGCGATGCTGGCACTGGTCAGTTCGGCCAACGTTGCCTGCGGTTTTCACGCCGGGGATCCGCGCGGTATCCTTGCCACGCTGCGGCTGGCGGCTGAACGGGGTGTGGCAGTGGGCGCGCACGTGTCCTACCCCGACCGGGTGGGCTTCGGGCGTCGCCCCATGGATGTGACGACGGACGAACTGACCGCCGATGTGATTTATCAGATCGGCGCATTGCAAGGGCTGGCTGCCGTTGCAGGCACACGGGTGACATATGTGAAACCGCACGGCGCGCTTTACAACACCATTGCCACCGATGCCCGGCAGGCGGGTGCAGTGATCGCGGCCGTTCTGGCAGTTGACCCTGCGCTGGTGCTGATGGGGCTGGCAGGTGCCGCTGTTCTGGCGCAAGCCACAGCGGCAGGTCTGACCACCGTGGCCGAGGCTTTTGCCGACCGGGCCTATGGCGCTGATGGTGCGCTGCTGTCGCGGCGCCTGCCGGGTGCAGTGTTGCACGACCCCGCATTGATCGCCGCGCGGATGCTTCGGCTGGCCACCGAAGGCGTGATCGAGGCGGTTGACGGCAGCCCGCTGCACCTGTCGGCACAATCCATCTGCGTGCATGGCGACAACCCGGATGCCGTGGCGATTGCGCAGCGCATCCGTGCGCAGTTGCTGGCGCATGGCGTGACAATTGCTGCGTTCACCGGGCCTGCATGATGGCGGCCGCATGATGCGCTTCCTGCCCGTCGGCCCGCAGACGCTGCTGGTGAACCGGACGACTTGCGGCCACGCCGGCTTTGTCCGATGCGCTGACCGCCACACCACTGGATGGCGCAGCCGGAACATCCCCCCTGCCCTGCTGCACCCCGCCCGGCGGATTCGTTTCACCACGACGACCGGCAAGATACATGCGGAACGCGCGCCTGGCGCGGTGCGGCTGACCACCGAAGCGTCAGTAGTGCCGGGAGCATCAGTAGTGCCCGGCACCTTGCGGTTTTGGCGGCTTGAAGCCAAGGCGGACGCCTTCGCCGGCAAAGTCATTGCGGTGATGAAGGCGACGAAGATGGAAACGCGGGGCGGGGCACCCTGTGCGGCCCGTCCGACCCGGATCGCGGATGCGGACAGCACGCTGAATTGCCAATTGGCAATTCTTCATGTCAGCGTTTGCCGAAGCGTTGCGTCAGAAACAGGTCGAGCGACGCAGGAAGCGGCGCCTCGGCCATCGCGTCGGAAAATTCCAGCGTCACGGATGTGCCACGCTTTTTCACCGTAACGCCCGGCTCCTGCGGCGAGCGGCGAAACACCGATGCAGCCTTGCGCGCGGGCTTTTGCCCCTCGCCCGCCACTTTAAGCCGGTCCAGCACCCTCAGTGCAGGCACCAGGGCAGTCTGCTGTTCCGCAACAATCAGCGCTGCCTCGGCAAGAATGCGGGCCTCGGCATCCGGTTCTGCGAGCAACGGTTTTAGCGCGCGCGCGTGCAGTTCCTTCAACTCGCGGATGAACGGCCATGCCGCAACCACCACTTGCGGCAGCCGCGCCAGTTGCAGATAACGCATCATCGAAAATGGCGTTGTGACGCTTGCTCACAGCAGACCCTCCTTGCGCAGCGCGCGGTGATGGCTGGGCCAGGTTTTGCGCGCCAGCAATTCCACCTCGCGGCCTACCGCGTCCAGATAGGCGCGGCAGCGGCGGTGGGTTTCGGTGCGGGTCGCAGGGCCGGTCAGTTCGTACACCGTGCAGAGATTGGCGGTCGCATTGTCGATCTCGGCGCTGTCCTTCAGCACCGCTTGCAGCATGTCCTGCGGGAAAACCGCATCCGTCATCCGTTTGATCGCCAGATGGGCCGATTTCTGATCGTTCATGTTCGACGCGAGGATCTGTACGAAACTGTACGATCGCGCGCCGCCATGGCGCGACAACTCCGAAAGCGTGGCTTCCATCATCTTCAGGAAATGCGCGGTGGATGCAAAGTCGATGTTGTTCGGTGGTGCCGGGATGATCAGCGCACTTGCCGCCCGCAGCACTGACAGCGACAACATCCCCAAGGTGGGCGGCGGGTCGAGCAGGATCACATCGAACTGATCCGAGATCGTTTCCACACCCTCACGCAGGCGGTCGAGAATGAAGGTCGGCTCCCGCGCCATGCATGCCGCAAATTCGTATTCTGCGTCATAGAGCCCGAGGTTCGCAGGAATAACGGCTATGTTCGGCCAATAGGTCGCGCGCAGGGCATAAGCCTGCACAGGCGTCGGCGTGAAGGATGCCCTTGCTCGCCTTCGGATGTTTCTGCGGATGCCCGCCCTTGCGGTCGGGCGAGAAGTGACAGGCCACCGCTGGCGGTGCCGTCCCTGCCCAGGGCTGCGGGTCGCGGACCCAGGCCCGGATCCGGCCCTCCTTCACGCCCTTGCCGGGTTCGCCCGTGGCCTTCGACCGGTCGAGAACCCGGATCGGGGTGTCGTCCGTTGCCTGACAGGCGCAGGGTGCCGCCGCAATCCGGGCAGCTCTCGCCGGGAACAAGCTCACGGCGCTCGCGCGGCGTGTCGGGCGACACGCGCGGACGGCGGCGCGGCGCCTTTTCCGGAGCTTCGTGCGATGCCGCCAGTTCGTGCGATGCCGCCAGTTCGGGCGTGACCGGTGCGGTCTCGACGCTTTCCGGCTCAGGCGGCGGGGCAACCTCGGCCTGTGCCACCTGCAGGCTCTCGAGCGCGAACTCCCGTTGCTCGATCTCGCGGGCAATCTTCTCGGATCCCCTGCCGAAGGCCTGCCGCTTCAGCCGCGCGATCCGCATCCGGAGCGACTGCTTGACGAGGTCATGCGCGCAAAGTGGCCTGCAAATGAAGGATCATCACCTTCAGGGCGGCGGGGTCGTCCGGCAGGGAAGAGGCGGTGATCGACATGGATCCTGCTGCCATGCAGGCGCAAGAAAAGCCAATAAAACAACGGAAAAGCGACGCATCGGCTCACATCCGCGTCGGCGCGCTCGTCCAGTGCGGCTGCCGCCAATCAATCCCTTCCCACAGCATCGCCATCTGCGAAGGCGTCAGCGCAATCTTGCCCTCGGTGGCTTTCGGCCAAGGGAAATACCCCCGCCCGAGCACCTTGCAACAAAGGCAAAAGCCCTGCCCATCCCGATGCAAAATCTTCGGCCTGTCGCCCATGCGTCCGCGAAACGCAAAGACTGCGCCGCTGGCCGGATCCTCCCCCAGCACCTTCTTCGCCCGTGCGCAGAGACCGGCAACCCCGCAGCGCATGTCCGTCGTGCCCGCCGCGAGGAATACCCGGACGCCATTGCCCGGGCCGATCATGCGCTCTCCGGCACGCGGATCAGTTGTGCGAGCCCGGTCGGCGACGGCCCGTCGGACCCGGTCGGCGACAGCCCGTCGGACCCGCGCAGCCGTCGCCCGTTGGTCAGCACGACCTCAACCATCGCGGTCGCCGCGGCAGCGGAGGTGACGTTGTGCGCTGCCGTGATCTCGACAGGGATGGAAACCACCATCTTCCGCCAGGCTCTCGCCCCGCCGCCGAAACTCGCCCCGCCACTGACAGATGTGCCGCCGGGTCGGGTCATGGCGACGGGCGACATCCGCAACCCGCGCGGCCTTCACACCCACCTCCGCCAGGATCGACCGCTTCTGCGCATCCGACCAGCGGCGACGCCGTTCGATGCCCGTCAAAACCTCTTGTCGCATAAACCCACTCGCCACAGACGACGTCGTTACTGACGTCAACAACGGCAGGTGGCTAAACGAAAATCCGCAGTTTCGGAAGGCGGCCACAACCGGGCGATTTCGCCTGATCCGCGCCCGGTTCATCGGAACATGGGAAGGCATACGATGAAGATGCTGTCCGAGGCACCGACGATTCACCCCACCGCCAGCGTGGTCGACTGCGATCTGGGCAAATGGACCGAGATTTATGCCGATGTGTCGATGCGCGAGGCCTCGTTCGGCGATTATTCCTACATCGTGAAGGGCGGTCATGTGATCTGGTCGACCATCGGCAAGTTCTGCTCCATCGCCGAAGGGGCGCGGATCAACCCGGGCAACCATGCCATATGGCGCGCCAGCCAGCACCATTTCACCTACCGCGCTGCGCAATACGGGCTGGGCGAGGATGATGCCGAATTGTTGGACCCCTCACCACTGCGTTGATGGTCTTGGCCCGTGCCGATCCCACCACAGAGGGCCTGCCCGAAAGTCGATCATGCAAGCGACAGATCGGAGCTGTGCGCCATTGTGCCGCCCAAGCGCGGTAAGCCTGTCTAAACCGTAAAAAAGTTACTTTCAGCCCAGATCTTGGATATTGACGCGGGCGTCGTTACCGGTCCGTCTCTGGCCCAGTGTTTGCATGACTGCGGCCGCAATGTGCGCCAACTCGTAAGGCTTCTGCACGACCACAATTGACGGTTGCGTCGCGCTGAGCGGCACCTGATCGCCGTAGCCCGACGCAAAGATGTACGGCACGCTGTCGCGCCCCAGCCGTGCGGCAAAGTCGAAACTGGTGCGTGTGCCGACATTGACGTCGAGCATTGCAAAATCGAAGTGCTGCTTGTCTGCGACAGCCTCGGCGGCGGCAATTGTCGATGCTATGACGACCGTCGCGGCACCAAGATCGCGCAGCATGTACTCCGCGTCGATCGCAATGATCATACTGTCCTCGACGAGCAAAACGTCAAGCCCGGCCAGCGGCGCGGGCGCGTCGGCCGGTTCCAATGCCCCGGCGGCCGCAACTGGCACGGCGCTCGCGTCCCCGGCCGGGGGCTGCGGGCTTTCGGCGACAAACACATACTGCTCGGGGATGAAGAAATCTGCCTCAAGCCCTGCGAGAACATAGCGAACCTCGGCGGTACCTTCGAGGTCGAACGGCACCGTCCGCTCGACGATCACCGAGCCGAAGCCGCGGCGTTTCGGCGCCTGAACCGCCGGGCCGCCCCGCTCACGCCAACGGATACTGACACCATTGCCCACGGTCGGCTCGATGGTTACCTCGATCTTGCCGCCGCTGGACAGCGCGCCGTATTTCACCGAGTTGGTCATCATTTCATGCACGACAAGCGCCAGCGTCGATACTGCCTGCGGGTGCAACAGGACCGGCGACCCGATTATCGTAACATGGCCGGCGGATTTGGCGTGTGCCGCAATCTCGTCGTCGAACAGCGAGCGGATATCGCTCGGGCCCCAGCTTTGCCTGGTGACGAGGTCGTGCGCCCGCGCCAGCGCCTGAACCCGGCCGCTGAGCGATGCGACGTAGCCCGAGATATCGGTGGCCTGACTGCCGGTCTGTATTACGAGCCCGCGGATCAGCGCGAGGATATTGCGGACACGGTGATTAAGCTCCGCGATCAGCAGTTCCTGCCGCTCGGCCGCGCGACGGCGATCTTCGCTGTTGACCTCGGTCAGGCGCAGGATGACCTCGATCATCGCCTGGCGCACCGCCTCGCCGATGCGCTGGTCGCGCCCGGAGAAGGGTTCTGACCGCCCGCGCACGACGTCGGCGAACGCGGCAAAACTCTTGCGCGATGAAAGCCGCGCGCCATCGGCCGTCGACTCGACCATCTTCGCCGGGTCGCCGCCCCAGTTGATCATTTGCATCCGCTCGCAGCGGAACAGCATGATGTAATCGCGCGGCATCCGCGAGATCGGGATCGACAGCATCCCCGCCGCGCGCGACGCGAACCCTTCGGCAGGAGCATACAGTTCCCCTAAATGGTCTGTCACGAACACCTTGCTTGGAGAGGCCGTGTTCAGTTGCCTCGCAAGTGCCGCAACATCTGCGGTCGGTGGGACCATGCCGTTGCTGAAAACATCGCCGTTGCTGTAGATTGCAACGCCGTCGCTGTCGATCATGTCGCGCGTCATGTCTTGCAGCCACTGCGGGTCGGCGACGAGTTTGTCGTTGCCTGCGATCGCGGTGATCAGCCGGTCAGCAAGTTCGCGCGACCGTTGTTCTTCGACCGCCTCATCTTGCCGGAGCCGGCTTTCCAGCATCATCGAATACATGGTGCCGAACAGTTCTGCGGCGGTGCGTGCAACAAAACTTGGCAGCCGCGCTGCCAGATGATGGCAGGCGATCAGACCCCACAGCTCGCCCCCGACGATGATCGAGATCGACAGCGAGGCGTGGACGCCCATGTTGCCCAGATATTCGATGTGAACGGGCGACACCGCCCGCGTGATCGCGCTCGACAGGTCAAGCGCCTGACCCGCCGCCTTTGCCTCGGGCAGCAGCGGGACCGGAACCGCGCCCACATCGGCGATGATGCGGAAGGGGTTGCGCAGGTACAAAACGCGCGCCTGTTGGGGAATATCGGACGCCGGATAATGCAGCCCGAGGAAACCTTCGACCCCCGAACTGGTCGATTCCGCGATAACCTCGCCTGCGCCTGTCGCGTCGAACTGGTAAATCATGACCCGGTCAAAACCGGTGATGGCGCGCACCTGACGTGCCGCGTCGCGGTGAAATGCCGGAAGATTGGCCGTCTTCGACAGCCGCGACATCATCGCCCGCACCATCGAGGCAGCCTCGATCCGATCCCCGGCATTCGACAATTCGCCTTCGAGGATCAGCAGTTCGCCAACAAAATGCAGGTTGATATCAAAGAGCCTCTGGTTCTTCATCAACTTGACGTCGAACAGTCGTTCGCTTCCCGTCGCATAAAGCATGGCCATGCGTTTGCGGATATCGTCACCAGCCGATTGACTGATAATCGTGTCAAGCCGCATTCCGACCGCCGTCGCCGCGTCAATGTCCAGAAACTCACCAAGGTTTGCCGAGGCGCGAACAATCGTCCAATCGTTCGAGAGTGCCAACAGAAAGCCGAAATTCTGAATGCGGTCAAGAAACGTGATCGGCTCGCGGTCGCAGGACGTAAGATCGGGTTTGTTGTTCGCTTGGCCGGTCATTACTTGGTCCTTTCAGGGTGTGCGTGGCCAGGCCCGCGGTGGATGTCGGTTAGGGATGCAGCCATGCGCAGCGTCAAAGGTTCTGCAAAACTGATTTGGTTTAATGGAACCGGAACCCCCGGCAGCGGCCTTGATCGTCCCTTGGCGATTCACCCAGAATTTTGTAGCACGCTTTAATTGCATGTGCGCCCAAATTCGGATGGCGCATGGCCCGTGCAGCACTTGAACGCCCGAGTGCAGGGGGCTCCGCAGTAAAACGCGGTATCCCAACTATTCCAGATGCAAAGCCCGATAGTTTGCACTAACCATTCGCTCATGATCAAAGACGCCTCACCGAGATCACCCGATGGCGAGGCGGCCACGCTGACCTTGCAGCGTTACCTTAAAGAGGTGACACGAGCGCTGCATGCGCGCACTGAAAAGGCGTTTGACCTCAAGCGCCGCATCGCGACACCGGACGGCTACCGGGATGGTTTGGTTGATTTGTACCAGCTGCACGCTGCCTCCGGTCAGGCGCTGAACGATCTGGATTGGCGCGGAGTGCAGGTCGATCTGGCGCGTTGCCGACAACGGCTCGATTGGCTTCGCGCCGACCTTGCATACTACCGGTTCGAAGTTGCCGATCTTGCTCGCCCGCCACCCCTGTTGCTGGACAACGAGGCCGAAGGGCTTGGCTGCCTTTACGTGATCGAAGGGTCCATGCTTGGCGGCGAATATATCAGCCGCGCGATCCAAAAGCGGCTTGGCGTGACCAAACACACCGGCGGGCAATTCTTCAATGGTTTCAGCGAAGGAACCGATGCCGCCTGGACAACCTTTGTTGATGCGCTGGACCGCCACCCGGTGACCATGGTGGGTCCGCGTGCCGCAATAGGCGCCCGCAAGACGTTCGACCTGTTTGCAATCGTCGGTGCCAATGGGTCAGCGGCCGATCCAGGCGCGGCAACTTGAAACAGGTATTACCGACAGCGCGGTTTTCGGGGCGCATTTCGATTGAACAACTGCATGGCAGCAGTGGCGCAACCTCGGCTTCGGACAAGGCAGGGCCTGGTGCCCGGAACAGCAGCAAGCCCTGCGATCAGTGTCATGCGGCTTCGCGCCTGAGTGCCTGCGCCATGCAGTGGATGCCACCGCCGGTCTTCGAGATTTCGGACATGTCAATTGCCGCCACCTCAAACCCCCGCGCCCGCAACTGGCCGATCAACGACTTGGAAATGGTCGGCGCGATGACGCGATCCCGGCCCAGCGACATGAAATTGCACCCGAGATCCATGGTGTCGCGGAATGGCACGTCGATGATCTCGTGGCCCTTGGCTTTCAGCCAGTCGACGATTCCCGGCTCGGTGCAATCCAGGCAGACAGCTGTCAGTTTCGGCGCGATCGGCACAACCATCAGGTCGATGTGCACATAATACTCGTCGATGAAGGCCAGCCGCGTTTCCCAGCCCTCGGCCTCGAACCAGCTTTGCACCTGACGCGCGCCCTCCTCCTGGGTGCGCGCACCGCCGCAGCCGATCAGCACGCAGCCTTCTTCGATCACGTTGAAATCACCGCCTTCGAAGGTTCCGGCGGTGACCATGTCGTAGACCGGGATTCCAAGCTGTTCATAAGTGCGGATCGCGGCGTAATTCTCGCCGCGCCGCCACCAGTTCGCCATTGCGGTAATGATGGCGCCATAGGGCGTCATTACCGAACTGTCGCGGGCGTAAACCTGCATCGGCAGTTCTGGCGTGGGGGCGTGCATGTGGACCTTCACCCCGAAATGTTCATAGGCTGACACAAGTTCGGCATGCTGGGCCTGCCCGATCTGCACATTGCAGGGAACCCCGCGCAGGTGTTTGCGCGACAGCGACGAGGTGGACAGATGCCGCAGATGCGCGGGTGAGCCCAAAAGCACATCGGTCAGCGGGTCAGTTTCATTGCGAAAACCCCAGCCCTCCAGCGGCTTGGTGCCGCCCTTGTGGTTGCGCCGTTGCAGGCTGAAGGGTTCCGAACCGTGACGATAGGTTTGCATTCAAGTTTCTCCTGTTTCAGGCGCCGGGCATTGTGGAGGGGATCCACCAATCCCGCCCGCGCGGGGTTGTGACATATTCCGGCCAGCGGAAATGGATGGGCGGGGGATAGTCGCACAGGGGTTGCGTCCAGTGGGTGCCGCCGACACCGCCACCTGTGCGCTTGTTGAATTCGGCCATGGCGGCCGCGCGGGTTGCCGGGTCTTCGAGCAGGCGCAGGGCAGAACGGGCCAGGATCTGCGCTGCTGTCTGGACCATCGGGTCAATCGTGGCAGGAATTCCGCCGAGGGCGTTCATCACCCAGGACGGATAGGCCCGGTCTGCCGTGGCTTTCAGCGCCGGTCGGGCGACGTAGAACCGCGCCGTTGGCGCGTGCCATGTCATATCGGTATAGTCGTCTGAGGTCGAATTCAGCTGTGACGGCGGCAGGTCACGTCGCAGGACCGCTTCAGCCTGCTGCGGGTCGATCAGGCGGCTGAGTTCCTCGATAAAGGGCTCCGGCATCGGCTCGATGCCCAGCTCGGCCTGAATCTTCCGGGCAATCGCCTTCGCGCTTTCATCCCAGACCGGAGCGCCGACCTCTTGCATCACCTGCCAGACCGTCGTGGCCATCGCATGATTGGCCAGTCCGTGACGGGATTTGCAAACCCAGTGCCGTTCATACCGGCAGCCGGTAAGGGTAGCGGCAGCGGCGGCACTTCGGTCCAGCGCCGCTGTCACCTGATCCGCCATCGCGATCGTTGGAACACGGATCATGTACTGGATCTCGGCCAGCCCCGCAGGCAGATTGTCCGCCGTTGCCTGACCCGCCGTCAGAATAGCCTCGGAAATCGACCAGCCACCCTGATGGGGCAACATCGACTCCCGCAGGGATTTCGACGTCTGATACATCTGCATCAGCGCGTCATTGGCCCCCGGTGCCCGCACCGACGAATGCGATTGCGGTATCGGCGCGCCATCATGTTGCCCCCAGCTTTCGGGCGCATCGCAGATAAAGCGATAGATCATCGCATATGCGGCGCCGCAGTGCGTATCCCAACGCACGGTATTGCACATCGGCAACATGTAGAACGGATGAAACGACAGGATCGCGGCCAGCCCGTCATAGTAGCCCGCGGCCGCGTGGATGGGCTTGGAGCCACGAACCTTTTCGGCGGGCTCCCCAGTGAACCGCAAGCCGCCGGGGATGCTGAACGTCTTCATCGCAGCCTTGATCGCCAATACCGCGCCAAGACCTGCAATCCCAAGCCCGGAATGTGGATCGGTATGCCCGCCGGCCTGATAGCCCAGACCATCCCGCGGTGCGCGGTGCGCAGACGCCGCCTGACAATTGCCCGGTACGGCGTCATATTCGGCGTAAAGCCCGATCACCGGACCGGCTCCGTTCGACCAATCCGCACAGAACGCCGTTGGCATCCCACCCGAGCCATCTTCAACACGGAACCCTTCAGCTCGAAGACGTTCGACATACCATGCGGCAGACCGGTATTCCCGCCAGGCCGTTTCGCCAAAGTCGAAAATCGTTGCCGTCCAGTCGGACAGGTCGCCCGCCCGGGCGAGGATGTCGGCAGAGGCAAAGATCTGGGCGGGACTGGCGGGCATGGCTCGTTCCTTTGCACAAGCCTACACGCGCATCTCAACAGGCCGGAAGTGAAACCTTTTTGAGGGATCAGCAAAATTAATTCACCAAGCACCTTGCTCGCCGGAACGGCCCGCCCCTATGCTGCTTGCGAGCAAGCCGGGGATCACCATGCGCGTTCCGTCAACGCAATCGCTGCGAGCCTTGGAAAGTTTTGCCCGTCATGGAACGGTTTGGCAGGCGGCAGAAGAGCTTAATCTGACCCGTTCGGCGATCAGCCATCAGTTGCGCATGTTGGAACGCGATCTGGATTTCGCGCTGCTCAATCGCGTCGGCACACGGGTAGAGCTGACGCCACAGGGCCGCGCCTATGCCGAAGACATTCGTCAGGCATTACGCACCATTGCCGGATCTGCCGCACGCAATACCGGGCGCGGAATCGGCGGAACGCTGGTGATCAGCAGCGCACCGGGGTTTGCGGCAAGCTGGCTGTGCAACAAGATCGGCCGCTTTACCTCTGCCTATCCCGAGGTCTCGTTGTCGATAATAACTCCGCGTCGCCTGGGCGAAGTCGGCAATCCCAACGTCGATATTTTCATCACCTATGGCAACGGTGACTACCCTGAGATGCAGGTCGAACACATCCTGGATGTGGTCAGCACTCCGGTTTGCAGCCCCACCATGGTCAACCGTTTGGGGGGGATGCCCGAACCGATAGATGTGCTGCGGCTGGGATTGCTGCATCTTGCGGACTATCAAGACTGGGGCGATTGGTTTGCTGCGATGGGGCTGGATCCGGCGCGTGCTGCCACCGGAGTGGTGTTTTCCGACATGCATCTCGTCTATTCTGCCGCGCAGGCCGGGCAGGGCATTGCCATGGGCGATGTTGTCTTGTCCGAGAACGCGATGAACAGTGGCCGCCTTGTGCGTCCTTTCGAGCTGTCGGTGCGCTCGCCGCGCGCCTATTACATGGCCGTGCCGTTGGCGATGGTCGAAAACCCCATTGTTGTCGCGTTTCGCAAATGGCTTCATGCCGAGCGGACGCAAAGCTTTTCTCTGCCAAATGTTTAGGCGCGCAAATGATGGTCGGCAAAAATAATTTGTCGTTGTGGTGAAAAACTATCGTTTGCGCAAGCCCCATGCGCGACCTTAGATTTTTACCGTGAGGGAGTTTCCGGGTGATCAAAGATCAGGCGGCCGAGATTGGCGCCAAGGGCATTGGCAAGACCTTTGGATCGTTTACAGCCTTGAACGACATCAGCCTGACAATCGGTCGCGGCGAGTTTTTGACCCTGCTTGGCCCTTCGGGTTCCGGAAAGACGACATTCCTGATGATCCTCGCCGGATTTGAGGCGGCAACTTCGGGGCAATTGACGCTGAATGGCGCGGACATGACCCATTTGCCCGCCGAGGCCCGCGCCTTCGGGATGGTGTTTCAGGGCTATGCGCTGTTTCCTCATATGACGGTCGAACAGAACATCGCCTTTCCCCTGAAGGTGCAGGGCCGGTCGTCCCGTGACATCAAGCGCAAGGTCGATGATATGATCGGGATGGTGGGATTGGGTGGGCACGGCCACAAACGCCCTGCGAACCTGTCTGGCGGCCAGCAACAGCGCGTCGCCCTGGCGCGGGCGTTGGCCTATGATCCGCCCGTGCTTTTGCTGGATGAGCCGTTCTCGGCACTGGACAAGAACCTGCGCGGCCAGATGCAGGACGAGGTTCGCCGCCTGCATCGCGAACTGGGCACAACATTTGTATTCGTCACCCATGACCAATCCGAGGCTCTGGCCCTGTCAAGCCGGGTGGCGATCTTCGACCGGGGCATCCTGCAGCAAATCGCGGCCCCAAAAGATGTGTACGAAAACCCGTCGAACCGTTTCGTGGCCGAGTTCTTGGGCGATATCAATATCTTGCCTCTTTCCGGGTTAACAACGGCGCCGGGCGGGGTGCGGGCCACGTTCGAGGGGCAAACGGTTCTTGTCACGGGCAACCAGGGCACCCCAAGTCCATCGCTCGCCGTGCGACCAGAATACATGGCGCTGAGCAAGGGTCAGCCTGCCGGGGGCAATGCGATCAGCGCCTCATTGCGCGACTTGACTTATCTTGGGGCAGAAACCCGGCTTTCCCTCTTAACTCCCGGTGATGTGCCGCTGATGCTTGCGATGCCAACGGCCATGCTTCCACCGGATTTGCACCTCGGCAGTCAGGTTTGGGTGACCTGGCCCAGCGATCGGGGGATTTTTCTTTAACGTGCTGAGAAACGGGTTTTACTCTAACAACATCGGAGACTTACAATGAATACACCGTTTGAAACCGACCAGGTGGAGATCCTTGCGTCCAAAGTGCGCGCGGGGGAAATCTCGCGTCGCCACTTCGCCCGGCTTGCTGTCATGCTGATGGGCACCGCCGCCGTCAGCTTGCGTGGAACGCCGGTTCTGGCCGCATCGGGCGAGTTGGTTTTCGTGAACTGGGGCGGCGACGCCATGACCGCCTATGACACCGCCTTTGGTGCGCCCTTCATGGCAGAAAGCGGCATTCCGGTGAAGCAGGATGGCTCGGGCCCAAGTGAAGGTGCCATTCAGGCACAATTCGAAAGCGGCAAGCCTTCCTGGGACATCGTCGATGCCGACCCCTTTTCGGCCCAGACCTTGGGCAAGAAAGGCATGATGGAACCGATCGATTACGCGGTCGTGGACAAGGCGAAGACCCGCGACGGTTTTGGCTGGGAATACGCCGCGTCAAGCTACTTCTACAGCTACATCATCGCCTACGATGCCAAGAAGTTCGGGGATAACCCGCCGACAAGCATGGCGGATTTCTTTGACGTCGAGAAATTCCCCGGCAAGCGCGGCATGTACAAATGGGGCG
>Ga0105050_10003189_pt1 | contig 22906 bp, 21 predicted proteins | sample FRY01_FD_78088 | JGI IMG/M metagenome (GOLD analysis project Ga0105050, IMG submission 78088) | Freshwater microbial communities from Lake Fryxell liftoff mats and glacier meltwater in Antarctica - FRY-01 | ecosystem: Environmental > Aquatic > Freshwater > Ice > Glacier meltwater ...
GGGAGCGAAGCGACTGCTCAGGCAACGCGGCATCCCGTTCGACGAGGTGCGCATCAACATCATGAGCCCGGGTTCGCGCGACCGCGTTCAGGCGGCCAGTGGCGGAGGCCGCAGATTTCCGCAGATCGTCATCAACGGCGACCCCATCGGGGGGTTCGACCGGCTACGCGATCTTGACCGGTCGGGCGAGCTCGCCCGCCGCACGACAGCGTCCTGAGCGCGCCCAGCCTGGCCCCTCGAGCAACATGACGACCGAGGGGAGCCCAGTTGGCCCCCTTAAGGTACTTCGTATGTCCATTCAGTGGGTCTCTTCTGAAGTCGGCGAACGCCCATTGGGGCGTCAGTCGGGATAGCGCGCCCCCACGCCTCTCACACGCGCGTACCGGTCTCCATCACATCTCCACGCGGGGATAAGCGATCCGAACGCCCCCATCAAAACACCAGCAGGCCTCGGAACAACGTGTACCAAGTATGGTACAACCACTTCATGATCACCACGACACTGGCTTCTGCGCTCCGTCAGGCTCGGCTTGCATCGGGCCTTACTCAAGGGCAGTTGGCTCAGATGACCGACACGTCCCGCCCCCAGATCAATCGCCTCGAACGGGGCCGCCAGGATGCCGGAGTGAATACCTGGGCGCGTGCACTTGCCCCGTTCGGCATCCGACTCGGGGTCATCCCCAAGGGCGATAACCCCCATGCCGTACATGAGCTTCGCAGCCGCGTGATGCACTCGATCATCGCAGAGAGAGCGCGCCTTGATCCTTCAATCATCGACGATGCACGGGACCGGGTCGAGTCGTGGCGCGAGTCGGAGAATCCGCCGATGAGCCGCCACTGGGTGGGCCTCTGGTCCGATCTGCTCGCACAGGATGACGACACCATCATCGGCAGACTCCGCGAGGACACGCCGGTGATGCGCGACCTCCGACAGTCCTCCCCATTCGCCGGTGTGCTCTGTGACGCGGAGCGCCTCGGAATCATCTTGGCCTTTCCGATTCTGGAAGCAGTGCCCGAGGAATGAACTTCGAAGATCTCGAGCACATCCTGCGCGCAGCCGGCGAAATCACAGGCGAATCAACCACCGCGCATTTCCTTCAATTCTCTCTTCTGGAGTAGGCGAATCGCCCATCGGGGCGTCAGATGGGTTTGCGTGCCCCGGTGCCCCTCACACGTGCTTACCGGTTTCCATCACATTTCCACGTGGGAATGGGCGATCCGAGCGCCCCCACGTCCCAAGATCGACAGTGACTCCACAACTGACGAGAGCGAGCGCGGGTACCACTTTGCCCGCTGACCCTGGAGTGACGCCGCAAACGGGGTGTCAGAAACTGAATACGACGTAGCTGTACCTACAAGTAGTGGTACAATCTCACCATGAAGACCGTGCGATTCATCGTCAGTCAGAAGGCCGTGGGGCGGCGCGAGCTGCAAAACGATCTGCCCCGGGTAATCGAGGAGCAGATCGACGAGGGAATGAGCGTGGCCATTACACGGCACGGGAACCTTGACGCGTATCTGATCCCACCGGGGGTCAAGGATCTCCTCGATGAGGCGGATCACCTACGTACAAGCCTCCCTGTGCTCCTCGCGGCAGCGCGCGCCGGCGTGGCCCTCCCCTCGGACACCCTTGCTGAATACGGCGTCGAGACCGACTTCGACTGGGAGCGGCTGATCCGGTTTATCAATGCTGCCCCCATTGCGCTGGAGCGTGGAGAGGACGGGGAACACCTGACTCGCCTGGAGCAGCCGCTCACGCACCAGCACATGAACGAGGACGACACCGAACTCGAATATGCGGAGTGATCCGAAGTGGTACCTCGGGTCGCGCGAGGAGTACTACGTACCGGCCCGCGAGTGCGTGAAGTACCCGGTCCGACAAGGTGATGTCTTCGCGTGGCCGGACATGCCCAGCGGATGGAAGGCGGCCCAGTTGGTCCATCCCACGTGCGAGATCGCGAAGTCGGGCGTAAAAACGCTTCAGGTCGTCAGGGTTGAGCCGTTCAGCGAGCTCCGGGATGACTCGCAGCGAGCACTCGTTGCGGCAGGACTCACGGAGAAGGCTGGTACATGGGCTATCGCCATGGCGCACACATTCTTCCTGTGGCCCTGGGGAAGGCGTAACGACCCTGGCTACGCGAACTTCCGCGAGATCACCGTGGTGAACCGGGACCAGATCACGGCCGAGAACCGCGTCGCGGCCCTGACGCACGACTGCCGGGTCACCTTCATCCGGCGGTGGCTCTACTTTCGCTTTCGTATCCTCCTCTCGCTTGATCAGGTACGGGACCTGGAGGCCGGCCGGATCTCCCATGACCAGAATTTCCAGGGACCACGGCCCTCGTGGGCACCGCAACCAGCTGGCATCTGACACAACCGCTCGCAACTGAAAACGACTGAGGGAGCCCCAGTTGGCTCCCTCAGGTACCGCTTGTTGTCTTCATTTGGCTCTTCTTCAGAACTCTCCAAAGAAGAGACCCAATGGACCCGGCCGGCACTGCCCCGGCGTCCGAAGGCGTTTCCAGATGGGTTTCTCCGAGCGCAGCCGATGATGTATGTCTCGCGGTGGGTGCCATCGTCGGCATATCACTCCCCCGCCAGTTCCTCCTGCAATCTCGCCCCTTGACCGAGGAACCCTGCCTCGAGGCCAGGACCACTATGCGACGCCGGTGATCCCCCTCGTGGTCCGAAGGGAGGGCCGACGACTCTCAGATCCGCTTACTAGGCGGCGAGAGCGAGCTGGCGAGAATCCGCAGCTACGTTTGGTTCCCTGTTGGTAACGCGGTCCTCAGGGTCCGCGGCTCGCTTGCCAATCCTTCTCCACCCCGTCGAAACTGGTTCGGGCCCGTGAAGGTTCCTGCACGCGTGAGGCTATCACCGGCCCCCGCCGCAGCACATACACTTGGGAACGATGCGAGTTCTTCTCATGCGTACGTGCCTGTCTGACGCCATCGCACCGGCGGTGTGGAAGGCCACGCGCCGTGCCCTGGAGCGCGCTGGGGTCGAGGTGCGCGTGCCGCGCGGCCAGACCTGCTGTAGCCAGCCCGCGTGGACCGCTGGCCACCCCGATCAGGCCCGCGCCGTGGCCCGCCACACCATCACCGTGTTCGCCGGAACCGAGGACGTGGTGGTGCCCAGCGGATCGTGCGCCGGAATGGTCATCCACACGTACCCCGAGTTGTTCGCGGGGCAGCCCGAGCAGGAGGCTGCGCTCGACCTGGCAGGCCGCACCATCGAATTCACGCAGTTCCTTGTCAAGCACGACCTTGACCCGCGGGCGAGTGCCTGCGGCCCGGTCACCGTGCACGACTCGTGCCACATGCTGCGGGTGCTCGACGAGCAGGACAGCCCACGTCAGGCGCTCGCCAACGTGCCGGGCTGCGAGATTCGCGAGATGGCCAATACGGACCAGTGCTGTGGCTTCGGCGGCGTGTTCGCACTGGAGTTCCCCGAGTTGTCGGGTCGCCTCGGTGAACAGAAGGCACGCGAGGCCATGAACAGTGGGGCGCCCGAGGTGGTGTCGTGCGATCTCGGGTGCCTCATGCACATCGCCGGGATCGCCCACCGCACCGGCATCCCCATTCGCGCCCGGCACATCTCCGAGGTGCTCGGCTCGTGACCGTGCCCCGGCGGCGCAGCCGGAAGCAACAGGGGGTCACCTACGACGACCTCACCGGCACCCTGCGCGAGCGTACGGTCGTTGCCCTCGCCGACCCGGTACTGGCCGCCAACCTGCGTACCGCGGGCGAGGCCTGGAGTGAGCAGCAGGCCAAAATGAAGGGCGACTACGATTTCGACCAGATGCGCGACCGCGCGCGCGACATCCGTCGGTCGAACATCCGTGATTTGCCCGCCCTGCTCGCGCAGTTGCAGAACAGCGTGCGCGAGAACGGCGGCACCGTCGTGCGTGCCGCCGACGGCGCCGAGGCCTGTCGCTACATCGTGGGCCTGGCCCGAGCCCGCGGCGTACGGGTGGTGGCCAAGAGCAAGTCAATGGCCACCGAGGAGATCAAGCTCAACGACGCCCTTGAGGATGCCGGGCTCGAGGTGGTGGAGACCGACCTGGGCGAGTGGATTCTGCAACTGGCCCACGAACACCCCACCCACATCATCGCCCCCGCCATTCACATGAACCGCGAGCGGGTGGCCGACCTGTTTCGCGAGGAGGCCGGCACCAATGACGTGCCCGACGATCGCGAGGGGCTGGTGGCGCATGCCCGCATGCGGCTGCGCGAGAAGTTCGCGCAAGCCGACATCGGCATCTCGGGCGTCAATCTGGGTGTGGCGTCCACAGGCACCCTGTGCATCGTCGAGAATGAGGGCAACGCCCGGCTGGTGACATCGCAGCCACGCATCCACGTAGCCGTGATGGGCATGGAACGCGTGGTGGCGGATTGGGACCAGGCCGCACACATCCTTGAGGTGCTGCCCATGGCGGCCATCGGGTACGACGCCGCCAACTACGTCAACCTGATCACGGGCCCCCGCCGCGAGGGTGAGACCGATGGCCCCGAGGAGTTGCACCTGGTCATCGTTGACGGCGGGCGTGGTGCGCTGCGTGGCACAGAGTTCGAGGAGGCGCTCTCGTGTATCCGATGCGGCGCCTGCCTGTATTCATGCCCCGTGTGGCGCAACGTCGGGGGCCAGACGTACGGCTCGCCCTACTCGGGCCCCATCGGCGCCGTCATCACGCCGCTGCTCGAAGGCCCTGCCTCCCCCGGCTCACGTGACCTGCCCTTCATGTCGTCGCTGTGTGGCGCGTGCGGCGATGTCTGCCCCGTGGGCATTCCGCTGCCCGATCTGCTGGTACGGGCGCGAGCGCGGTCGTCGTCACCACACAAGACCCGGACGGGCATCGGTTTCCGCATCTGGAGCCACCTGTGGCGCCACCGGTTGACCTATCGCCTGACCATCGTGGCGTGGCGCTTGGCCCTGCGCATCCGCGGGAAGGGCGGCTGGGTGCACCGCCTACCGGGGCCCGGGGCCAACTGGACGGAGGTGCGGGACATGCCGTCGAAGTGGCCGCCCCACCGGTGAGCGCCCTGATCGAGCAGATGACCGCATCGCTGATACGCCGCGCGGCCACCAGCGAGGTCGCACCTCGTGCTGATGCCGGACGGCTGGCCGCCCGCTGGATGGCCGATGCCGGTGTGGTGCGGGCCGTTCTGGCCGACGACCCCGTGATGCACGACATCGGCCTCGACGCCGCGCTACGCGCGGCGGGCATTGACGTGCTCATATGGCCGGTGTCGCTTGGCCGCCGCGAAATCTTGGGGCTCGAGGGCCCCGCCGAGGTGTGCGGGGTCACCGTCCCCACCCTCGCTGTGGCCGCGCGCGGCACGCTGGTCTTGGAGGCGTCACCGGGGCATGGCCGCGGGCTTGACGTGACCAACCGCCACCACGTGGCCCTGCTGCCTGCCGACCGCATCGTCGAAGGGCTCGCCGAGGCGCTCGCGCGCACCTTCGTCGTCGGCCAGCCGATTCCATCGGCGGTCAGCCTGGTGTCGGGGCCCAGCCGCAGTAGCGACATCGAGAAGATCTCCACCCTCGGAGCCCACGGCGCGCTGGCGGAGCACGTGGTCATCATCACCTGACGCCCCGCACGTCGCGACGCTAGCTGCGCCCCCGGCGGGCGTTGACCCGCGACAGTTCGCGGGTCATCTCGCGGTCCTTGATGGCCACGCGCTTGTCGTACTGCGTGCGCCCGCGCGCCACACCCAGTTCGATCTTGGCGCGTCCCTCTTCGTTGAAGTACATGCGCAGCGGAATAAGGGTGACGCCCTTCTCCGCCACTGCGCCCTGGATCTTGTTGATCTCACGACGGTGTAGCAGTAGGCGTCGTGTGCGCTGGGGGTCGTGCCCACGGCCACCGGCGGGCCCGTAGTCGCTGATGTGGGCACCCACGAGGAAGACCTCATCGTTGATGACCTGCGCGTACGCCTCGCGGATCATGGCACCGCTCTCGCGCAGGCCCTTCACCTCGCTACCGGCCAATGAGATACCCGCCTCGTAGCGATTGAGGATCTCGTATTCGTGCAGCGCCTTGCGGTTCTGCGCGATATCCCTGCGAGTCGGCACCTTCGCTGTGCCCGTCGCCTTGGCCTTCTTCCCCATTCGGCGATTCTATCGGCCGCGGGGGGGTCTCCGGCCGCGACGCACACCACCATCGCGATCGCGCTGCTCGGGTGCGCGGGTTGTACGCGGGCCGGGTCGGTCGGCGGGCTCCACGGTCACACGCCCGCGCAGGGGTTCGATGTCGTGAATACGTACCTGCACGGCATCGCCCAGACGAATGCGGCGGCCCGTCTCCTCGCCCAGCGCCTGCACACCATCCGGCTGCGATACCCAGTGGTCGTCGGGCATACGCCGAAAGGGCATGAAGCCCTCGTACGCCTTGCCGAATGCCACGAACAGTCCGGACTGCCCGACACCGGTGACCTCGCCCTCGCGTGGGCGGTGCCACTCGTCGTCGTCGCGCATCTCATCTGCCAATAGGTAGGCCAAGCACATGCGGTCGCCCCGGCGCTCCAGGTCGGTGGCGGCCCGCTCCCGCTCGCTGCTGTCGCGTGCCACCTCGGGCAGCATCGCGGCATCGGGGGCGGCCTCCCCCAGCCCGAGGGCGTGCACCAGTCCGCGGTGCACCACGAGGTCGGGGTAGCGGCGAATCGGCGAGGTGAAGTGCAGGTACGCGGCGCTCGCCAGGCCAGAGTGGCTCGTCGCGTCCGGGCGGTAGACGGCGCGCTGCAGTGCCCGCAGCACCATGTAGGGCAACGACTTCCCACCCTGGCCGGTGCGCTGCACGAACAGGCGCGTGGCGTGGGCGGCCACACCGGCGGCTTCCCGGCGCTGGTCGGTGGTGAGTACGCCGTCGGCCAGCGGCGGTACGGGAATACCGATGACCTCAAGGCGATCCCACAGGTCCTCGATTGCCACCTGCTCGGGGTCACCATGCACACGGAAGATCGTGGGTACCTTGCGGGCGATGAGGAACCGCGCAACCGCCTCGTTGGCGGCGATCATGCACTCTTCGATGAGCGAGTGGGCATCCGTCGAAGACTCGATATCCACGCCCGCGAGGCGATCGCCGTCAAACCGGAATCGTGGCTCGGTGGTGACGATGTCGAGCGCCCCGCGCCGCATTCGGCGCCCGCGCAGTGCGCGGGCCAGTTCCATGGTCAGACGCACGTCGTCTTCCATCACGGCGTCGCCCAGCCCCGAGCGCCCCTCCAACAGGGCATCCACCTCTGGATAGGTCAGACGGCGATCCGATCGGATGAGCGACCGATGGAAGGCCTCGCCCGTCACCGTGCCATCGGGCATCACCAGCATCTGCGCCGTCAACGCTTTGCGGTCCACGTCGGGTCGCAGCGAGCAGACGTCGTTCGAGAGGCGCTCGGGAAGCATCGGATTGACGGTGCCAGGCAGGTACGTGCTGCAGGCGCGCCGCTCGGCCTCGCAGTCAATCGCGCCTCCGGACACCACGAATCGGCTGACGTCGGCGATGTGCACCCACAGACGAATGCCGTCGCCTTCCCGCTCTACGGCAATGGCATCGTCGTGATCCTTGGCACCCTCGGGGTCAATCGTGATGACCCGCTGATCGCGCATGTCCCGGCGATCCGCGTCCACGTCGGTGGCGGCGCGTGCAACCGCCTCTGCCTCCTCGCGTACCTTCGCTCCGAACCCGCGACTCAGGCCCTCGTGCGCGATGAGCGCGGCGATGGCAGCGTCTGCACGGGTGGACGGGCCGTGTACCGCCAGCACCTCCGCGCCCCCACCCTTCAGCCGCGCCGTCACGAGGTCGCCCATTCGCGCATTGCTGCGTCCGCTCTTGAGCAGGTGAATCTCGGGGCCCGCCTCGAATGCCGGTCGCAGCGCCATGCCGCGGCCGTGCGGCAGCAGTTCGGCCACAAAGGATGCGCCGGTGCGCCCGCGCGCCACGGGCTTAGGGCCTCCCCGTACAGGCGTGGCCCACGGCCACCGTGAGGGCCTCGTCCGCACCCGTCTTCGGGTTGTCCGCCACGCGGACGTTGGGCTTTACACCCGCCGTGCCGATGTCGATGCCCTTGGGAGTGAGGTACCCGGCGATCGTCACCTTCACGGCGCCGCCGTCGGTGGTGCGCTGTGTCACCTGCACCTCGGACTTGCCGAAGGTGGGCGTGCCCACCACCAGCGCCCGCCCATGATCCTTCAGCGCCCCGGTCACGATCTCGGACGCACTGGCGCTGTTGCGGTCAACCAGCACGGTGACGGGGGTATCCGCGGCGATGGGATCACCGTCGGCCGTGCGCACCTCTTCGGGCTTGGCGCGTCCCTTGATCCTCACCACCGTCTGCCCCGGCGAAAGGAAGAGTCCCGCCACAGCGACCGCCTCGTCCACCAGACCACCCGGGTCACCACGCAGGTCGAGCACCACCGCGGTGGCACCCTTGTCCATTAGCCTCGTCACCTCGTCGCGTACGGCGTCGCCCGCGCCCACGTCAAACCGGTCGAGGGCCACCACCGCCACCGTGCAGCCGTTGCCCTGCATGATGTGCCCCGCCACCAGCGGCACGGTTACATCGCCGCGCGTCACCGTGACGGCCTTCGTCTCGCCGGTGGGCGTGCGGATACCAAGGGTCACCGAGGTCCCCGGCGTGCCGCCGATCGCCAGAACACTCTTCTCGGGGCCGCGCGTGGCCACCGGGCTGCCGCCCACGGCGATGATGAGATCGCCCTTCCTCAATCCCGCCGTGGCGGCCGGGCTGCCAACGAAGACCTCGCGGATCATCACCCCGCCCGTCGCCTTCGTCACGCGAATACCAATGCCCGTGTAGCGCCCCTCCGACGCCCGCGTCAGCGCGCGGTACTGGTCGGGTGTCAGATACTGGGTCCAGCGGTTTCCAAGCGATGCGGCGGCGGCCGCGGCCGCGATGCGCTCGAGTTTGGTGCGGTCAATCGGTCCGCGGTAACGGTCGGCCAAGACGTTGATGACCTGATCAGGCAGCGATCCGATAGACCCACCCACGAGGGCCGTGCGCAGCGACAGAGGCAACTGGTCGAGGCCGGTCTGACGAGGATGCCCACCCACCAGCACTCCCGCCATAAAGACGACCATCACGGCGACAACGCCGCCGATCCAATACGCGATGCGGCGGGGTGGTGATGGCTCCCGTGACACGGGCGGGATCCTAGGCCCGGCCGGTGACGGCCGGGCCCGTACTCAGATCCGCAGGAACCTGCGAAGTGTGATGCCGCTGCCCACCGCGCCCAGCACCGCGCCCGCGACTACCAAAAGCAGGGTGAGCGCCGGGAAGCTGATGGTGGTGGTGGAGCCCGTCTTGGTGAGCGCCGTGTCCGCGCTCGATGCCCAGGCATCCACCACACCCAGCTTGATGCCCCACAGCATGGCCACTGCCACCACGGCCCCCGCAAGCCCGCAGATCACACCCTCGATCATGAACGGCCACCGGATGAACGAGTTGGTCGCCCCGACCAGGCGCATCACCTCGATCTCGCGGCGGCGCGCATAAATGGAGAGCCTGATGGTGTTGCCGATCAGCAGGATGGCCGCAACCAACAAGATGCCGATCAGTGCGAAACCACCCCACTGCACAAATTTGGCCGCAGTCAGCAGGCGATCCGCAGTGGTTTGCGGGTACACGATTCCCTCGACGGGATCGAGCGCAGGGTCATTTGTTACCGCCGCAACCACCGCATTGGCGTTCTCGGGCTGGGCGGGCTGCACGTTGAACTTGGCCGGCAGCGGGTTGGTCGGCAACTCATCGAGTACCGACGGGTCACGCAGGCGCTCACGCATCTGCGCCAGCGCGTCATTCTTGCTCACGTAGGTGAAGTCCGAGACGATGCCCGTGGCCTTCAAGCCGTCGAGCTTCGCCGTCAGCTTGTTCACCTGCACTACCGACGCGGTATCGGAGATGTAGACGTCAACGTCCACCTTGGCCGTCTGGGCATCCACCGCCGACCGCACATACATGAATGACGGGATGAATGCGCCCAGAATGAACACGGCGATGAGCGCCGTGACCGTTGCGGCCACCGAGATGGCGGCGTTCGCACGGATGCTGCGAAGCGCCTCGCGGAAGAACATGCCCAGCCTCATACGATCTCCCCCGTGTCGCCCGGGTCCTCGTTGTAGCCGCCCTCCGCGTCGCGCACGATGCGGCCCTCGTCCAGCCGGATGACGCGCATCTGCATGCGGTCCACGGTGTGCATGTCGTGCGTGGCCACCAGCACGGTGGTGCCCGTGCGGTTGATCCGCAGCAGCAGGTCCATGATGCCCATCGAGGTCTCGGGATCGAGGTTGCCCGTGGGTTCATCCGCGATGAGCAGGCGTGGATGGTTCACAAGCGCGCGCGCGATGCTCACGCGTTGCTGCTCACCACCGGACATCTCCCGTGGAAGACGGTCGCCCTTCCCGTCCAGGCCCACCAGAGAGAGCATCTCGGGCACCCGGCGGCGCACCTCCTGCTTGTTGTGTCCCGTCACCTGAAGGGCGTAGGCCACGTTCTCGATCGCCGTGCGGTCGGACAGCAAGCGGAAGTCTTGGAACACACAGCCAATGGCACGACGCAGGTACGGAACCTTGCTTTTGCGCAGTTCCCCCAAGTCACGGCCGCCGATGCTCACGCTGCCGGAGGTGGGACGCAGTTCGCGGATGCACAGCCGAATAAACGTGGACTTACCGGACCCGGATGGGCCCACCAGAAACACGAACTCACCGGTGCCGATGCTCACCGACACGCCGTTCAGGCCGCGGTGCTGGCCGTCGTACTCCTTGATGACGCCCTTGAAGTCGACCATCGGGCCGGGGCCGGGGCGGAAGATGTCGCCGCGGCGGCGCTTCTCGGACACGACCGGCGGCGAAACAACGAGGTCGTCCGCGTGCTCCTGCTGGGCAGCCTCCACCAGCGTGAACGCGGGCGCCTGCTCTTCAATTCGTGCCATCGGCGGCGGTTTCCACTCAGTCGGGATCGAGATCCGTTACGGCACGGGGTTTCGCCGCAGCGCGGCCTGTCCCTCCCCGGGACGCACAACCAACGTCACTGATTAGCGCTCCCCCCGGGCGCATCGGCACGCAGTGTTCCGTGGGCACTTCCGTGGGGTCTGTCCCCACCCGGGGTCTGTCCCCACCCGGGGTCTGTCCCCACCCGGGGTCTGTCCCCACCCGGGGTCTGTCCCCACCCGGGGTCTGTCCCCACCCGGGGTCTGTCCCCGTTTTAGTCGTCGCCCACCACGGCCATGCCCTTGGCACGGCGCTCCAGTTCGGCCCGAATGAACGGGTCAATGGCGCCGTCGAACACCGCCTGGGTGTTTCCGGTCTCGTAACCGGTGCGCAGGTCCTTCACCATGGCGTAGGGGTGAATGACGTACGACCGGATCTGGCTGCCGAATCCGATCGTCATCGACTCGCCACGGGCCTTCGCGGCCTCGTCCTCGCGGCGCTGGATCTCCTGCTCAAGAAGACGGGCACGCAAGAGGCTCATCGCGGTGGCGCGATTCTGCGTCTGGCTGCGCTCATTCTGGCACTGCACTGCCACGCCGGTCGGCAAGTGCGTAATACGCACGGCCGAGTCGGTCTTGTTCACGTGCTGGCCACCGGCGCCCGATGCGCGGTAGGTATCCACGCGCAGGTCCTTATCGTCAATCTCCACCTCGGCCGCATCGGTGACCAGTGGCGCCACCTGCACGGCGGCGAACGAGGTTTGGCGACGATTGGCCGAGTCGAAGGGCGACATGCGCACGAGACGATGCACGCCGCGCTCCGCCGACATCAAGCCGTAGGCGTTGGGACCAACAACGGTGATGGTGACACTCTTAATGCCAGCTTCCTGACCATCCTGACGATCCTGCACCGTGGTGGTCATGCCGCGGGTCTCGGCCCAGCGCAAGTACATGCGCAGCAGCATTTCCGCCCAGTCCTGGGCATCGGTGCCGCCCTCGCCCGACTGGATGGTGACCACCGCATCGCCGGCGTCGTGCTCGCGCGCGAACAGGCGCGATTCCTCCAGCACGAACAGGCGCTGCTCAGCGCGAGCGAGACCATCCACAACCTCAGCGGTGAACTCCGGTGTGAGCGAGCCTGCGCGCTCCTCCTCCCGGGCCATGGCCGCCAGTTCGCCCAGATCGGCAACATCCGACTCAAGGGCGCGGTGCTCGCTCAGGCGCCCGCTCTGGCGCGCATGCTCCCCCGATACCTTCGCGGCGCGCTGCTGATCGTCCCAGAAGTCGCCGGCGCCCATCTGGAGCTCGAGGTCGGCCACGCGCGCCTGGATGGCGACCGGGTCGAGATACTCCCCCAACAGCGTCACGCGCTCGGTGAGGCGGGCCGCCTGCTGCGCGAGCGCGTCGGGATCGGCGCCAGGCGCCGTTCGCGATTCGTCGGCCATCAGATCAGGTGCTCGTAGTGCCGCAGCACTTCTTGTACTTCTTGCCCGATCCGCAGGGGCACGGATCGTTGCGTCCGATGCGGTCCTTCTGGTCAATGACAACGGTCTGCTGCACGGCGGGCAGCGGCGCCTCGGTGGCCGCATCCATCTCATCATGCTCGGGCTCGGTGCTCGCGAACGCGATTTCGTCCACGGCCGCGGCGGGCAGGCCCGCCTCGATACCGGCGAAGCCCTGCACGGGCTCATCCTGCGACGTGTAGGTGATGCCGTCGGCCTGCTGTGCCTCAACCGGCTCCGGTGGCTCCTCCAACTCGACGTGGAACATGTACCGCACGAACTCGCGGGTCACGTTCTCCATCATCTCGTCGAACATCTGGTGGCCCTCCACCCGGTACTCCGACAGCGGGTCCTTCTGAGCCAAGCCGCGCAGATGGATGCCCTCGCGCAGGTAGTCCATGCTGAAGAGGTGCTCGCGCCAATCCACGTCAATTAACTGCAGCAGCACCCAGCGCTCAAGGTCGCGCACCAAATCAACGCCCATTTCCTGCTCACGTGCGTCGTACTGGGCCATTGCATCGTCTTCGAGGCGGTCCAGTAACTCTTCGCGCGTCACGCCCTCGTGGCTGATGTCGCTGGCAGCGAGTGACACCGGATAGAGCTGGCCCAGGTCGTTAAGCAGACTGCCAAGGTCCCAGTCGGCCACGGCGGCGTCGTCGTCGTCGTACCGGTCAACGGTCTCCACGAGCGTGGCGGCGATCCAGTCGCGTGCCTGCTCGCTGAGGTCCTCGCCCTCCAGCACCTGGCGGCGCTCGGCGTACACGACCTCGCGCTGCTTGTTGAGCACGTCGTCGTAGTCCAGCACCCGCTTGCGGATGTTGAAGTTGTATTCCTCAACCTTCTTCTGGGCGCCCTCAACCGTCCTGGTGAGCATCTTTGAGTCGAGGGGCAGGTCGTCGCCCGGCCCCAAGCGGTCGAGAATCTTGTACATCCGGTCGCCGGAGAAGATGCGGATGAGGTCGTCCTGGGCCGAGAGAAAGAAGCGCGTCATGCCCGGGTCGCCCTGGCGCCCGGAACGGCCACGCAACTGGTTGTCAATACGCCGACTCTCATGGCGCTCTGTACCCACCACGTACAGGCCACCCAGATCGGACACGCCATCGCCCAACTTGATGTCAACGCCACGGCCGGCCATGTTGGTCGCGATGGTCACGGCCCCGCGGTCACCGGCGCGCGCGATGACCTCGGCCTCCTTCTCGTGCTGCTTGGCATTGAGCACGTTGTGCGGAACGCCCCGGCGCTCGAGCATGCCGGACAGCATCTCGGACACCTCGACGCTGATGGTGCCCACCAGCACGGGCTGGCCCCGGTCGTGCGCGTCGGCGATGTCCTCAACCACGGCACGGAACTTGGCGTCCTTCGTCTTGTAGATGAAGTCGTTCTCGTCACGACGCACAATCGGCTGGTGCGTGGGAATACTCACCACTTCGGTCTTGTAGATCTTGTTGAACTCGTTGGCCTCAGTTGCGGCCGTACCGGTCATACCCGACAACTTGTCGTACATGCGGAAGTAGTTCTGGAGGGTGATCGTGGCGAGCGTCTGGTTCTCCTCGCGGATCTTCAGGCCCTCCTTCGCCTCGATGGCCTGATGCAGGCCCTCCGAGTAGCGCCGGCCTTCCAACACACGGCCGGTGAACTCATCAACGATGAGCACCTCGCCGTCGCGGATGATGTACTCCTTGTCCTTGCGAAACAGCGACTCGGCCTTGAGCGCCTGGATGAAGTGGTTCACCAACTGGCCGTGCACGTCGAGATACAGGTGGTCAATGCCAAGGGCACGCTCCACCTTGTCCACTCCGGTCTCCATCGGGGCGACGGTCTTGTGCTTCTCGTCCACCTCGTAGTCGATGCCCTTCTTCAGCGTGGGCACGATGCGGGCAAAGCGGTAGTACGTGTCGGCTGCGGCCTCGGGGACGCCCGAGATGATGAGCGGCGTGCGGGCTTCGTCAATGAGGATCGAGTCCACCTCGTCCACGATGCAAAACGTGTGCCCGCGCTGCACGCAGTCGTCAAGCCGCACGGCCATGTTGTCGCGCAGGTAGTCGAAGCCGAACTCCGAGTTGGTGCCGTACGTGATGTCCGCGGCGTAGGCCTGACGGCGCTCGTCCTCCGGCATCATCGATCCGATCACCCCCACCGTCAGGCCGAGAATCTCGTAGATGGGCCGCATCCAGTTGGCGTCACGGTGGGCGAGGTAGTCGTTCACCGTGACCAGATGGACGCCGTTGCCCGTGAGCGCATTCAGCACCATCGCGGGCACCGCGGCCAGAGTCTTACCCTCACCGGTGCGCATCTCCGCGATCTGTCCCTCGTGCAGCACCATCGCGCCGATGAGCTGAACGTCGTAATTGCGCTGGCCCAGCATGCGCCACGACGCCTCGCGTACCAGGGCGAACGTTTCGTCAAGCGCCTCGTCCATCTCGGCGCCGTCGGCGAGGCGCGCACGGATGGCCTCTACGCGCTCGCGCAGCTGCTCGTCGGTCAGCTCCTGCATCTCGGGTTCCAGCGCATTGATGCGCTGCACCCGCGCGTGGTGCGCCTTCATACTGCGCCCCTCGCCGAAGCGAAGGAACTTGTTGAGAATCTCGGTGCTCATTCAGGCGTCGCCCGGGCTCGGAAAGAACGCCGATCGTACCAAGCAGTGACTGCCCTACCCAATAATCGCGGTCGCCTGCGCCCCAGTACGCGCGAGCAGGTCCGTCCACGTTCCGTCATCGGTCGTCGCTGACTGCGCCAGCCCGCGCGCCGTGCGGTACGCGGCAAGGGCGGCAGCCGTCCGAACCCCGAACACGCCAGTGGTGGGCACCGGCACGCCGGTGGCCACGAGAAGTTGCTGCAACCTGCGCACGGCATCACCTCTGGCCTTCAAGCCAAAGACCGGATATTTGCCGACAGGCAACGACGCCGTGGTGCGGCATGACAGCGGGGTTCCCAGCGACGACCACTGCCGTGCGCGGGTCTTCTGCCACTCCCACCAGCTCACGCTCTGAATGCCCGCGGCCTGCGCAGCGCAACGGAACGACGTGATCTCGGCCTTACTCTCACGCATGTACGTACTGCCGATCAGCGCGATGGGCACGCCGAAGATGCGGTTCCACCGGATGGTGCGCTCCACGGCGGTTCCCGCGCGCACACGAAACGCCTTCCAGTAGACCTGCGGCATGGTGAAGTTGGCCGCATCGGGACCAGTGAAGAACGCCGTGTACGGAAACCGACCGTGCAGGTCCACATACGGGAATGTGGTCATGCCGACGGGGTACGTCGGGCCCACCCGGGCGCGCAGCGCACGCATGTAACGCTGCACCCGGGTGTAACGGTCGCGGCCGCGCTCGAACTCGGACTCGGCATCAATGACGAAGCAGTCGGCGCCAGCGCGCACCGCGCGCGCAGCGATGGCGGCCTCGGCCTCGGGGCGCTTGCCACGGACGTACTGCCACGCACACACGCGCAGCCCAGCCGCCTTCAGCGGCCCCACCGCACGATCGAACTGCGTCCAGTACGAGCGGCCATCGCCCGACTTGATGTAGAGCGTGCGTATGCCATAGCGCTGCGCGCGGGCGATGATTGACGCCACGCTGCCGGATCGGTTCATCTGCCAGATCCACTGCCCATTGCCCTGCACGGGCTCGGGAAGCTGCCCCGGGGCAAGCGGGGTTGTGCCGGGCAGCGGCAACCCCAGGTCGTCGGGTGCGCACTCTGACTGGTAGCCCCAGACCTCGCGCAGTGCCACCGGAATCGCCGGGCACGCACCGGTGAACGCCACCGCGCCCATCACTTGATAACTGGTGGCGTTAAGCCCGCGAAACAGCCGGTAGTCCGGCGCACCAGGCGCACCCATGTCGGCCATCACCCACGTCACGCCGTCCACCTGCGCGGCCACCATGGTGCCCCCGACCTCCGCACCCGTGCGTGCCAGAGCGGCCCATGCGGCGCGGATGGCCAGGCGCAGTTCATCGCTCACGCCGAGTTCGACCGTGGTTGCGCCCGCAACAGGAGCAATGAGCGCGATCGACTGGTCAATGCCGGTCACAAACGGGGTCAGGTCACCGGCGGGCGCACCCGGCTTGGTGGTGACGCTACCCACAAGCCGCCCACCGCGGGCGGCGATGGCAACGATGGAGAGCGACCCGTCAGGCGCGACGGCGATGGCCACACGGCCGCCCGGAGACAACTCGAGTTCGGCGTTGAGCCCAGTTGTGGCACCCGGCGATGCCAGTACGGCGTTCACGACGCGCCGCTGCGATGCGCGGGCGCCCGCTGGCGACGCGAACCCGGCGGCGAACGAGGTGCTGATGCCGCCCACAACGACGGTACGGCGCACGGTCACCGTGGCCTCTGCGCCCTGCGCCACGAGCACGGCCTTCAAATCGGCCAAGCCGGGGTTACCCAAGGACAACGCGGTGTCGGCCACCGCGCCTGCGCCATCCGATGATGCGGACACAACAGCACCCGACGTCACAAGCGGCGGGTTGGGCACGAGCCCGGTGAGCTCGGCCACCAGCGCGGAATCGGCGGCCACGGCGGTACTCATGGCCACCGACATGGCCGCGAGCACCGCGATGGCCCGCCTCAAAACGCGATCGGTCGCGTCAAACTCCTTCAATCAGGCCGAAGTCACCGTCACGCCGGCGGTAGATCACGCTCACATCGCCACTGGTCTCGTTGCGGAAGACGAAGAACGCGTGGTCAATCAGTTCCAGCCGCACCGCAGCGTCCTCGGGTGTGAGCGACGGCATGTCAAACCGCTTGTTGCGCACGATCCTGATGGGAGGCGCCTTCTCGAGGGCGCCCGTGACCTCGTGCCCATTTCGCTCAAGCGCCGCGAGCTCGGCCGGCGTGGACGCAATCGCGTCGATACCCGGTCCGTGGTGGTCCTTGTACCGCTCGCGGTAGCGCTGCGCCTGACGTTCGATGCGATGGGCGGCCAGATCAATGGCCGCGTACATGTCGGAGTCGGCCTCGCGCACGCGCAACACGGGCCCCTTACCCCGCACGGTCACCTCGGCGATCTGGCTGCGCGCGATGCTCGGGTTGTGCTCAACCGAGAGCTCCAGCTCCACCAGTGCGGTATCCGCCACGGGACCAAGCACCCGCTCCAACTTATGCAGTCGCTTCTCTGCATGCGCCTGAAGCGCGTCGGTGACCGGGACATTCCTTCCCCTGACATGGAGTTCCATGTCGCACCCCCCTTGAGCGTCGATCTCCGTCACCCGACTCTACTCGGACGCCGAGCCACAACGACGCGCGCCGTTGCGACCGCACCCACGTGGGCACAACCAGCGGCACGCAGCACACGCGCGGCGGCCGTGAACGTGGCCCCCGTGGTAAGCACATCGTCCACCAGCACCACGTGGTGCGGTGCCGGGCCACGTGCGGTGAACATCCCCGCCACCTGGCCGGCGCGGGCCGATCGCGACGATCCCCGCTGGCGCTGGCCCCCGTCCTCGCGCGACAGGGCGGCCAGCACCGGGCGCTGCCAGTACTGCCCAAGCCGCCGGGCCAGAAGCAGAGATTGATTGAACCCTCTGTCCGCCAGCCGATCGCGACCCAGCGGAATCGGCACCAGCACCGCATCCCGCGCGGGCGGCGCGATGCGCTCGGCCATGACGGCGGCAAGCGGATGGGCCAACGCCCGGCGGCGCGCGTCCTTGAATGCCTCCATCAGACGAGCAACGGGTGCGTCGTATGCCAGCGCCTGACGCGACCAGCCGAGCGCAGGTGGGCATTCGCGGCAGGCCGTCACCTCCACGGGCCCCGGATGGCCGCAGCGCAGGCACCCCAGGCGGCCGAGCAGCGGGAGAGCGGCACGGCACGCGGCGCACAGTGGCTCACCCGGCAGTCCGCAGCCGGCACACGCACCGGGGATGATCAGTTCGACGAACGCACGGATCAGACGCGATGGCACTGCGCCAGCATTGCCCATCGGGACGTGCCACGAGCATCGCAATTGCCGCGGATACCACGCGTTGGGGTGACGACCGCGCTACCTTTCCCGGGAAGCGGGACTCGCGGTCCCGGACGTCAACACACAGGAGCATCACCGTTTCAACCGAGAAGGAACAGGCGATTGAGTTCGAGGGTGAGGTCACTGAGGCCCTCCCCAACACGTTCTTCCGCGTCGAGCTCGATGGCGGCCATGTGGTACTCGCCAAGTTGGCCGGGCGTATGCGGCGCAATTACATCCGCGTGAACCCCGGCGACCGCGTGAAAGTCGAGGTCTCCCCATACGACCTCACCCGCGGTCGCATCACGTACCGCCTGAAGTAGCCGCCCGCCAGGCGGCGGCGAGGGACCGCTCGTACGGCGCGCGATGCACGCCCTGCTCCGTAACGATGGCCGTCACGAGCCGGGCAGGTGTTCGATCGAAGGCCGGGTTGGCCACGGGGGCATCCCGAGGTGAAGCGGGCAGGCCGAAGAGCGACAAGCCGCGCACCTCGTCAGCTACGCGCTCCTCAACCGGGATCTCGGCCGCACTCGGCATGGAGAGGTCGAGTGTTGATGTCGGCGCCGCAACGATGAATGGGATTCCGTGGTCGCGGGCAAGGATGGCCACGCCGTAGGTACCGATCTTGTTGACCACATCGCCATTGGCAGCGATGCGGTCAGCGCCCACGACCACATGGGTGACGCGCCTCTGGGCCATCATCGCCGCGGCCATGTTGTCAGTGATCAGCGTGTACGGGATGCCCTCCTGCTGCAACTCCCACGCCGTGAGGCGCGACCCCTGCAGCAGCGGGCGGGTCTCACCGACGATCACCGTCACGGTGGGGTCGGCGTCGTAGGCCGCCCGCACGACACCGAGTGCCGTGCCGTACCCCCCGGTGGCCAAGGCACCTGCGTTGCAATGGGTGAGGATGCGTGCGCCACGGGTCAGCAGCGCGAGTGACTGCTGGCCGATGGCACGGCAGCGGTCAACCTCGTCGGTGTGGATACGCCGTGCCGCCGCCGCCAACTCGGCGGCGATCTCGTGTGGCGTGCCCTCGTGATGGGCCACGATGTCGCCCATCTGGTCAACGGCCCATGCCAGGTTCACCGCGGTCGGGCGCGCCTCGCGCAGGGCGGTAATCGCCCGGGCCATCTCCCTGTCGAACTCCGCGCGCACCGCCGTGGTGGCCGCCGCACGATCGGCGGCCAGGGCCACGCCCAGCGCGCCCGCCACGCCGATGGCGGGTGCACCACGCACCACCATGGTCCTGATGCCATGCACAACGCCCGCCCAATCCTCGTAGCGCACGTGTGTGACCTCGCTGGGAAGGCGGGTCTGGTCCAGCATCACCACCGCGCCGTCCACCAGCGCGAGGATGTCGTTGGGGGCCAAGCCGTGTGGGGCGCTGCTCGTCGCATGCCCCACACGGTGGCCACTCCGTACCGTCATGCGATCAGGTGCCCTGATCCCACGACGCGAGGTACTTCTGCTGCTCCTCGGTAAGGGCATCGATCTCGACACCCATCGCGTACAGCTTGAGACGAGCGATTTCGGCGTCAATGTCCGCGGGCACCGTGTAGACGGTGTTCTCGAGTGATGCGTGGTTGAGCGCCAGGTGCTCGGCCGACAGCGCCTGATTGGCAAAGCTCATGTCCATCACGGAGGCCGGGTGACCCTCGGCTGCCGAGAGGTTCAACAGGCGCCCCTCAGCCAGCAGATACACCTTGCGGCCATTGCGCAGCGCGTACTCCTGCACGAACGGACGCACTTCGCGCACCCCATCGGCCAACTCCTCAAGACCGGGGATGTCAATCTCCACATTGAAGTGGCCGGTGTTGGCGATGATCGCCCCGTCCTTCATGTGCTCGAAGTGCTCACGACGCAGCACGTGAATGTTGCCCGTGGCCGTGATGAAGATGTCGCCCGTCTTGGCGGCATCGGCGACGGGCAGCACCTCGAAACCGTCCATGACGGCCTCGAGCGCGGCGAGCGGGTCCACCTCAAGAACGATGACGTGGGCACCCATGCCCTTCAGACGCGACGCGAGCCCGCGACCGCACCAGCCATACCCACCCACCACGCACTTGCGGCCGGCGATGAGAATGTTGGTGGCACGCAGCAGGCCGTCCAGCGTGGACTGCCCAGTGCCGTAGCGGTTGTCGAACATGTGCTTCGTGTTCGCGTCGTTCACCGCAATAACCGGGAAGGCGAGCTTGCCCTCGGCCTCGAGGGCCTTCAGGCGGATGACGCCCGTGGTGGTCTCCTCCGTGCCACCGATGATGCCGTCGATCATCTCGCGACGGTCGCCGTGCAGCACGCCGATCACGTCGGCACCGTCGTCCATGGTGATCTGCGGCGCATGGTCAATGGCGGCCGTGAGGTGCGTGTAGTAGGTCTCGTCATCCTCGCCCTTGATGGCGTAGGTGGCGATGCCGTACTCATGCACCAGGGCGGCTGCCACGTCGTCCTGTGTGGACAGCGGGTTGGAGGCCACGAGCACAACGTCGGCACCACCGGCCTTTAGCGTGCGGGCCAAGTTGGCCGTCTCACTGGTTACGTGTAGGCATGCAGAGATACGGAGGCCCTCGAGCGGACGCTCCTTCTCGAAGCGCGCACGGATACTGGCGAGCACGGGCATTTCCCGGTCGGCCCACTCAATGCGCTGACGCCCGAGCTCAGAGAGCCCCAGGTCGGCAACGTGATGCTTGACGTTCGTCGTCACAGGCTGATTCCTTGGTTCGTTCGGAAGCGCGTGGAGGGTACCAGAGCTAGATGCTGCCACTCTCACCCGGCTGCAGGCGCTGATTCCCGGTGGTGGCGAGGCCCTTCTTCAATACGCCGATGCTGTCCACGGGGTCCGGGTCCACTCCCCGAAGGCACGCGGAGTACAGCGTGACGTAGTCGCCCAAGAGCACCAAATCGAGCATGCGGGCCAGGGGGGTGTCGCCGTCACCCTCGATGGTGATGACATCGCTCACGTGGGGACTGACGATCTCGCGGGTCAGCCCCATACGACGCTCTACCTGACGGTGCTGGTGCGGGTCGCGCAGCATCACGATCGTGGCCAGATCTCCGAACGCGCCCGCATGCTCCCAGCCCACGATCTCGTTGTGGTTCATCTCGGGCAGCGCGGCCCAGAAGCACGGCTGCTTGGCATTCTCGTTGAACTGGCACTTCCAGCGGAATGCGACGCCCGCGGTGGCCTCGGCGCCGTAGATGACCGGCACCGTGTTGGCCAGCCGCAGCGCCAACTGCTTGGCGGGATTGGTCTCGGTTGGCTGGCTGGGCCCGTAGGCCTCGATGGCCGATGCGATGGCCTCGCGGGCGCTGTCCAACTCGGCCTCTTGCGGGGGAATGATGCCCAGCCGCGCCAAGAACACCACCGCCGGGATGAGCATGTGCAGCAGGGCCATTCGGGGCTGCATGCCACCCGGAATCTTCAGAATCGGCACGCCGTGGTTGCCGTACCACGAGTCCAACTTGCCGCCACTCGTTACCCCGATCGCCGGCGACTCGCGCTCAAGTGTCTGCATTGCCGCGGTCAACGTCTCCTCGGTCTCGCCCGAGTACGACAGCAGCAGGTGCAGCGTCGTGTCACCCGCCCAACCCGGCAGGTAATACCCCCGGTGCACCACAAGCGGGCGCCGCAAGCGCTCGTAGTACGTGGTGGCAATGAGGTCGCCGGCCACGGCAGATCCACCCATCCCGCAGATGAGCACGTCCTGCACGGCATCGCCGCTGAAGGGGATCTCGAGCGCCTCGGCTCCATGTCGAGCGGCGTCGAACATGGCGACCGACTGCGACAGCCCGTCAATCAGGCCCGCGCGGTCAACCGCCAATACCTCGGGAAGGTCCAGCTCCGACATCCTGAAAATCCCCCGTCTCAGAGCCGGGGAAGGGGTCCCGGCGACGTCGGGCAGGCTATCAGCGGGGCCCGTCGCCCTCGGCCGTTTCGCCGGTGCCAATGACCACATCGCCATGAATCGCGACTGCCTCGCCGATCACGGCGTCGTCGCCGGCGACGACCAGCCCATCGAGGACGGCCCGATCCCCCACGCGGACGCCCCGCCCGAGTACCGCGCCCACCACGCGCGCGCCCGCGCCCACGATGGTGCCCGCGCCCACGATGGCACCCTGCACCACCGCGCCGGGTCCCACGACAGCACCCGGACCAATACAGGCGCCCGCACCGATGATTGCGGTGCCCGCCACGTTGGCAGAGGCATCCACCCACGAGCTGCCGGGCGATGGGATGAACCCCACGCGGCCGTCCAGCACGTCGAGGTGGGCCTCGCGGTACGACGCGGGCGTGCCGATATCGCGCCAATAGCAGTCAGACGCCAGCGCGGCGACCCCTCCGCGGGCGGCCAGCAGCGGGAACGTATCGCGCTCGATCGACACCTGCACCCCTTGGGGGATTGCTGCCCGGGCGCTGGCCGACAACACGTAGGTGCCGGCGTTGATGCGGTACGGCTCGCCGGGAATCAGTTCGCCCGGTGACGGCTTCTCGACGAACGCACTCACGCGTCCATCA
>Ga0105050_10003190_pt1 | contig 22904 bp, 17 predicted proteins | sample FRY01_FD_78088 | JGI IMG/M metagenome (GOLD analysis project Ga0105050, IMG submission 78088) | Freshwater microbial communities from Lake Fryxell liftoff mats and glacier meltwater in Antarctica - FRY-01 | ecosystem: Environmental > Aquatic > Freshwater > Ice > Glacier meltwater ...
GTTACGAATGCAGGTGATAAAGTAAAAGGTACTTTTAAGGAAAAATTTAAGCCAACATCAACCCCATAAAAAAATAATCTTATGTTGAAGATAATTTTGGCAATATTAATTCCTTTAATTTATTTTAATACAAACTTAGAACTGAATAATAATTTAATTCAGAAGAATAATAACGGAAATATTGATTCTATTCGTCTAACTAGATTGGAAGACAAGAAACAAGTTGTCGTTACAGAACAAGAAAAAATAAATCAAATTGCAAGTTATTTAGATTGCAAAGAAAACAGGATAATTAAGTTTTTACCGAAGTATTCTATTGAAGTATTTTATAATGATGGAAAAACATTAAACTTGGTAATATCTTGGAAAAATGCTAGATACAATGGCAAAACATATAGATTAAAAAAAAATATCGAACATGTTATTGAAACATACTATTAAGTTTTAAAAGAGGGAATGTTACCCCTGCTGCCACAAGTTTACAACTTGTGGCAATAAGAATCAAACGCCAGGCTAAACAGCTTGGCGTTTGATTTTAAATCATTCCTGCCCTGCTTCGCAGGGCAAAAAAAGGGGTAAAAAGAATACACTTACGCCAAAGGCGTAAAAAGAAAAGGGGCGAAAAAAATACAAGTGGGTTCGCCACACCATTTACTTTATTCTTCTCATTTTTAGTTTTTAAGAGTTTCCCGAAGTATAGGGACAGGCTATTTTATTTGTTTTTAGTCGCTAAAATCGGCTCAAATACAAAATTTTCCACAATTATATTTTTACTCTCAAATCCTTTATTCATAAGAAAAAGGTGTTAAAAAAGAATTAGAATCTTAGGAATACCTTGCAAATTTGTGATTTATTATGCAGCCATGTCATGAAAAGAACTGCCATCACAACTTTATTGATTTTAGGAATGCCTGAGCCATTGGTGCGGAAAATTAGTGGGCATGCGGCAAATAGAAAAGAGTTTTACAAGTATGTAAAATACTCTGAATCATTTTTAGACGGTGAAACTGACAGAGTGTTTTCAAAACTTTTGAATAACTAAGCAATTAGCACAATTTAAACGGGTATAATCGTAGCAAACACATCGGATTTTCAGTAATAAACCCTTGAAGATGAAGCAAGAGAATATACTTTTAGCAAACCTGTTTTAGTGAATTAGGTTTGATTGCTTTTAGAAATTGAGAAGGTTAGCTAGTTTGGCTGCTGGAGATTCAGCTACGAATACGGTATTTAATTATGAATTATGGAAGGGGGAAAAGTTTTACTGAAATTTGCTTAAAATCGATAGCCTACATTAATTCCGCAATAATTAGCGTATATTTTTTGTCTAACATATCCATCATTGAAAGGCGCTTTGTGCAAATAGGCAAAAGACCAATCCCAAAAAGGTTGAAGAAGATAATGCTTGAAAAACAAAATATCTAACGAGCTGTTTACACCCAAATTATAGCCAGCAATTTTGTTTCCTGGTGTGTAATACAAGAATTTATTAACAACAGTGTCTTTAATTTCTATTTCGCTACTTGTGAAACATGCGCCAGAATGGATACCTAAATTTAAAAGGACTTTAAAATTTTTATACCGATTATAAATTGGCAATATTTTCCTTAAAGAAATATTCCAAAAATTCATTCCGTTGGTGTGAAAAAGTGCTTTAACATACTGGTTCATTAAAAGGGTATCGTTCACATGTTTTCCATCCCATGTGCCTTGAGCTCTATAAAATTTATTGGTATTGGCGCCATAATTCAAGTGCGAAATGTTTAACCCTATTTGAAAATTGTATTTAAAGTTTGCTGTGAAATTAACCCTGTGTTGGGTTGCGGTTATTTGAAAATCAGAAATATTTTCAAAATAGGACAAGTCATTGGCTTCAACATCAAAAAACCGAATGCTTCTTTGGTAGTTTGGTTGAACAACGAGTAAATCTTGTTTTTTGTAATTTGCTCGAAAATAGCCGGCAGACACTGTAAAATTATGCTTTAATATCCATTTGTGAAGTTTGGATGTGTCCCTATTGTTTTGGGCGTTTAGGTTGCAGCTAATTAAGGCTATAAAAAATAAAATGGGTTTCATAATATTCAACAAAAGTAATTGTTTTTAAACCCATTTATTTAAAAAGATTAGTTAAGATGACTATATAAATATTTTCATGGGTGTATATTTGCAAAAAACTTGTTATTTTGCAACACTTTAAATTTTAAGTCATCAACATGAGTGTCAAGCAAGAAAACCAACCAAACAATAGAGAAATTTTAGAACGAAAAATAGCCGAAAGCCAATTGGGCGGGGGCGAAGAGCGCATAAAATCGCAACATGCCAAAGGCAAACTAACCGCCCGAGAAAGAGTACACTTTTTAATGGATGAAAACAGTTTCAATGAAATTGGAGCCTTTGTCATGCACCGAAGCAACGATTTTGGAATGGAAAAACAACGGTTTCTTGGCGATGGTGTGGTAACAGGCTATGGCACCATAAATGGCAGATTGGTTTATATCTTCTCTCAAGATTTCACAGTGTTTGGCGGTTCGCTAAGCGAAACCCATGCCGAAAAAATATGTAAAATAATGGACTTAGCGCTCCAAAACGGAGCCCCCATCATAGGGCTAAACGACAGTGGCGGGGCCAGAATACAAGAAGGTGTGGTTTCGCTGGGCGGCTATGCAGATATTTTTTATAGAAACACAATTGCAAGTGGCGTTATTCCTCAAATATCGGCAATCATGGGGCCATGCGCAGGCGGAGCCGTCTATTCGCCCGCAATCACAGACTTCATCGCAATGGTAGAAAACACCAGCTACATGTTCGTAACCGGGCCAAATGTTGTAAAAACCGTTACCAACGAAGAAGTTAGCAGCGAACAATTGGGCGGAGCGTCCGTGCATTCTAGCAAATCGGGCGTAGCACATTTTGCTTATGCCAACGAAATTGAATGCCTAAACGGATTGAAAACCATGCTCAGCTACATGCCTCAAAATTGTGAAGAAAAAGCGGCTCCCCTAAAATATGAAATTCAAAACGAAACCCGCGATATTTTAAAGAATATTATTCCACCAAACGCTAACCAACCCTACGATATGCGAGAGGTTATTGAAGGCATAGTGGACGAAAATAGCTTTTATGAAGTGCACAAAAACTTTGCCGAAAACATTATAGTCGGTTTTTCTCGCCTTGCAGGAAAAAGTGTGGGCATTGTGGCCAACAATCCTGCCGCTTTAGCTGGTGTTTTAGATGTAAATTCATCTACCAAAGGCGCACGATTTGTGCGTTTTTGCGATGCTTTTAATGTTCCTTTGTTGGTGTTGGAGGATGTTCCCGGTTTTTTGCCTGGTACTGATCAAGAATGGAACGCCATTATCACCAACGGGGCCAAACTTTTGTATGCATTTAGCGAAGCCACCGTGCCCAGAATCACCGTCATTACTCGCAAAGCGTATGGTGGGGCTTATGATGTAATGAACAGCAAACACATTGGCGCAGACATGAATTATGCTTGGCCAAGTGCCGAAATTGCTGTGATGGGAGCCAAAGGCGCAGCTGAAATCATATTTAAAAAAGAAATTTTGACTGCCCAAAACCCCGAAATAGCATGGAAAGAAAAAGAAGCTGAGTATGCAACTATTTTTGCAAACCCATACAGAGCGGCCGAAAGAGGATTTATTGATGAAGTTATTTTTCCTGAAAATACAAGAACAAAGCTGATTTCAGCCTTCAAAATGTTGGAAAACAAGGTAAAGAATTTGCCTAAAAAGAAACACGGAAACATTCCATTATAATCAAAAAATCAATGAAATTAATCTCCATAGTAGTGCCGTGCTATAACGAAGAGGCGGTTTTTGCAGAAACAGTTAGCAGATTGACCCAAACAATGTCTGCCGTTTTGACTAAAGGTTATGAATATGAAATTATATTTGTGAACGATGGCAGCACAGACAACACCTTGCAGCTGATAAAAAACGCTTTGGCACAAGATGCAAGAATAAAATGCCTTAGTTTCTCCAGAAACTTTGGCCACCAAATAGCCATCACCGCAGGATTAGACAATTGCAAAGGCGATGCAGCCGTTGTTATAGATGCAGATTTGCAAGATCCGCCTTCGGTTATTCTGCAAATGATAGAAAAATGGGAACAGGGTTTCGATGTTGTTTTTGGAAAAAGAAGAGAACGCCAAGGAGAAAGTGGCTTTAAATTGATAACTGCTAAATATTTTTATAAATTCATAAACAAGCTAAGCGATGTGGATATACCAAAAGACACAGGCGATTTTAGATTAATGGACAGGGCAGCGCTCAATCAGTTTTTGCTCATGCGAGAATCCTATCGCTTTGTGAGAGGCATGGTGGCATGGATTGGATTCAACCAATGTTCGGTAGGATACGATAGAGAGATCCGCTTTGCTGGAGAAACCAAGTATCCTTTAAAAAAAATGCTCAGCCTTGCCAGCGATGCCATCCTTTCTTTTTCAAACACACCTCTCAAAATTGCAACTTTTATAGGATTTTTAACTTCTGTAACCGCCTTTTTAGGCATTATTTATGCTTTGTATGTTAGATTGTTTACAAAAGAGTGGGTAGAAGGTTGGACCTTTTTAATGATTGCCGTTCTATTAATAGGCGGAATTATATTGCTGGTTTTAGGCATCATTGGAGGCTATGTTGGCCGCATTTATGGCGAAATAAAACAACGCCCACTCTATATAATAAAAGACAAGTTGGGTTTCGACCAATAATTATTTTCGTAAAAGTGTAAAATTCTCATAAAAACTATTATTTTTGTTTTGTGAAATTTGACGGCCAACTAAATAATAAACTGCCAAACATCGGGCAATCGATATTTACAACAATGTCGATGTTAGCAAAAGAAAACCATGCTATTAATTTAGCGCAAGGGTTTCCTGATTTTGATTGCCACCCCGACCTAAAAAAAATGTTTCAAGATGCCATTCAGCAAGGACATAATCAATATGCGCCCATGCCAGGGCTGATGTCTTTGAGAGAAAAAATTGCAGAAAAAACTGAACAACTTTATTCAGCAATCTATCATCCCGAAACGGAAATTACAATAGTGCCAGGCGCAACCTTAGGTATTTATGCGGCCATTAATGCTTTAATTAAAGACAATGACGAAGTTTTGGTAATAGAACCAGCTTATGATTGCTACATTCCCGCCATAGAACTAGCAGGAGGGAAGGCCATAGTTTACGAAATGCTTTATCCCGAATTTAAGATAGACTGGCATCAGCTTAGGAAATTTATTTCCGTTCGCACAAAAATGATAATTATCAATTCGCCCAACAATCCGAGCGGAGCCATTCTCACAGCCGAAGACTTGCAGAAACTAGAAAAAATGATTGCCGGAACAGATATATTGGTATTAAGCGATGAAGTTTATGAACACATAATATTTGATGGATTTGAACACCAATCGGTTGCACGCTTTCCGGCTTTGTCAAATAGGAGTATTATTGTTTCGTCCTTTGGAAAAACATTTCATACAACAGGCTGGAAAACAGGCTATTTGCTAGCGCCAGAGAACATAACAAGTTTAATAAGAAAAGCCTACCAATTCATGGCATTTGCAAGCAACACACCCGTGCAGTTTGCCTACAGCCAAATTCTAGATAGAAAAGATTTATATTTAGAATTGGGTTCTTTTTATCAAGAAAAAAGAGATTTCATGCGGAAAGGGTTAAAATCAACGAACTTTAAGCTATTAGATTGTTACGGAAGCTACTTCCAATTAGTTAATTACGATAAAATAAGCGATTTAGGGGATTTAGAGTTTTCTAAGCTATTAACAATAGAGAATAAAATAGCAACCATTCCTGTTTCGGCCTTCTATAAAAAGAAAAACGACAACCATATATTAAGACTATGTTTTGCAAAAAATATTGAAACCATAGAGAAATCTTTAGAAATATTATGCAAGATTTAAAAATTAATACCATACAAACCCATTTGCATTGGGAGGATATTGATAAAAACATCGCACATTTTGATACCTTAATTAGGGCTAATTCTGCCTGCGACCTAATTGTTCTGCCAGAGATGTTCACAACTGGATTTACGATGAACCCAAGCCAATTCAGCAAACAAGACTTAGAAAAAGGTTTTGCTTTTATTGAGCAATTATCCAATGAATTAAACATAGCCATTTGCGGAAGTTTGGTTAAAGCCAATGCGCATAATACCCAGTACACCAATACGATGGTGTTTCAAGCACCAAAAAAAGAACCAGTATATTATAACAAAAGACACCTTTTTTCTCCTGGCGATGAAACCAAACATTACGAAAAGGGCGCAGAGCGCATCATTATCGAATACAAAAATTGGCGAATATGCCCGCTAATCTGTTATGATTTAAGGTTTCCTGTATTTTCCAGAAACAGAAAAGATTATGACCTATTAATTTATGTAGCCAATTGGCCCGAAGTAAGAAACTATGCATGGGAGACTCTTTTAAAAGCAAGAGCCATTGAAAATCAGGCTTATGTAATAGCTTGCAACAGAGTTGGTTTAGATGGAAAATGCGTAAACCATATCGGAAATTCAGGTATTGTCAATCCAATGGGAGAGTTTGATGCAATTTATGGAAGTGAATCAGTCCATACATCATTAATCTCTTTCTCAACATTAGAAAAATTCAGAAAATCATTTCCTGTATTAGACGATGCAGATGAATTTACATTGTTGATATAATTTTAGTTAAATTTTGCTTTTCATGGACAAAACTAAGGATATTAAGTCTTATAGTATTATTTTTGCCTTTTAATAGTAATAGTAATGGTTAAATCAATTATTTATTAAAAACAACAAATTTTACGCTTCTAATAATTAATGCTCAAATTCAAACTTTCAAAAAAAGTTGTTGCCATAGCAGTATGCCTTTGTGCTATATATTCAATATATGCTCAAAATATTGGAGGGATTGTTGCAAATAAAACAAATCAAAAAAATCTTAACAAAGCCTTGGTCTATATTTTAAATAAAAAGGATTCAAGCGTTATAAAAACAGCCATTACAGATGAAAATGGACGATTTATAATTAAAGATATTTCAGTAGGTAACTATTTAATAAGCTCCAAGTTTATAGGATACATTGATTATTATGCCCCTTTGGCGGTGGTTTTAGAATTCAATCGCATAAAAATAGAAATGGAAGAAGCCGCAATAGAAATGATGAGTGTTGGCAAAACCGCTCAAAAAAATGCTGTTTCACAAAAAAGCGACACCTTAGAGTTTAATTCAAGCAGCTACAAAGTTAATCCAGATGCCACAGTTGAGGATTTGGTTAAAAAAATGCCTGGCATTACAACGGAAGGCGGTGTATTAAAAACACAAGGTGAAGAGATTAAAAAAGTAACAATTGATGGCCAAGATTTTTTTGGTGATGATGCCAATGCAGCCCTCAAAAACCTACCGGCAGAGCTTGTTTCAAAGGTACAGGTTTTTGATAGAATGACAGATCAAGCACAATTTTCAGGCATCGATGACGGCAACTCTCAAAAATCATTAAATATTATTACTAAAAACGGCAAAAATAATGGTCAATTTGGTAAAGTTTATGGCGGCATTGGTACAAAAGATAGATTTGCAGCTGGCGGAAATATCAATATTTTTTCTAAAAACAATAGATTATCTATTATAGGATTGAGCAATAACATCAATCAACAAAATTTTTCATCAGATGATATTACAGGTCTTTTGGGAACAAGCCCCGGTGGGCAAAGGCCTAGCGGAAGAACACAAGGAGGCAGTGGCGGGGCGAGAAATTTTGGAGGAGGAGGAAGTGCTTCAAATTTTTTATCCGGCAATCAAAGTGGTGTAAATACAACACATTCTTTTGGTTTGAATTATAATTTATTAAATCAGAAAAAACTTAAAATTGGTGTCAGCTATTTTTTCAATTATGGTGGCAATAAAAATACTACATTGCTTGACCGCACTTACTTTTTATCCAATGAATTGAATCAATTTTATAGCCAAGAAGACACCACAGACAATAAAAATTTAAACCATAGAATCAACTCAAGATTAGAATATCAATTAGATTCCTTTAATTCATTTATAATAACACCAAGTATTCGATTTCAAAATTCTAGCCTAAGTTCAATTTTTAATGGTAACAACAAAAATGATACTTTAAGACCCATTAATAATACTAAGTCTTCTAATCTAACAAAAAGCAATGCTTATAATTTAAACAATAGCATACTATGGCGAAAAAAGTTCAAAAATAAAACATCAAGTTTGTCTGCAAATGTAACAACTGGTATTAATTCATCGCTAAGAAGCAATGAACTAAATACAAATAATGAATTTTATATTCCATTTAATAGAAACAACAGTTTTCTACAAGAATTTAACAACCCAAGCAGTACCGTAAACTTATCTTCAAACATCTCCTTTTCTCAAATACTCAATAAATCCATGAGCATTGAGGTAAATTATGCGCCTTCATTTATCTTAAATAAAAACGACAAAAAAACAATGACATTTGACAATGGCACACAATCTTTTTCTATTTTGGATACTTTATTGAGTAGTAAATTCAAAAACACCAATATTAGCAATAAGTTTGGACTTAATTATACCATTCAAAATACCAAAACAAGTTTGAGGTTTGGTGCAGATTATAAAATAACGAGCCTGAAAGGGCAATCAGAATTTCCAAATTCAAATTTAGTTCAAAAATCCTTTAAAAATATATTGCCAAATTTTATGTTTACACATAAGTTTGATGCCAATAAAAATTTCAGATTATACTACAGAAGCAACACCAATTTGCCGAGTATTACCAACCTGCAAAATGTGATAGACAATTCTAATCCATTGCTTTTAAGTGTTGGGAATCCAAACTTAACCCAAGATTTCAATAATTTTATATTTATGAGATATATTTCTACAAATATTAAAAAAGGCAGAAGCTTTTTTGCTATGATGAATTACAGCGCAACTCAAAATTACATTGGGAACAGCACTTTAATAGCAGAACGAGACACCATAATCAATAATAATATTAAGCTATCAAAAGGCGTTCAGCTTTCATTACCAGAAAATCTAAGTGGTTACCAAAGTTACAGAACATATACAAATTATGGCGCAACAATAAAAAGTATAAAATCAAATATTAATGGCAATTTAGGCTACAATTACACCCAAACACCTGCAATGATAAATGGGGTCAAAAACCTAAGTAAAAATAATGCTGTCAACGCAGGCGCCAACTTGTCGAGCAATATTAGCGAAAAATTAGACTTTAATATGGGTTATAGTTTTAATTATAACTTAATAGAAAACACATTGCAAAAAAAATTAAACAATATATTTATTATTCAAAACTTTAATGTAAAAGTTAATTATATGCCAAAAAACTACTTAGTTATAAATTCAGAATTAAACAGAAGTGCCTATTCAGGCCTTGGCGCAAGTTTCAATCAAAAAATATGGCTTTGGAATGCAGGAATTGGATACAAATTTACAAAAAGCAAGCGCGCAGAAATTAAAATTTCTATATTTGATATATTGAATCAAAACAATGCTATCAGCAGAACTATTAATGAAAACTACATAGAAGACAATTTTACAAAAGTGCTAAACCGTTTTTATATGCTAACATTTACATACAATGTTAGAAACTTCAAAAACAATAGTATAAAATAAAAAACATATAAATTTTTGGAAATTGAAATAAAATATTAAATTTGCCTTTCAAAAATATATAATCATGGAAGTAATAGGAAAATTAAAAGTTATTGACGAAATTAAAGTAGTAGGAGCGAGCGGTTTCAAAAAAAGAGATGTAGTCGTAGAGACGGCAGAAACCTATCCTCAATTTATTTCAGTGAGTTTTACGCAAGATAAATGCGATTTAGTAAATTCGTTTAAATTAGGCGAAGAAGTGAAAATCTCAATCAATTTGAGAGGCAGAGAATGGGTGAACCCACAAGGCGAAACAAAATATTTTAACGATATTTCAGGTTGGAGAATCGAAAAAGTAGGGAATACCCAAACTCCTAGTAACCAAAGCCCTAATGTAAACACAAGCAATGTTGCGCCTCCATCCTTTGAAAATGATGCATTTGCTACAGATTCAGCTGTTAATGCAAATGATTCTGAAGATTTGCCTTTTTAATTAATCAATGATTAAGGATAAAAAAAGCAATCAGTTTTTATACAGTTATTTAAACGCCATTTCACCAACCGGATTTGAGACCAATGGTCAAAAAATTTGGTTGGAATATATGAAATCGTATTCAGATGAGTATATGACAGACGCTTATGGCTCTGTGGCTGCGATCATAAATCCTGGTAAAAAATTCAAGGTCGTTATTGAGGCACATGCAGACGAAATATCTTGGTTTGTTAAGTATATTGCAGATGATGGCTACATTTATGTTACCCGAAATGGAGGTTCCGATCATGTGATTGCGCCTTCAATGCGTGTAAATATTGTTACAGAAAAAGGCATTGTTAAAGGTGTTTTTGGCTGGCCTGCCATTCATGTTAGATCTAGCGGAAAGGAAATTTATCCTACTGCTGATAATATTTTTATTGATATTGGTTGTTCAACAAAAAAAGAAGTAGAGGCTTTAGGTGTTCATGTTGGCTGTGTGGCTATTTTTCAAGATGAACTGACAGAACTAAATAAAAAATATTTAACCGGTCGAGCGTTAGACAATAGAATTGGCGGTTATATGATTGCTCAAGTAGCAAAAAAAATAAAGGACAATAAAATAAAGCTGCCTTTTAGTTTATATGTTGTAAATGCGGTGCAAGAAGAAATAGGTTTGAGAGGTGCAGAAATGATTTCACGAAACATTAAACCCAATGTAGCGGTTATTACAGATGTTACCCACGATACATCATCGCCATTATACGATAAAAAAATTCAAGGCGACCAAAAATGTGGACTTGGCCCAGTATTAACTTATGGCCCTGCCGTTCAAAATAATTTATTGAAAATGTTGATTGACCTTGCAGAAAAAAACAAAATTCCTTTTCAAAGAGCTGCTGTAAGTAGATGTACAGGAACGGATACTGATAGCTTTGCTTATAGCGGAGAGGGTGTTCCATCTGCATTGATATCATTGCCATTAAAATACATGCATACAACAGTCGAAACCATTAATATTAATGATATGGAGCAAGTGATTGAATTAATGTATCAATTTGTTATCAATTTAAAATCTGGACACGATTTTAGATATATTAAATAATTCATAAGCAATTTAATTGGCTTTTTAGATTGAAATGTCTTAGGATTCATTTTTTTTAAATAAAAAAAAGAATAAAAAAGAAAAATGAACAAAGTCGTTTCAAAAATATCTATCATATTTTTACTATTGATAAGCAGATTACCGATGGTAATTCATTATTGGTTTTCAAATTTTCTATATATTCTGTTATTTAAAATTGTCAAATACAGAAAAAAAGTTGTTTTAAAAAATATTGAGATAGTTTATCCAAGTCATTCCAAGTCCCAAAAAACAGAATTAGCTAGAAACTATTATCTTTATTTAAGTCAATTGATAGTTGAAGTCGTTAAAGGGTTTACAATCTCTAAAAAAGAATTACAAAAAAGAATATCCGTTGACAATTTGAATATATATGATGAACTTTTTAATAAGAATCAAAGTGCTATTGTTGCATTGGGCCATAACGGCAATTGGGAATGGATATGCAGGCATGCTTCTATGGTAAGTAAACATAAACTATATGTTGCCTACAAGCCGCTTAGCAACCCATTTTTTGACAAACTAATGGCGAAAACTAGAACAGCTTTTGGCATGCAACAAATAGCCATGAATAATGTCGGTAGATTTATAATTGAACATAAAAATGAAGCATTTTTACTCATTTTAATCAGCGATCAAAAGCCTAGTAATCCCAAAAATGGCATTTGGGTAGATTTTTTTAAAACGAAAACGAGTTTTTTGCCCGGTTTAGAAAAGCTATCCCTAAAATATAATCTTCCAATCTATTTTCATGAAGTAAAAAGAGTAAAAAGAGGCTATTACCGCTGCAAAATTCATCATTTATTGAATCCTTTGGATTATCAAAAGGAGGGAAGTATTACCCAAAAATATGCCCGACATTTAGAAAAAATGATAGTGGAACAGCCCGAAACATGGCTTTGGAGCCATAATCGGTTTAAGCATAAATTTGATATTTAATAGTTTAATCATAAATATACAAAAATACTTGTTTTTTAATTTGCAATATGTATATTTGCAATGAAATGGCAATGAGTAAAAAAGACTTGTTTGAAAAACAAGAGGCGGAATTAAGTATGTTTTGCAAAGCATTGGGACACCCTGCAAGAGTAAAAATAGTTAAGTTATTATTGATAAAAAATAATCAAACCTGTAATGAATTGGTGCAAAATATTCCTTTGAGTCAATCAACGGTTTCCCAGCATTTAGGAGAATTGCGTCAAGCAAAAATCATTTCTGGCAAAAGTGTAAGCACTAGTGTTATTTATTCAGTTGACAAAATAGCTTTATCAAAAGCCCAAAAAATGTTAAGTGATTTTTTTAACGCAAATATTTTAAGCGCAAAACAAGCGACCTTGTTTTAGCATTCTAATTAGCTAAAACAAGCTATAAAAGTTGTATAAACGCACCAATTTTTACAGTTCTATATAAAACGAATTAATTCCCGACATCTTATTTCTTTAAATTAAGAGGATTAAATGGCTTACTTAAATTTATTTGAAAGTCGTCATTAGGTTTTTAAGCCTATAAATCCTTAATCTCTGTCATCAGAGTATTCATCTTTTTTATTTTATTCTCAAAATCATCAGATATTTGAGAAATTTCTTTAATCAATTTTTCTTTAACCTTATCGAGGCGAGCTTCATTGTCGTTTCGTTTCATTTCGCCTTTTCCTAAAATTAGCCATTCAGGATTGATTTCTGGAAAATTCTGAAGCACAGTAACTACTAAATCTAAGCTTGCTTTGTTTCTTCCTGAAGAAAGATGGGAGAGGGTGGAATTTGAAATTCCGAGCTTTATGGCAAAATCTTGTTTGCTTAATCCAGAAGTGTTTAATATATCTAATATCCTGATTTCAACCATTTTATAACAATTGTTTAATATGTATTTGCGTAATGTTTTATGCTTTACAAATGTAAAACATTTGATTTACATTTGTAAAATATATTATTTACAATTGTAAAGTATGGTTTTTACAATTGTAAATTATTTCGTAAAGTGCTAAAATACAGTAATTTACATTAATATAATATGCTTATTTGTATATTCTAGTGCTCAAAGTATGATTAAACACTCAATTATATGACCATAGTAACATCGTTTGATTGCCTTGTATTTTAAAAAACTAGATTAATTGACCTAACTTTTTACATAAAGAATGTATTTAACATATTATCATAAATAATTGATATACAATTAAATATAATTTATGTTTAGTTGTAAATACCAGGCGCATTTTATCGTATTTTGCGATAATTTAGGCATAAAAAAAGCCTGACAAAAATGTCAGGCTTTAAGTTAAATATAATATTTTCTTAAATTGTGGATTGTAACCACATTGTATCACTAATTCTTTTTTCGGCTAATTTGATGGCAGCCAACTGTGTGTTGATGTCATGTTCAGTCGCTGTTTTATAAATATCAAGCACTGTATTATAAATGTTTTCCGTTTGAGAGAAAGCTATTTCTCTAACATATCCGTTATGTTCACTGTAAACATTGATTAAACCACCAGCATTGATTAAAAAATCAGGAGCATAAAAAATACCTTTGGCTTTAATCATATCACCATGAATATTATCATCCTCCAATTGATTATTTGCAGCACCCGCTATAATTTGACATTTTAATTTATTGATATTATCTGTATTTAAAATTGCACCTAAAGCGCATGGAGCAAAGATATCAACATCTAATCCAAAAATTTCATCTGTTTTAACAATAGTAGCGCTATATTTTTCAGAAGCTACTTTCAAACCAGATTCAAAGATATCAGCAGCAAAAATGACAGCACCATCTTTTTGCAGCATTTCTATTAAATGCAGACCAACTTTTCCTGTTCCTTGAACAGCTATTTTTTTACCAGATAAATTATCAGAGCCATAAGCTTTTTTAGCACTTGCTTTAATCCCCATGTACACACCATAAGCCGTTACAGGACTTGGGTCGCCACCGCCACCCATAATTTCTGGCAAACCAACAACATAATCTGTCTCCATTTTAATATATTCCATGTCTTTGGTTGTTGTACCAACATCCTCTGCTGTAATATACTTTCCGTTTAAATTCTCAACAAATCTTCCAAATTTACGCATCAAATGCTCTGATTTGTGTTTTTTAGGGTCGCCAATAATTACTGCCTTAGCACCTCCTAAATTTAATCCGCTTATAGCGGCTTTATAGGTCATTCCTCTTGATAATCTTAGAGCATCATTGATTGCTTCTGCCTCTGTGGCGTAATTCCACATTCTGGTTCCGCCAAGTCCAGGACCTAAAACGGTGTTGTGAATGGCAATAATGGCTTTAAGACCAGTATTATTATCTTGACAAATTAAAATTTGCTCGTGATCATAACGGGCAACTTTCGCAAACACATCAAACTGTGTTTCGTTCATAGTGGCATTGGATTGGCTCATTTTCTTAAATAAATTTATTTTTATGTTTGTTGCGCAAATTTAATAAAAATATACTTTTTTTTAATATTTATTTTTAACATTATAATCAATTTATTATCAAAAGAATACAAACGGTATTTTCTCGATAAATGATACATAAACTTTATTTTAATCTTAAAACGGATTAAGAAAATAACGCTAATTATTTTTTAATTACCAATATACGATTTGTTGAGATTCTAAATATAATTTCCATTTGTATAATATTTCTTTGTTATTTAGACTTTTGTCCTATAATATATATTATGTTAAGTAAATAGTTTCAAAAGAAAGGATTTAAAACTAAGTTATTAAATCCTTTCTCTTATTTAAGAAATTTTTACTTCAGCTTCTTCTGCTCTTCTTTATAAATTTTGTCATATTTAGCACGATTTTCGTCATCGTTTATTTTTGCATAAACAGTTCTAATAACTTTTACAAGATTTAGAGCTTCTTGGTCTTTCAAAACATTCATTTCATAAATCTCTACAAATTTTTTGGCAACAACATCTTTGTATAAATAAGTTGAAAGTTTGTCATATTTTAAATATTCTCCACCTGCAACTTTCGATTTCATTCTATAAACAAAATCAGCTGAATCTAGCATCAAAACTGCTTCGTTATAAATCGCATCAAAATAACCTGGATCTAATTCCAATGCTTTTTTATAATCGCTTAGTGCAGATTTGTAATAATATTTAGCCGCAACAATCTTTCCTGAGTTTTTAAATTCTTTTTCGCCTATTTCTTTGTCTTCGTTTTTTAATTGATGAATAGCTACTCCCCTAGAAAAATAATACTCTTTATTGTCTGGCTGGGCAGCAATTGCTTCTGTAAATTTCGCCAACAAAACGCCAATATTTTTTCGTTCAATTTCAATATTTATTTGTTGATTTAAGAACTCCCCACTTTTTGTTGGTATTTTATTTTTTCCTTTTTCCAATACTTCTATCGCTTTTTCGTAGTTTTTTTCTTTCAGATACAGTTCACTTGCTCTTATAAATATTTGAAAATTGTTATAATTTGGTTCATCCATCAATTTTTGCAAATAAACCATTTCTTCTTTTTCGAGTTTATTATTTATGGCAGAGTTCCAAATTATATAATTGGCTTTTGCTATTGTGATATTGTTTTCTTGAGCCTTTTTTAGTTCATCGTTTTTAATCAATGAAGTGACATAATTCATGTACTTTTTGGTATTTTCAAATTGTGTTGTATCCATAGAATATACAATTCCCCTATTAAAACAGTCCACTATTGTAGAGATAATGTATGCGTTGGTATAATCTTTTAAACTAAATTTCTTTTGATCTACTTCAGAAAATTCATAGTATTTTAGAAATGCTTGTGCAGATATCTCAGCAGCGTCATTATTCAAATTCATTTTTTTTACTTCTTCATCTTGCGATGCCGAAATTACAGAATAAACAACAGCTCTCCAACCCCACATTCCTACACTATTTTTTGTAGATTCGTGTTCATAAGCTAAATCGATATTATATTTAGCATCAAGAACATCAGGATTGCCCTCACTTGTGGCAAAATTTAGTTCAACATTTTTAATTTTTCCGCTTTGGGCAAATATTTGAGTTGGAAACAATACCAAACTAAATACCAAACTAAATACCAAACTAAATACGAGATTTTTAATTTTCAATTCTTTTTTTAACATACATTATATTATTCAATTCCTGTGCCAATTTCATCATTGTTGTTATTTTCTGGATTGTCATTTTCTGTTTTTGGTTCAGCATTGTTGATTTCTCCATTATTTTCTAACAATTCTGTATCAATAATTTCCTCTTCTTCTTCTTCTACCGGAACAATTGCAACTGAAGCTATCGAGTCATTATTTTTTATATTGATTAATTTAACGCCTTGTGTTGCTCTGCCCATTGTTCTTAGTGCGTCCACTCTCATTCTTATTGTTAAACCAGATTTATTAATAATCATCAATCCATCTTCGTCTGTTACATTAGAAATTGAAATTAATTCTCCAGTTTTTTCGGTGATATTCAAGGTTTTAACACCTTTTCCTCCCCTACCAGTTACTCTATATTCGTCCTCGCCTGTTTCTGGGTCAACCAAAAATGAGCGTTTTCCGTAACCTTTGTCTGCAACTACTAAAACGGTCGTTTCTTTCAGTTTTTCTTTGTCAATAGCCAACATTCCTATCACTTCATCTTTGTCTGATTCAAGTGTTACGCCTTTCACACCACTAGCATTCCTGCCCATTGGTCTTACCAAACTTTCATTGAAACGAATGGCTTTACCTGATTTTTTAGCCATAATAATTTCACAATTACCATTGGTTAATTTTGCAGAAAGCAATTCGTCACCTTCTCTTATAGTGATCGCATTGATACCATTTGCTCTTGGTCTAGAATAAGCTTCTAATGTTGTTTTTTTAATAATTCCTTTTTTGGTGCATAAAATAATGTTATGCGAATTCAAATAATCAGCATCTTTAAGGTTCTCAATATTTAAGTATGCTTTGATGGTATCATCTTTTGGAATGGCAATCAAATTTTGAATGGCTCTACCTTTTGTATTCTTCCCTCCTTCTGGCAATTCATAAACTTTCATCCAGAAACATCTGCCTTGTTCAGTAAAGAACAACATGTAGTTGTGCGTATTGGCTACAAATAAGTGTTCTACGAAATCTTCGTCTCTATGCGAAACGCCTCTATTGCCTCTTCCACCCCTATTTTGCTCTTTATATTCTGTTAAACTTGTTCTTTTGATATATCCCATGTGCGAAATTGTAAGCACTACTTTTTCGTTTGGAATTAAATCCTCAATATCAATTTCTCCAGCACTGTGTTCAATAAGTGTTCTTCTATCATCACCATATTTTTCTTTCATTTCCGCCAACTCGTCTTTTATGATTTGATAACGCAAAGCCTCGTCAGTCAATATTGATTCTAAATATGCGATTAATTTCATTAATTCATCAAATTCTTCTTTTATCTTTTGACGCTCTAGACCAGTTAAACGCTGCAATCTTAAATCTAATATTGCTTTTGATTGCAAATCGGACAACCCAAATTGAGTCATTAAACCTTCTTTTGCTTCGTCAGGATTTTTTGAACTTCTTATTAAAGAAATAACTGCATCTAAATTATCTAAAGCTATTAATAATCCTTCTAAAATATGGGCTCTTTTTTTAGCTTCTGCTAAATCATACTTAGTTCTTCTAACAACAATTTCGTGTCTATGTTCCACAAAATGCACAATCATATCTTTTAGATTAAGCATTATAGGGCGGCCTTTCACCAATGCAATGTTATTTACAGAGAATGATGACTGCAAAGGTGTATATTTATACAACTGATTTAGAATTACATTAGCAATTGCATCTCTTCTCAATTCAAAAACCAAACGCATGCCTTGTCTTCCGCTCTCATCTCTAACACTAACAATACCATCAATTATTTTTTCTTGAACCAAATCAACCGCTCTTGTAATAATTTGGTTTGGCATTACTTGATAAGGCACTTCAGTAACAATAATCATTTCTTTGCCATTGCCCATTGCTTCTATTTCAGTTTTGCCACGCATCATAATTCTTCCTCTTCCGGTTTCGAAAGCAGAACGAATACCGTCTGTGCCATGAATAATTGCGCCTGTTGGAAAATCTGGGCCTTTGATGTGGTTCATCAATTCAGAAATTTCAATATCTCTGTTATCAATATAAGCAACAATAGCATCAATCGCCTCTTTTAAATTGTGTGGCGCCATGTTTGTGGCCATACCAACAGCAATTCCAGATGCTCCATTTACTAATAAATTTGGGATTTTTGCAGGAAGAACAGATGGCTCTTTTAATGAATCATCAAAATTTGGTCTAAAATCAACTGTATCTTTCTCTAAATCATTCAACATTTCTTCAGCAATTTTTTTCAATCTTGCTTCCGTATAACGCATTGCTGCCGCAGAATCGCCATCAATTGAACCAAAGTTACCTTGTCCGTCAACCATGGTGTATCTTAAACTCCACTCTTGGGCCATACGAACCATGGTATCATAAACAGATGAATCACCATGTGGGTGATACTTTCCTAAAACCTCTCCAACTATACGCGCAGATTTTTTATATGGTCGGTTGGGCGCAAGGCCTAATTCTGTCATTCCAAACAAAACCCTTCTATGCACAGGCTTAAGGCCATCTCTAACATCTGGAAGGGCTCTACTAACAATTACGGACATAGAATAATCTATGTAAGCCGTTTTCATTTCATCTTCAATATTGATTGGAATAATCCTTTCAACAAAATTTTCATCTGGGTTTTGATCCATATATTTTATCTTTTAAAAACATTGCAATTTAGTACATTTTATTCAATAAATTGCAACATACAATCCACAATATACCAACAAAAAAGCCCTGAAAATTCAGGGCTTTTTAATATTTTTTAAAGTAGAAATTTATTTATCTTTTTTAAATAAATCGACTACAATTGGCGCAGCAATACATATTGATGAATAAGTACCAATTCCGATGCCTATCAATAATGCTAATGAAAATCCTTTTAAGCCTTCGCCACCAATTAAAAACAAGGACAATATAACCAATAAGGTTGTACCTGAGGTCATTATTGTTCTGCTTAATGTTTTGTTGATTGACAAATTAATTAATTTAGCAATATTAGTCTCGCTTTTAAACTCTGTTAAATATTCTCTTATTCTGTCGAAAACAATCACCGAGTCGTTAATGGAGTATCCAATCACAGTTAAAATAGCAGCTATAAAAGCTTGGTCTATTTCTAAAGCAAATGGAACTATGCCATCTAATAAAGCGAATATTGAAAACACCATCAATACATCATGAAACAATGCAATTGTTGCACCAATACCAAAACTTATTTTTTTGAATCTTATAATGATGTAAATAAAGATAACAACTAATGAGCCTATAACAACCCACATAGATTTTGTTCTAATATTTGAGGCAATTGTTGGCCCAACTTCTGAACTACTTAAAATTTGATCCGCTTTTACACTAAATGAAGACAAAGCACTAATAACATCTGATTCAATATCATCTGCTCCTACTTTTGAGTCATTAATTTTATAAGTTGTTACAATGCGATATCGTCCTTCCGAACCAATGGTTTTTACCTCATTGCTACTTCCAACTAATCCTTTGTCCAATGCCGATTTTATTTTATCGACATTGATGCCTGGTGTCATTTGAATTTGATAACCATATCCGCCTTTGAAATCTATACCTGTGCTTAATCCACCTTTAGATATTAAAACACTCATGCCAATTACGATTATAATAGTTGAAAAAATATAGAATTTTTTTCTGTTACCAATAAAATCATAATTTGCATTTACTAAAATGTTTTCTGTAACTTTATTAGAAAATTTAACGGCTTTTCCCTTTGCTAATCTATTTTCAATAATAATTCTTGAAATTAACACTGACGTAAATAATGATGTTAAAATACCAATAATTAAAGTAATAGCAAATCCATAAACAGGGCCTGCTCCAACAAATAACATAATTATACCTGCCAATAATGTTGTTGTATTTCCATCAATGATAGAAGACAAGGCTGCTTTAAAACCATTTGTTACGGCATTTCGTAAAGTTGCTCCCGCTCTTAATTCTTCTCTTATTCTTTCATAAATCAATACATTGGAATCCACTGCCATTCCTATTGTCAAAACAATACCGGCTATACCTGGCAATGTTAATGCAGCACCGCCCGATGCCAACAATCCTAAAATAAAGAAAATATTTGTTAAAACAGCCAATACTGCAACGAATCCAGAATTGTTGTAATACAAAATCATTATTAGTATTACTGCAATCAATCCAATAATTAATGAATTAAATCCTTTTGCTATTGACTCTTTTCCTAGCGTTGGTCCAACAACATCTTCGGCAACAATTTGCGCTGGTGCTGGTAGCTTACCCGCCTTCAATACATTTGCTAAATCTTGTGCATCTTCAACTGAAAATGAACCACTAATAGAAGATTGTCCGCCCCCAATGGCTTCGTTTACTTTTGGCGCAGAAAAAACTTTGTTGTCTAATACAATGGCAATAAAATTATTGATATTATTTCCTGTTAATGTTTTCCAATCTTTTGCTGCTTTGGTTGTCATACTCATAGAAACCTCTGCTTTTCCTGTTGTTGGATTATTTGTAGGAAATGCATCTGCAATAATATTATCTTCATCGCTGCCCATAGGTGCTTCGCCTTTTGAATTTCCTTTTAAAGCATAAAGTTCATAAATCTCATCCTCTGCTTTGTAATTTTCACTCGGTTGAGCACTCCATGCAAACTTAATATTAGAAGGCAAACTTTTTAAAATGACTTCATCTTCTAACATTTTGTTAATTTTATTGATAACCCTTTTATTAGCTACTGCAAATACTGGACCTTCTGCAATAGATTTTTGATTTTGTAAAGGGACTAAGCCTGCCTCAGCAAATGGAAATTTAGAAGAATCTCTTTTATTAAACTCTTCAACAATCATTTTCTTCATGCTGTCTCTAACTGCAAGATTTGAAATAGTATCAGTGCTTTTTATTCTTGCTGAATCTTCTAAACTAAGACCTTTATTGCCTTCCATTTTTCTTGCATAAGCAAAATTCATTGGCTCATAAATATTTTTATAAGCATAAAATTGGTTTTCGTTTGTATTGCTCATTACCTCCCAAAACTCTAATTTAGCACTTTGCTCTAGCAAAGTTCTAATTCTCTTTGGATTATCTACGCCAGGCAATTCAACAGAAATTCTTCCGCCTTCCACTTCTTGAATATTAGGCTGACCAATGCTTCCTGCATTTAATCGGGCTTCAATAACCTGACGGGTGTTGTCCGATTTGCTTTTTATCTCTGCTTGCAAATATTTTATAACATCATCATCACTTGAACTTGATGTTATTAATTTTGTTTCTTTATTAGCAAATATAGAAGACAATGTTTTTGATGGAGCGGTTTCTTTTAATTTTTTAGCAAAAATCTCAACAAAATCACCTCCGCTTTTTTGATAATCAACTCTTGCGCTTTCGATTGCTACTTTAATTGCTTTATCTTTTTTATTGGTTTTTCCGGCAAGCGTTTCAATAATGTCGCCTTTAGATACTTCTAATATAACATTCATTCCACCTTGCAAATCCAAACCAAGTTTCAACTCAGATTCTTTTGATTTAAAATAGCTCTTTTTGATGAAACCTATGTTATATAATTTGTTGTTTCCTAGTGAGTCAATGTAATTTCGATACTTTTCGCCACTGAAAACTCCATTTACGGTTGCAAAACTTCTCGCCTTGCCTTCAAACTTTTTTGTTACATAGGTAAATGACAACTGATAAAGACAAGTTAATGCCAATATTGCTGCAATAAAAATGATGGATCCTTTATTTTTCATATTCTAATCTATTCTTGAGTTATTTTTTAAAGTGTGCGAAAATAATACTTTAAATGTTGTTTACAAAAATCTTTTGAATAAAATGATAAATAAATGAAAATGATGTTTTAATTAATTAAAAGCAATTCATATTCTCTGCTATTTTCATCCAAATGATTGATGTTTAAAACCAAATACGATTTTTCATAAAAGGACTCCCCTATTTTTGGCCATTCAATAATATTGATATGTTTTGATTCAAAATATTCGATAAATCCTATTTCATTGAGTTCATTTGGATTTTTTATCCTATATAAATCAAAATGATTGATGGTGTGTTTGTCTGTTAAATAGGTGTTTACTATGTTAAAAGTTGGGCTAGAAACTGCAACTGTAACGCCCATTTTTTTTAATAACGCTTTTGAAAAGGTCGTTTTTCCTGCACCCAAATCGCCATTTAATAACAAAAGCGGGTAAATTTGAATATTGTTAAATACAAGTTCCACAACTTGATGAACATCTGAAACATTCAACAAGCCTTTGAATAAAGGCTTTATTTCCAATTTAAGGTCTATTTTTTTTGTATTTTTGAGCTTCTGGCAACCACGCTTGCAGGTCTTTTACACGCTGTGCATCGCTTGGATGCGAACTCAATAATTGTGGTGGTTTTTCGCCTCCTAATTGAGACATTCTCTGCCAAAATGGAATGGCTTCTGCAGGATCGTATCCAGCTAAAGCCATAAATACCAAGCCTATTTTGTCTGCTTCGGTTTCATGTTTTCTTGAGTGTTTTAGTAAGGTTAAGTTTCCACCTATACCAAAAGCTAAACTAAAAATATCTTGGGTTGCTTGTGGGCTTCCAGAAATTGCAGTGCCTAAAATAA
>Ga0105050_10003192_pt1 | contig 22902 bp, 16 predicted proteins | sample FRY01_FD_78088 | JGI IMG/M metagenome (GOLD analysis project Ga0105050, IMG submission 78088) | Freshwater microbial communities from Lake Fryxell liftoff mats and glacier meltwater in Antarctica - FRY-01 | ecosystem: Environmental > Aquatic > Freshwater > Ice > Glacier meltwater ...
CGATGCGCTGCGTGGCGGGGCAGGCGACGACATCCTGGTGCCCGGGCAAAGTCCATTGTTGCAGACAGGCAGCAAGGCGGAAGATCGCGCAGTGATTCTGGCTGCATGGAATCTGGATGCTTCGTATGAAACTCGGGTTGAACTGCTGAAAACGACTGGTGCAGGACCGAGCCAGTTGAAGTTAGTGTCAGGAAACACAGTGTTCCGGGATTTTCACCTTGATCAACTCTTCGGAGATTCGGGTCTCGACTGGTTCTTCGCGACAGACTCCGCCACAACAGGCGGTGATCTGGTGCAGGATCAGGGATTGGATGAGTTTTTGACTCCCCTGATTTAAACCCGGAAACGCAATCTGCACGGTCTCTTTGCAGATGCGTTCCTGCTGTCGGTGTCGCCATACACTGCTGCCAGGAAAGTCTTTGCGATGCGTGGCCGGCGGCGGGAGCGCCGCCGACTTTGAGGCAGGCCGGGCTAATCCAACTTCCCCAGAAGTGTAACAAAGTGCGACCGGGGGAAAAACGTTTGCCGTGTTTTGGGAACTGAAATTGGAAAACAGCCGTGTTTTGAAATCTGAAACACGATGTAGTGGAAAGATTATATCTGGCGGGCGAGAAATAAGGCATAAGATCCCCGCCATGTTTATCCGACAGTACTTCAAAGAAGAAAACGGACAGCAACACTCACGCAAGCACGTCCGTAGCCAGCGGTGAACTCAGCCAGGAAACGCTTCATCCATAGTCTCACGTTCCTGCCCGAACAGCTTGTGAGCTCTTTTGAGTCGAATCTTCTTGCTTGTCCGCGGATGAAAAACTTCCATCTCACGACGAAACGTGCCCGAACAGACTCGCACGAACGCAACGCGGTCGCGATGCCGTGGATCCAGGTTCGCCTGAATTTTGAACACGAAGCCCGAGAACTCCGGTCGCGCCGCCGCCACGAGTCCGGTTTCGCTCATTCGATCGCGCGCAGGTTGTTCTGTTGTGGGCTGCTAGTAGTTTTCAAACCTTGAGGCCATTGGCGTGAAGCCCTTGGGGCCCTTGGTTGTCGGTGAGGGTTGAATTAGGTTTCGTCCAGGAGGGATCGGCGGGAATTTAAGCTGAAGCGGTTTGAGAACCGCTACTCTGGCATCAGGCAATAGAGACTGCGTACGGTGCGGATGACTAGTCGGTCACCCGAAATCGCGGGAGTTGCCATGACCACTTGATCCATGTTGTTGCTGGCGACTTTTTTGAAGACGCGTCCTGCCTCAACCACGGTGACTTCACCTCCTTCACTGACAAAATAAATGTATCCGCCAGCCGAGACAGCGGAGGCGGAGTACGTAGCGCTGCCTGTGCCGATTCGATGACGATAGATCAGTTCTCCGGTCATTGAATTTTGCACCGTCAAACGACCGTTGTCATCGCAGGTGTAAAGGAGTCCGTCCCTGACCAGTGGTGTCGGCATGTAAGAACCGTTGCTGGGTTGCCACCACGCAAGTCCTTCGTTTTCGGATTGATCATCGGCAGGAGTCAAATCTCCCGTGGCCGTCGGACGAATCGCAAATGTCGGACTGCGGCCATGGCCGTTTGTCAGGTAGATCAAGCCTTCAGAAAACAGTGGCGTGGGCACTGGAACGTCGCCTCCATTGTTCAGGTGCCATATTTGCGTGCCAGTTTCCAGGTCGTATCCAGCCATCTGACGAAAACCATTGCAGACGATTTGCGATCGCCCCTCCGTCGTCACGACCAGAGGTGTGGACCACGTGGCAACTTCGCCGCCGCGATCAATGCGTCGAATCTCCTCGCCAGTTTTCAGATCCAGAATGGCGACAAAGTTCGCATTCAGGCAGTCGCATTGAACAATGACAAGACCGTTGTGAATAATCGGGGAACTGGCAAAGCCCCATTCCAGTTCCGGAGCGTCGTACGGTCCGGACACGAGTTTTCCGAAATCGTGTTTCCAGATTAGCCGCCCATCAAAGTCAAAACAGTACAGGCCCTCTGAGCCGAAAAACGCAACGACGAATGTTCCATCGGTGGCCGGAGTGCAGTTGGCATGAGAGGCTTTCAAGTGCCGCTTGATGGCTGGCGTGCCGACATGAGCGTCTTTGGTCCACAGCGTCATCCCCGTTTCAAGCTGCAGGCACATGACCTGCCATGTCCATTCGCCGGTATCCGTCGCAGACTCTCCGGCCCCACCCGACCAACCGGTTTCGACGGATGGATTCTCAGCATCCGCGTTGACTGCTGTTGTCAGGAAGACACGATCACCCCAGACGATCGGCGAAGAGTGTCCCAAACCTGGAATCGGCGTCTTCCATGCGACGTTGTGTTCCGTTTCTGTATCCCATTCTGTCGGCGGACGACCGCTGCCGATCCCCAGGCCGCCGTGTCCTCGAAATTGAGGCCAGTTGTCGTCACTGAATGCTGTCAAAGGGATCAGACAAATTAGCAACGCCGCAGCGAAAGTTCGAATCTTCATTGGACGCTTCTTCCATAACGGTTTCGTAACATGATCCGTGGAGCAGTCGTATTTGGTTATAAAGCTGGGAGGGCGAGGCTCCTGCCGAGCCGTGTATTTCCCCAGATCATCGGCTCGGCAGGAGCCTCGCTCCCAGGTCGTCCAGGTCGTCCGCGTGACAGGGCCGCCGCCTTCGCCTACCGTACACTGTACCGATTCGATCGATGTTTGCTGCCTGCCTTGTTTCCTGTGAATTGCCTGCATCTTACGAAAGTGTGCAACGTCAGCGAACCCCGAGGTACTGAGCGATCGATCAGAATTTTGTTGAGGGTATTCAGCCCTGATTGGAAGTCTCCCATGTTTCGCATGTTTGCGTTCTGTCTGTTGATGTCCTCGACGATTCTCGTGGCCGATGAGCCAGCCGCTCTGAAACTGGCTGCTCCGGAAGATTGGGGCGGTGAAACCATCTCACTTCCGCCGGGATTTGCTTCGGACATGAAGCTGAAGGGATTCGAACATATTCGGTTCGCCCCCGGAATGATGAAACCGGAGTCCGATACTTTCTTCAGCTATGCCTTTGTGTTCGAGCTCGAACCGATGCAAGAGCTGACTGAAGCCCTTGTCAAAGAGGAATTCCTGAAGTACTACCGTGGTCTGTGCAAGGCCGTTCTCAACGGAAAGCTGCCGCAGGTCGATCCGTCTAAATTCACGCTTGAATTGCTGCCAGCGAAACCCGATGCCACGATTGCTCCGGACAATAAGACTGCCGACATGCCAATGCTTTACACAGGCACTCTGGAGTGGGTCGAGCCATTCGCCACGAAGAAGCCACAAACGCTGAACCTCGAAATTCAGACATGGACCAGCAACGACCGAAGTTTCATCTTTGCCTGCGTCTCACCTCAGGCCCACGATGCCGCGATCTGGAAACAGCTGCACAAGATCCGTGATGGCTATTTGAAGAAGTAGTCCATTGTTGGATCGAAAGGACATTCAGGTTGTTATTTACGGCACCGTGGATCGCCGGCACACGTTGGTCTCGCTGGCACACGTTGGTCTCGCTGGCACACGTTGGTCTCGCTGGCACACGTTGCGGTCGAAGAAAGACATCTACTGCCAGAAGCCATTGACACTCACCATTGAAGAGGGGCAGCATCTCGTGTCCGCAGTTCGCGACACCGGTGGTACCCTGCAGGCAGGCCGTCAGCAACGAAGTGACAAAAACTTCCGGCTGGCCTGCGAACTTGTGCGTGACGGACGCAACGGACGCATTGGAAAACTGCAGCACATTTCTGTCTGGTTGCCACGAGGTCAACGAGAAGGCCCGTTCGCGAAGTCATCCCCTCCTTCCGGTTTCGACTGTATTCGCACACGCAAGGCTCCCATTTGTGAAGCAGAGATCGGCCACCGTTCTGCATCGCTTTGCGGTCCGTACCGTGCGGCCAATGTGCGCGTGAATTTTCCTTTTGACTTGAACAATATCGCTGCCTGAATCCTGTGAGTCCCTGCACCTGACGGTTTACTTTGTGGTAGACCTGCATCGGCCTGTTCTTATTTGAAGATTCATTCTTACGAACCTGCTCCGGTCGCCCAGACTGAAGCGTCCAACGTGCGTCATTCACTTCTTTGGTAGTGCGCCACCGACGAAGGCAGGGCACAAAACAAACTGTATTCGGTGTCTCGGGCTGAAGCAGGTTGGCCAGCTGTCCGTCGACCTTTCGACAAGCGATTTCGCCGCGGTACTGGATCTCGATTTGGACACATTCGTCACGCCGTTTTCAAATTTCCACTCAGACTCAAGAGCGGGACTTACGACGTTGTTGATCTCGCCACCGTGAAAAAGTTGATAGAAAAAATATTGATTGTCCACTGACAATCGAAAGTCAGTCGCTGTTTTGCAAGAGCATGACCTACTCTTTCATGAAAACATCGTAGCCCGAACCCCGGGTATTGCAGTGTAAGGGGCATTTGCATATCTTGATCGTGAGCCGATCGACTCCGGCGGGCGGGACTTTGAAGGACAATGACCATGAGACCTCGGGATCGTTCAGCCGGCGGATGCGTGCTTTTGAGACGCACGTTTTTGCAGGGGGCGGGCGTAGCGATGGCGCTCCCGATGTTGGATGCCATGCAGCCCGCGTTTGCGGAAGAGCAGCCAGGCGACGTGCCGCGCCGCATGGTGGCGATTCAAACTAACATGGGAATTCTCCCGCAATGCTTCTTCCCCGAAGGCACCGGCAAAGACTACACCGCGAGTCCCTACCTCGAACGACTGAAGGCACATCGAGACCAGATGACTGTCTTCTCGGGAGTCAGCCTGCCGGGTGTGACTGGGGGGCATGCTGCTGAGCGGTGCTTCATAACGGGCACTCCGCATCCCGAGCGAGGTGGGTTCCGCAACGGGGTCTCGCTTGATCAGTTTGCCGCTGAGGAACTCGGCAATCGGACCCGCTACCCGTCGCTCGTTCTGGCGATTACGAACGAGAACCCGACGCTGTCGTTCACTCGCAGCGGGGCCCCGATTCCGGCGGAGAAGAGTCCACGAAAGCTGTTCGAACGTCTCTTCTTTCAAGGCACAGCCGAAGAAGTCGCCAGCAATGTCGAGGCTCTCAGGCAGGGCCGCAGCCTGCTCGATTTCGTCGGAGACCAGTCGAAGCGGCTGAGACGATCACTCTCCGCTGCCGACCAGCAGCGGCTTGACCAGTACTTCACAGCCGTTCGTGATCTCGAGCAGCGGCTTCACAGTTCCGAGGAGTGGGAGTACCGCCCGAAGCCGCGTGTGGAAGAGAAGCCTCCCGAGGACATCACCGATCCGCAAGCGTTTGCCCGTCGCACCGGACAGATGTTCGATGTCGTCAAGCTGGCGTTCCAGACCGACTCGACGCGGCTGGTGTCGCTGTTTATTGACACGACGGTCATTCATAACATCACCCATCACGGCAATCGGCCTGAAGTGCTGGACGAGCTGCGCGGCAAGGAGGAAGGCCAGATCGATGTGCTGAATGGTTTCCTCACCTCGCTGACTGCCACGTCCGAAGGCGGCCAATCGCTGCTGGACCGCACGATGGTGTTGTACGGCACCTGCATGGGGAGCGCAAACTCGCATTCGAACGCGAATCTTCCGGTGCTGCTCGCGGGAGGGGGATTCCGCCACGGGCAACATCTGGCGTTCGATTCGCAGAACAACTATCCCCTTTCCAATCTGTATGTCTCGATGTTGCAGCGGCTCGGCATGGAAGTCGATGCGTTCTCTTCGGGAACAACCACCATGCGAGGCTTGGAGTTTGTATGACCAGAACGAATCGCAGCTGGTCTCGGGCTTTCATCGCGGTGCTGCTCGGCTTGATCCGGGGGCTGTGGCCGGTCGAGCTGTGTGCTCAACAGGCCGAGTTTGTGTCCCAGCACTGTATCGACTGCCACAACTCCCGGACGCAAGAGGCCGGCCTCGATCTGGAAACATTGCCTCGCGACTTGGCGAACGCCGAACACTTTCGCCGCTGGGTCAAGGTCTACGATCGTGTCTCGTCGGGGGAGATGCCGCCCAGGGATGCGCCGCAGCCAGCGATCGATAGTCGTCAAGCCTTCGCCATTGAGCTCTCGCGGGGCTTACTGGCTGCCGACGCAGCGGCGCTCAAGGGAGACCATACATCTCGCTTGCGACGGCTTACCCGCAGCGAGTACGAGAACACGATCCGTGATCTGTTTCAGATGCCCGGGATCGCACTGGCGGGGAATCTGCCCGCAGACGGGTCGGCGTTCGGCTTTGATAAACACGCCGATGCTCTCGATCTCTCGCACGTGAATCTGGCAAAGTATCTCGAAGCGGCGAACCACGTGCTGAACCTTGCGATCGCCACGCGTCCACAGCCACCCGTCGTACAGAAGCGGAGAATCTCGCTCGTCAACAGCGGCGGATTTGTCGCGCATATCGTGATGAATGGGGACGGCATACTGCTCAAGAACGGACAACCCGACCCCGAGTTCCCTCCCGCTGCCGATCAGAACCATCTCGATCAAGGAGCCCATGAGCAATGGGGCTCTTTCGAAAATGGGAGCAGCGTGGGATTGTTCCGACATGAAGACGAGTCGGTCAGCCCGTACTTCATCGATCATGTGACCGTGTATCCGGGAACGTACCGAGTGCGGACATCAGTGTGGGGCTTTCAATGGGACCGGGGGAAGATGCTCCCCGGACGCGGTACGGAAGCGGCCCGGGTCTCGGTGGTGCAACTCGGCGGAGACGGTCGCGGAGGACAACATCCCAGTTACGTACTCGGCTACTTCAACGCCTCCGCTGATCGGCCCCAGGAACATGAAGCCCACGTCTGGCTGAATCACAACGAACTCATCGGCTTCAACACCTCGTCTTTAGCACCAACGGCGAACTACGCCCGGAGGGGCCGCGCTATGGCCTTCACCGGTCCGGGGATTGTCGTCGACTGGCTCGATATCGAAGGGCCGTTGCATGAGGTCTGGCCGCCACGCAGCCACACGCTGATCTTTGGCGATCTGCCGATCACAGAGTTCCGCCCGGAAGCCCATCCAGGAGCCCGCCCCCCGGACCGCCCCAAGGTCCGACAACTCTCCGGAAAGAATCGCCCTGATCCCGAACCGGGCCTCTGGACCGTGCAGAGCGACTCGCCGCTGGTCGATGCGGATCGACTGCTGCAAGCATTTCTCCCCCGGTTGTTTCGCCGTCCCGTGGCAGACGAAATCCGCCAGCAGTATGTCGGGATTGTCGATCAACGTCTGCAAGCGGGGGATGCGTTCGAGTCGGCCTTGCGTGCGGCCTGCCAGGTGGCGATGTGCGCACCCGACTTCCTGTACCATGTCGAACCAGTGGGCGAACTCGATCAGGTGGCCCTGGCCAACCGACTCTCCTATTTCCTCTGGAACTCGATCCCGGATCAAGAGCTGTCCCAGCGTGCCGCTGCGAGTGAATTGCATCAGGCCCAGACGCTGCATGCGGAAGTGGAGCGGATGCTCGACGATCCCCGGTCCCAGCGGTTCGTTGACGACTTCGTCAGCCAGTGGCTGAAGCTGCGACTGATTGCCGCGAATGATCCCGACAACAAACTCTATCCCGAGTTCAGCCCCTATCTGCAAGACTCGATGGTCGCTGAGACGCAGGCTTATTTTCGTTCGCTGCTGGACCTGAATCTCGATGTTTCGCACCTTGTACGGTCCGACTTTGTGTGGGTCAATGAAAAGCTCGCCACGCACTATGGAATTGAGGGCGTGACCGGAGCCCAGATGCGCGCCGTGCCTTTGCCGGTGGGGTGTCCTCGCGGCGGGCTATTGACCCAGGCTGCGATTCTCAAGGTGACTGCGAACGGGACGACGACTTCTCCCGTGCCGCGTGGGGCCTTCGTGATTGACCGCTTGCTCGGCGAGCCACCCGAGCCGCCCCCGTCCAGCGTGGCAGCCATCGAGCCGGATGTGCGCGGCACCACTACCATCCGCGATCAACTGGCCAGGCATCGCGAGCACGCAGTCTGTGCCTCCTGCCATCAGCGAATCGATCCTCCGGGTTTTGCTCTGGAATCGTTCGATGTCATCGGAGGATTCCGACAACGCTATCGTTCCATCGGGGAAGGCGATCCAGCGGATCGCGGGAAGATCGATCCGAATATTGGAATCAGCTTCAGGCTCGGTTTGGCGGTCGATGCCACCGGAACACTCCCCGGAGGTCAGTCGTTTCAAAACGTTCGCGAATTCCAGGCGTTGCTGGCGAACGAGACCGATCGCCTGCTGGTCAATTTGGCTCGGCAACTGATGATCTATGCGACCGGTCGAGAGGTTCGCTTTTCGGATCGCGCGGCCATCCAGGAGATTGTCTCTCGCACGCGGAAGCAGGGAGGCGGCCTCCGCACGTTGATGCACGACGTCGTCGCGAGTCCGCTGTTTACGGGAAGCCCGTTGTTCGAACCGACAGGATCAGAGTTCCGTTTGCCGACACCCCGTCCGTCGACATCACAGCCGCCAGACACGGACCGCCTGTTGATGACTGCAAACCTGCCGCCTGTGCAGGCGATTCGTACGCCGCCCGTGTCCACTGAGTCTCCGTCCCGGAAGCCCATCACGATCAGCGACTCACACACACTGACCCTCCGAGTCACCGGGTTGTTCATGCCGGAACGGGTCGAGACTTTGAAGTCATTGCTGGTCGACTTCCCCGAAGTGGCGATGCAAAAGGTCGACTTCGACACTGCCGAAATGACACTGACCTACGATCCGGAGTGCGAACTATTTCGCAACGCAAATCCCGACCAGCTGGTGGAGCGGATTCACGATCGCATCAGCCAGCTTTCCCGATCGACACTCGGTGCGAAAGTTCGATCGAATACGCCCCGCGACAAGTGGGAACGGGTCGAGTTCCCGATTTACGGCCTCGACTGCATGGCCTGCTCATTGGCCGTCTATCAGATCATGATCCGGAGCGAAGGTGTTGAGCAAGCGACCGCCAGCTTCCGCGAGGGGAAGGCGGTCGCCTGGATCGATCCCACGCGAATCGATCGCGCTCGGCTACTGTCGATACTCAATGGGCGAGACGTAAAAACTGTCCAGGAGTAGAGCTGGGCCACGGTCGCAGCGCGCGGTACAAATATTCTGAACGCATCCCGCGAGGCCGTTTTCAGGATTAGATCCTTCGACGCCGCAATGGGATTATCACACGGAACCGGTCGAAGACAGGTTGTCAACTGATCGCGTTGGGCGGGTTTGATCGAGCTTTGTCGGCCCAGTCGGTGTTCAGCCCAGACCGGCAGCAGGCGACCTCTGGTCGTTCAATTCAAGCTCAACCGTCTGAGCGGCTTCGAGCCGCGCGGAGAGAGTGGGACTTGAGCAGACCACCGAGTTGAGTCGTGCAGACTACCTCGCTGATCTCGATCGTCGTTTGCGGGTCGGGAGGCTGCTCACGCGCGTGTGGCAGGTGGTCGCGAGCCGAGTGTGGACGTTCATTGTTGTACCAGATTGTGCTCCGCTTGCCGGCCAATCTGTGTCGTGGGCATCGCTCGATGCAGCGCACTACCTATCCTCAGCGCGCGGCGGACGCAGTGAAGATGGTTCCGTACGGTCATCAAGACGGAAGCTCAGACCGCTGACGCCGTGCCGGACGCTTGGACACGGGATTGGAGAGCGGTTCGATGTCGTCTACGCTGCCGGGATGGGTTTGTTTTCGTCATCAAAACGCCTGTGGTCGTTGATGGAGTACGAACGCATTACGACGCATTTCCATTTGGGGGACGCTCCCGGTAAACATGGTTACGATCGCTTGGTAGCAAGTTTTCATGGGGACGTCACCGAGAAAGTCTGATGGCACCAATAGGCGGCCTCAGACGGCGGAAAGAGTCCAAATTCAACGGTAAGGGAGGCCCTTCTTTCGTCTGCCCCTTGAAATCGCTTTCAACTCGTTTGAAAGCGGAAAGTATAACGGGGTGACAGCCGCAGATAGAGCCTTGATGAACTCTGCTGATTGACATCAGCCAGCCATGTGAACATGAGAATGACGAAGACGACTAATGCAGAAGGTCGGTCTCTGCCGAGGGTGGTTCCTCGGAACTTGATGATGTCCATCAGGTGCTCAAGCGGGCGGACGAAAGGATCTCTGAGTGATCTCAGGGATTTTTTGGGGCTGTTCTATGAAATGCTGGCGACTGGGAGTGACGACCCTCGTTATCGCAAATTTTTCCCTGAAGGAAAACGCCACGCCCCACACAGACGATTGTGCAGAGTCGTGGCGAGCGATCAGGTCACCGCGTTGAATGATCAGGCGGTCTTATTTCGTTCCACCCCTGCGTCCTGCCTTGCTTCAATCCGTTCTTTTTTTGTCCCAACATCCTGGGTCACCCAGCGGCTGTTTAAATCCCCTTTCAATTGTTCCTTGTCCTCAGGCGCGGCCTCATGCGACGGGGACTTCAACTGCCCGTCGTACTGCACCATCAAACCAGCTTGAGAATCCCAGTATTCCCATTTCTCGGCTTTCACCTGCAACAGGGCAAGCCGCGGATCAGTGAGTCCCTGCGGGAACCACGGTTCCACGGAGCTGTTCCAGAGTTCTTCAATTTTTTGCCGTTCAAATACAAGGGATGCCAGACCAGAAATGGAAATGTAACGGTTCTCTTCCGCACTGATGTAGCTGATATTGATCTGGCCTTCATCGCGTCCTTTTCCGGCTTCGGAGGGATCAGCGGACGTGAAAAACCACAGCGTTCCGTCAAACGGTGTATTCTGAACGATCATCGGACGACTTCTGAGAGTGCCGTTCGGGCAGACTGTTGTCATCATCACGATGCGAATCCCACGAATCAGTTTTTCCAGATAATCCCTGTCCTCTGCAGCGTAGCTCGTCATAGTTCACCTTTCCTTTCGCGGCTCAGCAGAATCGCCTGAGCCCACACAATGTTTTCGGTAGCCTGCAGACGACACATGCGCCTGCAAAGGTTGCTGTTCGTTCCCGGTTATCCACGACAGAAGTGCGACGCATGACCAAAGCATTGCGACATCGCACCGTCTGATGCCTACGTTCGGCTGAAGACTTTAGGGCAGAGCCAGACCAGCAGCATGGCCCCAAGGATTGAGACCGTCCAGCCATACCAGTTGTCCTGATCCATGGCGAACGGGCGCGCCGCCGGGCCTTGAAACATAGAGTACAGGAACCCTCCGACGAGGGCTCCTGCAATGCCTGTGAGCATTGTCATCACAAAGCCCATTTTTTGCCGACCGGGAACAAGCAGGCGTGCAATCAAACCGACAATCAGGCCGCAAATCATCCAGCTTATCAAACTTCCGATACCCATAATTCATTGCCTCAATTTGCATGTGATCATTTAAAACTCACTTAATCCCATACGGCAATCTGTTCAGCAACTCTGATACCAAAGCTTACTCATTGACCGAGCCGAGTGGGGACAGACCCAAATGGCGTGAACTTGCAGCGCAGCGGAAGTCGCCAAGACTTTCGGCACCCCCGTTTTTTGCAGGGAAAACCGAAACTCTCGGCGAGTTCCGCTACCAAAACATACGTTAAGTCCACGCCATTTGAAGACAGACCCTGTGGACGAGGTTTGACAGGCTCCGGGACTGTGACGCGGATACTGAGGCAACGCGAGGAATCAGCGAAGTGACAACCGGAGAGACGGAGAACAGGGGTGTCGCAAAAGACGACGCCCCTTGCTTTTTTTCCTCCGCAAGCAGTCTGATAAAATGCTTTGCCAACGGCTTCAAGGTGCGCATCGACATCCTTTTTCCACACGACATCCGACGTGCGCGCAGCAGGTGCCGGCAGAGGCAAGGGCAAGGGCAAGGGCAGGGCGAGCCGCAGCAGAACTGAGCTGCAGCAGTACTCTTTAGAGTTCACTGCTGCTGAGTGACACTGGCACGCGCACTGTGGAGGAACGTCGGAATACCGTCAGTTGCCCCATCGCCCGACGGAGGAATTCTTTGTCTGACGCAGGAGAACGGCAAGGCTGCATGCAGAAGCAATCTGTCGCTGTCCACAGGAAAGATTCCTCGGTCTCACAACGTACAGTTTGACCGCCTGACGCCCGGATAGACACACGAACAGACAGGCTCAAAAACATTGCATTTTTCTCCGTTTTTTGCCTCTTAGCGGTCACTGAGATTGTCCTCACTTTTCTTTTTCTCGTGGCAGGAGCCCGGTTCGACAGGTACCATTTGCGTCTCGTGGTTGATACGGAGATACCAGACCTTTTGGAGGGAACCTGTGCAGGAACTTCATTTTTGTACGACTCAGGAACTGATCGCTGAACTTATGCGACGTCACACATTCTGCGGCGCGGTGATTCATTCGACGGACGATCAGAAGCAGGAAGCATGGCCTGCAGAACGAATTTTCCGAGTCCATTACAGCAAGAATCTTGACGCCACTCGAACCAGCCGACTTCTTTCCACCGTTGCCGACTATCTGAATATGAGTATGGGCTAAAAGTGACTGACCAGTTTTCTGACAGTCCGCGTTTTGGTCAGGCGATCTGAAGACTGAAAATCACAAACGATCATTACAAAAAAGCCCGGCTCTGCAGAGCCGGGCTTTTTTGGTCGGCATGTAAGATCGGCATGCACAGAACGAGCAGCCTTCAGGGCGGCTTATCGCTTTGTGTCTTTTACATCGACGTCGCCGCGTTTCTCCACGCGGATTTCTTCCTTGCGGAGATTTTCGTCCACGCGTTCGGTCTCCTGAACTCGTCGCTTGCCGACGGTGACCTCTTCAGCAACCACCGTTTCTTTCTGAATATCCACTTCTTCAGACCGGACAGGCACTCGAATTTCCTTGCCTTCGCCAAGGGTTTCAGATGAGGCCCGCTGACCATGGCCTGGATGTCGCTCGATCACGACTTCCTCCCGAGTCACCGGGACATCGACCGTCTTGTGTTCGGTACGCACTTCCTTGCGGACAGTCACTTCCCCTTCATCGACCGGCCGCTTCTGAATATTCAGCCGCTCCTCACGGGCCTGAATGGTCTGATCGTGCGTTCCGGAGAGTGCCTGACTTGTGGACTGCTGGCCCATATTCCCCTTTTTGCTTTGATCTTTCATTCGCGACGAAGATTCTGGGGCCGCGAATTGAGATCCTGGTGTAGTCTGACGAGTTGCTGATTCACGGGACGAGATATCGTACCCTCCGAATTCCTGGATCAGATTCAGGGCTTCCTGACGGCGAGCCCCGGCCTGAACGGTGACGATAGTGCGACCGGACTTCATTTCCGTTTCGTAGTATTCAGCTTCGTCAGGAGACAATCCCATTCCAATCAAAGCACCTGCCAGCCCAGCGGCTGCGGCACCGGCGGCCGCACTGGAAAGCAGAACGGCCAGCGTTCCTCCCGCAATGGCCGGCCCAATCGCTGGCAGCACTCCTGCCAATATCCCGAGCCCCCACAAGGCACCGGCACTGGCTCCCGCGACGGTACTGATGTCATGGTGCAAACTGATCGGCTGGACTCCTGTGGAAATCCGAAGCATGGCATCAATTGCCGAACGTCCCGTTTCTATAAGATGCGTGCGGACCTGCTTTAGAAGGTCGCGTCCTCTTTCGGGTGATGCAGATGCTGCCAAGTGCTGTTCGGCAGCAGTCAGCACTTCCGTAAGTCGCACGATAACCAGATCACCCACCAGATGGGCACGAATGTCGCGAGGCCCACGGCCCATGTATTCTGTTTCAAATCGCCGAATCCCATCACACACGGCCGCTTCAATTTCGCCCTGAGTCTTCGACCCAATGGTCTCGCGAGAGCACGGGCGTTCCAAATACGTTCTGACGGACTCTGTCATAAAATCGTGTCTCCCAACATTCCTTCATAGAAATTTTCACGTTGTCCTTAATGACATCTCCGTAATCGGCCGCCATCATCAGCGGTTGCAAATCCAGCCACAGACCAGCAACGGCTGCCGCCCGATCCGCAACAAGAAGCTCTTGAGTGCGCGATCTTCTGCCATCCTGCGCGATCAGCGAAATCGATTCTCCCTTCATCAGAAGCTGAGTGCATTGTTTAATTGCAGCTCCCAGCGTCTCAATGCCTTCCAGTGAAAATGTTCCCGCAGCTGTTTTGATGACTGGCTTGCGGGACATTTTCCGCAATCCTCGTGCCAGGCAGGTAAAACCAGAGTCTTGTGGCCCTGAAAAAAGAATACAGCCTTCATTTTCCGCGGAGCCTTACGCGTGCGGTCCGGCAGTCAGATAGCACAATCACACAAAGAAGCGGATCACACACCCGTTGTTGTCCGCCACGCGACCGGGAGGTTTAACGAAGCTGTCCGGTCTGTCCACGGCAGACGGTCCGATCGGCACAATCGATGTGATTCCGAACTTCACGCATCAACCGGCAGCAATGAGCAGTAGAAAGCTCGGCGTGCAAAAATGGCAACGTTGCCGAGTCTGTTGTGACGCATTTGAACTGTGCCGTGCGGAATAGTCGCGTCGAAGTAACAGGCGATGAGTCTCCTGCGTGGTCAGGGGTCAAAACTGTGCCGCCAGTTGAGTATCGTTAGTCTTTAAAACCCAGATCGCTCGAAATGGGTGTCAAGATAGCAATGGATTGCTTAAGTCTTCGAAGCGCTTTGTTCGTTTTGGCGTTCCTCTTTGTTTTTGCGGGGTCCGTGTCAGCGCAGGATTCTGCCGCAACACTGGACTCGGTCCTGCAGCGACTGGAACGTCTTGAACAGGACAATCAGACACTGCGAGAAAAAGTCGCAGCCTTTGAGGACGCTTCACTCGCCACAGACGTTGAACCCTCGCTTCCGCAAAGCAAAAAGCGGGCAGCCGTTGCTTCTCAGTCAATGAACTCCGGCAATCGTAAAGCCGGGATCTATCAACCCGTGGAGCCGCGGACGCTTTTTGCGTCCGGCACGAGCGAACCTCTGCTGACCGAAAATGACGTGCGATCGATCGTCACCGAAACGGTCTCACAGCAGACAACGATCACCGAGCCTCACGACACGGTGTGTCCTGAAGATTCCATGCAGGATAAGAAGCTCACAGATCTGGACCGGGCGCTGAAAGCTTTGCAGGACAAAGCCAATAAGAAAACCTACCCGAGCATCACTGTGAACGGCGTGTTTCAGGCAGATGCTGGCTGGATTCATCAAGATAATGTCAGTCAGGAACAATATGGAGACATCCGTGACGGATCCGACTTCCGCCGGGCTCGATTGTCCGCCAGGGGCAGCGTCACAGAACTGACAAACTACTTCTTCCAGATGGACTTCGGGTTCTTCGGCCGCCCGACGTTCACAGACGTCTGGCTGGAACAGACAAAAGTTCCGCTGTTTGGCAACGTGCGAATCGGGCAGTGGAAACAGCCTTTTGGTTTAGAAACAGTCAGCAGCTTTCGCTACACCACTTTCATGGAACGCAGCGTTCTCTTCCAGCCGTTCACTCCGTTTCGACATATCGGGATCGGCTTCTACGATCATTCTGATGACCTGAGCATGACATGGGCCGCATCCGTGTTCCGCACTGGACAGGACCAGTTTGGAGCAACACTCAGCGACGACGGCGGATACGGAACATCCGAGCGATTGACGTGGGTTCCTTCCTGGGAATGCAACGGCAAAAACTACCTTCATCTGGGCGTCGGCCACTTCTTCAACGCGCCTCCGAACGACACCATAAACTTCCGCACCATTCCCGAATTCTACGTGGGCGCCAATGCTCCTGGTGCGGTTGGAACCAGCGGGCAGGCCGTGCCAGGCGGTGCCGATGGGACACCTTTCTTTGTCGCCACCGGCCCCCTCGACGTTTCCTACTACAATGTGCTGGGAAGCGAATTCCTGTGGGTTGATGGACCGCTCAGTATTCAGTCCGAAGCCATGGTGAACCTTGTTAGCCAGTCTGCTGGAGGCACGGCAGCACTGCCAGGCGCTTATGCTCAGGCAGGCTATTTTCTGACCGGGGAACATCGGCCGTATGATCGAAAAACTGGCACGATCGATCGAGTGATCCCGAAGTCCAATCTCACGTTCGCGGGCAACGAATGCAATCCGGGCGTCGGTGCCTGGGAAGTTGCCGGTCGATGGTCTTATCTGAACCTAAATGATTCCATGATCGCCGGCGGCACAATTGTGGATTACACAGCCGGCCTGAACTGGTACTGGAATCCGTACACGAAAATGGTTTTCAATTACGTGCACGCAATCTCTGATGCCCCTGGCGGCCCCACCGCGACGGCTCACACCGATATGTTCGGAGTACGAGCTCAGATCGACTTCTGATGGCCTAACTCTGATGGCGCAACGCCGATCGCCAGAGCTAAGGCGAGCGGCAGATTAGGAACTACCAAGCCGAACAACCGGACGCTAGCGCGTGGCGGCTGATTTTATTAGCCGCAGGGTGCTAGCCCCCGGTTTTCGACGGTAACCAGAAATCTGCCGCTCGCCTAACCGCGGCCTGCAATAGCGGGCGGAGTCACAGGAATTGGTGGCGGACTCTCGGAGATCAGCGGTGCCATGCGTTTGTCGAAAGCTGATTCCGCCTGCCACAAGACAATCAGAAGTGGCACACTGATCAGAGCGAGACACAGCAGCCTGGTGACGGCTGGTTTACATCGGCGAACGATAGGCAGCAGCGAAATCGCCGACAAGCAGGGAGCGAAGAAGATCACAACGCCATGCATCGTGCTGAGGGCTCCAAAATACCGGCCGATAAATAGCAGACTAAACAAACTGACGATCCCAACTCCCAGCATGCCTCGCATGTCGCATCGCCTGTGCATCAGCAGCGACATCAGGATCGGAGCAGCAAGTGAAGTGGCGAGCGGAATTGCGGCCGCGCCGCCTTTAATATAGCCGGCCAGCATGATGGTCAGTCCGCCCGTCTGAATGCATAGCGCCAGTGCGATCGGCAGGACTTCAGCGACCGGCGATTCCCTAAGCCGAAACAACAGCAACCAGACCATCATCAAACAGAGCATACAGCCGACGAGCACCAGCGCTGTTTGAACAGTCAGCCCTGTCCAGCTTTCGGCGACAAGATAGACCGATCCGTGCCACAGGACTCGCCCGCAAACCGCAGCGACCGTTGTCCGCAAAAACCAGACGGCCGCACGAGGCAGCTTTTGTAAGCTGGCAACCAGCTCAATCAGAACGATGGCCGGAAGAATGATTTCCAAAAACCGAGCCAGAGCGTTTCCCGGCGGCCAGTCGAGGGAAAATCCAAGAGTCCTGTAGCCTGTGCAGACTCCCGTCAAAAAGCTCAGCAGCAAAATGACCGATGATGGCGAACTGGTGACGGCTTTGCGATCCGCCGACCCTCTGCAAAACATCAACGCCAGTACGGTGACCGCACTGGCGCTGACGGAGAAAACAGCCGCTTTCAGAAACAGGAGCAGATCCGGCATCGGTTACTTGCTCATGCCTTCACAGTCGATGATCACGATGGCTTCGTCGCCAATCGGGCCGATCGCACTTTTGTCAAAGTTGTAGTCGCTGCGTTTCAACTTCAGCTCGGTCGAAAAACCAACGCGTTTCACACCGCGGGACTCGATCTCTTTTCCACCCATAAGCGTAATTGTGATCTCCTTCGTGGTCCCGTGCATCGTAAAGTCGCCGGTCACTTCATAGCCACCTTCGATCGCTTTGACGCTTTTGCTTTTGAACTCGATCGTGGGGAATTGCTTGGTGTCAAAGTAGTCGGGCTGACGAAGATGCTCATCACGGGCCGGATTTGCTGTGTCGACACTACCCGCTTTAATTGTCAGCAGGAACGTGGACTTTGTTGGATCCTGACGGTCAAGGGAAAACTTTCCGTCAACTTCATTGAAGCGTCCATGGATCCAGCTGATGTCCAGGTGACGCGCTTTAAAGCTCACCGAGGAATGAACCAAATCATAAACATATTCGTCAGCAGCGAAGGCCGTGGAGGCAATGCCACCGGCGGTCACAACAGTGGCAAGAAACAGCCGGCAAAGAGTCTTCAGACACATCATCATTTATCCTTTGACGAAACCACGAACAAAAACCAGACTGACGTGATGCTATTTGCGGTGAGCCGGTGAGTAAAGCAGCCAGCCGGTCTCGTAGAGCTGAATTTGCATTTCTGCCGCCATCGCAAAAAATGCGATTCGACCGGCTGGACATCCCTTTCGCGGCAGACACCATTCCGTCGTATTCCGAATGCTGGTAGCCTACACCGGTGAAGTGCGCAGGAGGAGTGCTCGAACTCTGAACTCTGCAAAGCCTTCCTTGACCTGTTCAACGAATGCAATCAACCAGAACGAAATACGTTCCAATGAAGCGAATCGGGATCCTGACCGCGGGTGGCGACACACCAGCTCTGAATGCAACCATTTACGGGGCCGTCGAGCGTGCAAATGCTCTGAAGATTGACGTGCTTGGTCTTCAGCGAGGATATGCGGGACTGCTGGACAGCCGTGTTCCGCACGTTCATCTGAATCCGCTCTTCACCACCATCCCGGAACTTGATCCGTGCAAAGGCGGCACCTTGCTGGGTTCGTCCAGAACCTATCTGGATTCTACCTGCACCGACCGGCTAGAACTGGTGGCCTCGCATGTGAAGAAACTGAGGCTGGACGGACTCATCTGCATCGGAGGCGACGGAACGATCAACGGCATGCAGCCTATCGCAGAAATTGTTCCGTGCGTTCTGGCTCCGAAAACAATCGATAACGATCTGGGCCTGAATTATATTGATGAGCCGAACGAATGGATTCGCGATCCAAAAGAAGGGCCGCCAGGTTATCTTGAAAAACGAACTCCCTGCCGCGAACGACTGCGTCTGGATGACATCATCAACTATGCCACGCCGGGTTATGCCACGGCCGTGTATGTTGTGGCTCAGAGCGTAGAGCGCCTGCGCACCACCGCCGAAAGTCACCGCCGAATTGCCATTGTCGAAGTGATGGGCCGCCAATCAGGATATATTGCTCTTGGAGCCGCGTATGCTCAGCCGGATATTATTCTGATTCCCGAGGTTCCTCTGAATCTGGAACAGCTGACAGCCCGCGTGACTCAGCTTTATCAGCTTCAGCAGCATGCCGTGATTGTTGTGGGAGAAGGCGTTCGCAGTCAGGATGGCTGCGAACTGGGCGCTGCGATGCCAACGTATGACCCGGCCGGCAATATTCGTTACAGCGGTGCCGCCGACGCGATTGCGCAGCTGCTGACAAAGTCGCTGGGTGAAGAGCTGTTTGGTGAAATGCGAACTTTTGAGCCCGCTTCTTCGAATATGTTTACTCGAAAAATTGGACACACTCAGCGCGGCGGACGTCCAATCCTATTCGATCGCTTCTATGCGTCCCAGCTGGGCGGAAAGGCCATCGATCTGCTCGTATCCGGTGAGACCAATGAGATCGCAACGATTCAGTACAAAAGCCAGTCCGGGTTCTCGCTCAGTTCAATCTCTGCCAACAAGCTGCGCGACCGGTGGGGCGAGATTCATCCGCGCGAAGTGCATCCATGCATGTACGATTCCGAACGCATGCAGCTTTCTGAGCTGGGCGTTGAATACCTAAAGCCGATCTTTACCAATGCTATTGGCCTGGACGATGTGGAAGCGATTCGGACGCAGATGTTCAGCGCGGGCAGCCTGAGTAATCGTTATCAGAGTATGAACACGGACATTCACAAACGCATTCGCTACGTTTGATCGAGAGAACGGAAAGTAGTCTGGCGCACTCAAGCTGATTTGAACATGACGCTGTCCAGTCAGGTTGACCTACGACAAACTGCTTTACTTCGCTACGCTGCCGTTCAGGATGACAAACCGTGTCATCCTGATGCGATTAGCGAAGGATCTCCCACCACTGCAATCAACGACTCAGCCACGGCTGCAGCTGGCTCAGGATCTCCTCCAGAATCGGCCGATCACTTTCCGGGCGAGTCGGACTGTCGGGATGAGTCAGCGTCGTCCGAATCCAGCCGCGGTGCTTGAGAAACATTGCGGCCGAGTGCTTGTAAGCGGGCACAGGAACACGAAACGCAAAGAAGCCCAGATACTGCAGCACATCGTTGAACTGATAGAAGTCCGCGTCGCCAGACTGCCACATGGCATCCCGCTGTGCAAACAGATCCGGTGCAAAACTGCTCAGCCCCAATAAATAATCGCTGCCGTACATGACCATATCGATGGCAAGATCGTTGCCGGTCAGCACCATAAAATCGGGCCGCACTTCGTCGCGCCAGATCAATCGCTGCCACTCAAGATCTCGCTGCAAAGAGGAATGCTTTGCGCCCAGACACTGCGGAATGGCCAAAAGTCCGCGATAGACACTTTCGCCATAAATGCGGCCGAACGGAGCGAACATCGTGCCCAGCTCAAAGCCAATGAACCGGTCACATCGAGTACTGATCTGCTGATAGGCTTCCACGATGGCAGCATCGGTCTGCTGCGTCAGCCCATAGGACTGAAAGATCACCGATGTTCCGCCGTGCTGTTGAATGTCGTCCATGCGATGGCTGTACTGATCCAGATCAAATGCAGAACCCGGCGCATCCTTTACAAAAGCACCGGCAATGTACATTCGCCCGGCGGCAACAGACTGAGTCCTCCGCAGAACCTCCAGCTTTGTGGATTCATCGAGCAAATTGATGTACCCGGTGTCCATGTTTACGGCCGGCACAAGACTGGCCTCGCACGTGCGAACCACGTGAGCTTCAAAGGACGTCCAATCCACTTCTCCCGATGCCAGAAACGGAAGCAGCACGGCCGACATTCCCGTGATGCGACGCCGCGGACGAATCAACTTTTGGGGATCAAACACGCCTGAGGAAACAACAGCGGGTGAAGTCATGGGGCAGGGCTCTGAGGAAAAAGTAAACACGGTGATTGTACTACGGAGCGGGAAGCTGATTCAGAGCATGCTCGCACAGACGGCGTCCATATTCTTCATCTTTGCCAGCAGTTAGAAGAGTTCGCAGAGGGTCAATGACCGCCAGCCCGGCTTCATCAATGCCCAACAGCGTGGCATGCCGAACAAACTGATTTCCGCTGTCCAGCAAGTCCCTCAGTGCTGTCAACGATTCTGAACTTTGACTGGCCCGTGAAAGACCCATTGCCGCGGCCAGTTTGATAAGCGGTTCCTCTGAATTTAGCTGCATCCTGAAGCTTTCCATCCGATGTTCGGGATGAGGCGAGTTCGTCAGCAGCATCATTTGCCACCAGCGGACGGCCCGATCTTCAGCCATCGACTGACTCACGGCGTCGGCGGTTTTTTCCTCAAGTCGAGCCGCCTGCTTTGCGGCCTTCAACAGCTCGACTGTTCGCTGCTCTCCGCCCGGACAGTGCAAAATCTGCCAGCGATTTCCCAACCGCTGTTCGCCTTCGTCCAGCATGGCTTCCGGCAACAGATGAGCATCGCGAACCTCGGTTTGCCAGCGGTCACATTCAAGCCGCAGTGTTTGCAGAGTCTGTTGCTGCTCTGGTCGCGCGGCCAGATTGACCAGCTCCCACGGATCGGCCTCCAGATCATACAATTCTTCAGGCGCTCGCGGGACATCGAACCATTGTGCCGACTCGGGCGCCAGCTTGTTCTCAGCCAGCAGTCGCCGCATTTCTCGAAGCGTCTCATTCTTTTCGCCGTAGGCCAAATGCTGCAAAGCCGGACGCCACGGCATCAGATTTCTGACGTACCGATGCGTGCGAGTTCTCACGGTTCGCACCATATCGAAACGTTCGTCCAGACGATCACGAGCCCCATAAATAAATTCCCAATCCTTCCCGCTTGCCGACCCCAGAAATGGCTTCCCGTGCAGATGCGAGGGCAGGGGGATCCCGGCGAGGCTCAGCACAGTCGGTCCCAGATCAATCAGATTCACAAGCCGGTCGTCTTTCGAACCGGGCGTTCCAACCTCTGCCTGGGCTCGCAATTTTTCCGGAACACGAACAATCAACGGCACTCTTGAACCGCTGTCATAAGTCCAGCGCTTGGCACGCGGCAGTCCATCTCCATGATCTGACCAGAACATGACCACGGTATCGTCGGCCAGACCGGCCTCATCAAGTTCCTGTAGAAGTCGGCCGACTTCAAGATCCATCACGGTGATCAGGTCGGCCAGCCGCGCAAGGTCAGCTCTGACGGCAGGTGTATCCGGATAAAGCGGCGGCACGATCATGTCTTCAGGCCGATGCCGCTGATCGATCGGCAAGTTTTCGACGACGCTCTTCCATCCGTCTGGCCAGACCTTGCTTTCATGAGTCATCGTGAGATTAAACACCGCGAAGAACGGCATATCTTTTGAAGGACGATTCTTCCAGTGAGCCTTCGCTGAAGATTCATTCCAGGTGGCTTTCTGATTCCAGTCGAGGTTATAGTCGGTCTTGCTGTTGTTAGTGCAGTAATAGCCAGCCTGGCGCAGGTACTGCGGAAAGAGTTTCACGTGATCAGGCAGATGAACCTTTGAACGCATGTGGTTTGCACCCAACGCGATCGGCCACATTCCGGTAATGATTCCAGTGCGGCTGGGAGCGCAGACGCCGTGGCAGGAAAAAGCATGAGTAAACAGAGTGCCTTCCGCGGCTAATTGATCCACATGAGGCGTCACCGCCTGCCGGTCTCCGTAACATCCAAAGTGCGGACTGATATCTTCGCAACTGATCCAAAGAATATTCGGTCCCGGCTGTGCAGACGCAATCGCTGACAACGTTGGGAATGAGAACAAAACGAGGGCACCAAGCAGGTTGGCCATTTGTCGCATCACGCGATCCTCACAGCGGGCAAGTCTCCCGCGTGCAGACAATGGGGAAGGGCAGGTCAGGGCTGCTGATGATAAGCAATTCCGTTTCCGCCTGCATTCCACCCCGGACGCCCAACTTCTTTGCAGCTTGAAACGTGGCCTCAGGCACACTGGAAAACCGTCGAAGAGCAAGCGAGCGTGAGAGCGGTAGAAAGCACGAATAGGTCTGCGAGGAACGCGCGGGGAGCCGATCCCAGAAATCTGAGGATGCTGAGTCGTTGGACCGAATTCCTACTATGCGCCGGACAGTCGGAC
>Ga0105050_10003201_pt1 | contig 22880 bp, 19 predicted proteins | sample FRY01_FD_78088 | JGI IMG/M metagenome (GOLD analysis project Ga0105050, IMG submission 78088) | Freshwater microbial communities from Lake Fryxell liftoff mats and glacier meltwater in Antarctica - FRY-01 | ecosystem: Environmental > Aquatic > Freshwater > Ice > Glacier meltwater ...
CAAATCAAATGGCAACTACGAAAAGGCATTTATATTGATGATGATACTAACTGTGATTTCATTATTGGCTACTTATATTATTAATCAAAGAGCCAAAAAAGGATTACTGTTGCAATAAGGTTTAAATACAATGATCAAAAAAAATATTAACGCATCGGTTATATTTCACATCATTAAGCTTTCAGAAACTTGGAAGCGCAATGGAGATAGCATTACACAAGAATTTGGCATTACTACTCAGCAATGGTTTATTTTATTACTATTGATAAAAGACCCAAATATTTTGTATTTCAAACTTAATCCACATGAAAAACCTTTAATGGCAAAGGAGTTGGCTGAAGCACTGAACGTAAGCAGGGCAAATGTTACCAATTTATTAAACATTTTACTTAAGAAAAAGTTAGTTGTACAAGTAGAAGATGCATTTGATAAAAGAAGAAAACGACTATCATTAACCGATGCTGGCATACGAATGGTAGATAAAATAGAGAAAGTAAGAAATGAATACAACAAGCGCCTATTTGCTAAATTTAGCAAATCAGATAAAGAAACCATGATTAAATTCATGGATACTTGTTTAATGGGAATGCATTCGAATAAGCAATAAATCTATTTAGTTCGATTATAAATAATTGGAGTATTCCATGTAGTTAGTAATTTACCATCTTTCTCCACTTGCTCTAACACACTCAATTGATTTTTAGTAAATTTTTCTGTTAGTGTAAATTTCATGCCGTTACCCAGATCATTAGGCGAAATAGTATTAAAAGTTTTATCCATTGCATTCCATGTATAATCAGCCCCTTTAAAGGTTGTGGAAGGCACTAGTTTTGTGTAGTCAAAACCCAATTCCGCATTATCATTACGCACTTTCTCTTTTATAATATCGGTTAACTGAAATGTTGTTAATCGAATAATTCCCCCTTCTTTTTCTTCAAATAAAAACAAATAAGGTTTTAAATCTAACTGTTTTCCTTCCATTAAATAATAACTCTCTTCAATTATAAAAAACCCTTTTAAACTTGCAGGTATATTTTTTACTTTATCATTAGCCAATTTGTTTACATGTACCGACAAGGGATGAATTTGTTTTCCTACTTTTATCTCTGCCACAACTTGTTTACTATTATCAAAATCGCCGGTGATATAATGTTGAAAGCGGTTGAGTAAAGCTGATTGTTTTTGCGCATAAAAATTTACAGTGGAAACTAATAGCGTAATAACAATAAGGATGACTTTTTTCATAATTTTTCTTTTACTTTTCAGCTAATATTGGTGAGATTTCTCTCCCGACTCGCCTAAGGCAAGTCAGAATCGAAATGACGCGCTTACCTACCTATGCTTCTTCGTACTCCAAGGTGCTGCTATAGGTTGATCTTTAATAATAAAAACTTTTTGCCTCATAAAACGTTGGATTGCAGATGGCCCCATTCTCGTGCCTCCAATTCCACTCATTTTAAAAGAATTTTTTTCGCCTTCATGCATTATTGCAGTTAATGCACAATCATTAATGCTTATAGCTCCACCTTCAATTTCTTTTCCTACTTCCATCGCTTCTTCTACTGTGCCAGCAAATACTGCTGCACTTAATCCATAAATAGTTCCATTGGCCAATGAAATAGCTTCTTCTTTGGTAGAAAATGGCATTACGGGCATAATCGGACCAAATGTTTCTTCTTGCATTAGCTTCATATTATGTGTAACATTTACCAATACAGTTGGTTTACAATAATATCCGCCATTAATTAACTCGCAAGATTTGCTACCAGTAAGTATTTCAGCGCCTTGTTCTAATGCATCATCTAAATGGTCATTAATAATAGTTGCTTGTTTTTCAAAAATAATTGGTCCGATTTCACCATAATGGATATCGGTTGAATTCAATAACAAGTCATTTGCTTTTTCAACCAATAGTTTAATAAACTTATCAAACACATTCTGATGCACATAAATTCTTTCAATGCTTAAACAACTTTGACCAGCATTAGCGGTACTTCCCCATAAAATGGAAGTTGCAGCTAAATCTAAATCGGCCGATTCCATTACAATTACAGGATCTTTGCCGCCCAATTCTAAAAAAACTGGAATCATTCTTTTGCTTGCAGCATCATACACTTTCTTACCAGTAGTAGTGCTTCCTGTAAAGCAAATTAAGTTGCAAGCGTTTACCAATTCAGCGCCAACAATTCCATCACCTGGCACATAAGCAAAAATCTTTTTTATCCCCGGCACTGCATCAATTGTTTGTTGCATTACTTCAATAAACCTGGGGGTTACTTCACTGGGTTTAACTACAACTGCGCATCCAGCCAATAAAGCCGGAATGGTATCAATTAAGGAAAGCAACAAAGGGAAATTCCAAGGAGATATCACCCCAACTAATTCAAAAGGTTCTAGGCTTTGCTGTAATTTGATAAATGGTATTGAGGAATTTTTTTGATCTGAAGGAATTAAAAAACGTTTGGCAATATCACACCATCTATCAATTGAAGATGCTACTAAATCTACTTCCAAAATGGTCTCCCACTCTCTACCCGTATCAATACACAAAGCATCAATCAATGCTTGTCGATTTTTAATAACTTCAGATTTCCATTCTTGTAAAATAGCTATTCTATATACTACTCCTGCTCTAAACCATTCTTGCTGATTTTTACGCAAGCCTATACATATTTGATTAACTTCTGCTGGAGTTAAATCAGTTATTTCATAATCGTACAGCCCAGTTCGGGGGTTTCTAATTTTCATAAATTTTCCATTAAGTTGTTGGATTACTCCCTACAATAAACCATATAAACACTATAAACTTATAAACTCTATAACACCCCTCTATGCTTCAAGGCTTCAATCACACCTAGTTGTGTTTGAATAAAATGCGTACGATCGGGTTTTTTATCGGCCAATGAATTAGCAGGATAGATTGATTGTTGATACGTTTTAGCAAAAAGTTCCATGCGCTGACGCGATAAATAATTACCCATTCCCGATCGATTACGATGATGTCTTAAAGCATCAATATGTATTGTAGCATTAGCCACCATACTTTCTCCAAAACCAGCTTCAATTAATTTATTCCCTTCGTACTGTACAATTTGCGAATGACCATCGGTTGAGGATGAAGGTATTGCATAACCAGTAATACCAGCACTATTGGCGCTTACTACATAAGCCATATTCTCTATTGATCGCGCTAGTTTTGCAATGTTTTTTGGCGTAAGTGTAAGTGCACCCACCTCAGAAGTGGAGTGTAAAAAAACTTCTGCTCCATTCAATGCCATGCATCGGGCAATTTCTGGATACAATATTTCTTCTGAAGCTATACAAGCCAAATTTCCAATAGCAGTTTTGGCAACAGGAAATAAACTTTCTTCTCCATAAATTTTTATATACTCATCCAAAACATCATGTGGCGTAGGAGCAAACATGCTATTTAACCGTCTATATCGCAGAATTAATTCTCCATCTGGACTAATAATAAAACTAGCTTGAAAATATAGTTCGGGAAAATGAGGATCAAGCTCGTATAAATTTCCGCTTAAATATACTTGGGCATCAATAGCAATTTGTTTAATTGCATCATATACATCGCCTTCCATATCAACACAACCCTTATTGCGCCACTGTTCCATAGTTTCACCCATAGGAAATCCGGTTAAGAAATATTCGGGCAATACTACCAATTTCAAATCGGCACCTATAAACGCTTTTGATGCTTTTACTTGCTTAGATACCCTATCAATAGTATGCATCATGATGGGTTTAGCTGCAGCATAATCATTACAACTATTTACAGCTTGAGTAGTTGTTTGTAAAGCAAGTGCCTTGTAAGGAGGAATAGATGTATTCATAATAATTGCATTAAAATTAGTTAACTTCATTAACTAAATCAACAAATGTAACCCTCAATTTAAGTCATGTTTGCAGATTTAATCATCATAGGTGCAGGAACTGCTGGAATGAGTTGCGCAATTATCGCTGCCCAAAGAGGTAAAAAGGTATTGGTTATTGAAAAATCTGATCGTGTGGGTGGAACTTTACACTATACTGCTGGGCATTTATCTGCAGCTGGCACCAATCGTCAAAAACTAAAAGGAATAGCTGATTCTACCGATGAACATTATGCAGATATTGTGAGAATCAGTAGAAATACCATGAATCCTGTGCTTACCAGAAAAGGTGTTGATTTAGCACCAATTACTATTGATTGGTTAGATAAATTAGGTTACCCATTTCATGAAAAAGCTCCTCTTCTTATCTATGGCCATGAACCTTATTGTAATCCAAGAACTTATTTAGGAATAAACGATACCCCTCCAACTATTAACGCTGCAGGAAAAACAATTCTTAATGTGTTACAACCTTTGTGGGATCAATACATTGCAACTGGAAATATTGAATGTAAATTATCTACAAAAATGAAATCGATCGAAAGAGCTGATGATCGAATTACAGGAATTGTTATTAAAAATTCCGAATCTGTTGAAACCATTAGAGCTACTAATTATGTTTTAACAACTGGAGGATATGCTTCAAATCCTGATTTTTTTAATAGTGTTACCGAAAATGCATCTCGCTTAATAAGCACTGCTAATAAAGATTCTACTGGTGATGGAATTATTGCAGTGAAAGAAATTGGAGGTTTATTTAGTGGAAGCGAAAAACATTCTTCTACACTTGGTGGAATAGAATTAATACCAGGAAGTGGAAGGGTTAACTTTTGGGGAGCATGGGCCAGGGTAAGTAACAGCATGGATAGAAAGCAAAGAGAAATTTATGTGAACGAAGCGGGTGTTCGTTTTATGAATGAATATGATTTAAATGCTGATGAAAGAGAAAGAGTGGTATTACAACAACCCAATAGAAGATTTTGGTTGATATTTGATGATCATGCATTAAAAGATGGAGCTTGCGTTGTACCACAATGGACACATGAGCAGTTGGTTAAAGAAAGCCAAAAAAACAATGCTGTTTGGCAAGCAAATACAATTACCGAGCTTGCCCAAAAAATAGGATTACCTATAAATACATTATCCAAAACCATTTCTCAATACAATCATTATTGTGAAACCAAATCTGATCTTTCGTTTGGAAGAACTTATTTAGATCATCCAATTAAACAGGCTCCATATTATGCCATTTTGGTGTATGCGTATTCTCTTATTAGTTTTGGAGGTATTGAAGTGAATGAGAATTTACAAGTATTGGTTGAGAATAAAATACCGATCAAAAATTTATATGCTGCCGGAGAAATTTTGGGAGCAGCTGCAACAAGCGGACATGCATTTTGTGGGGGCATGTTACTTACACCAGCATTAAGTTTCGGCAAATGGTTGGGAGAAGTACTTGAATAAATTACTGCATACTAATTTGCTTTCTCATCTCCTCTAGTCTATCTATTGCACCAATTGGAGTTTCTACAACAATAATATTACTGGGCATTGAGTGCTGCAACAATGCATCAATATGTTTTAAAATTGGACTTCCCATCCAGCGAAATATTGTTGTTGGAGTTAAAAGAGATTGCACATTATACACCCTTTCATTTTTAAATGCCGCTTTATAGGCCAATGCATAATCTAACCCAGCTAATAAATAATCGTTCACTATATTTTGTATAATAGAAGGTGGTGGAAGCTGATTGGCAATACGATTTTTTTCGGCATTATCATACCAAGGAAAAAACAAACAACTATTGCAAACATGTTCCCATAGTTTAGTTAAATGAGATCCATCCTCTTGTGGTGTTATATCAATAAAATAATTATTCAGAATTTCATTACAAACTTCTTCTTCAAAATGAGCTGCATTATCTAGATAAAGTCTCGTTATTTTTTCAGGATATTTTAATGCGTACCCAATGGCCAATTGTGCTCCACTAGCAGAGCCATACAATGAAATTTTTTCAACACCAAACTCACTCCTTAATGCTTCAATAAAATACACATAATCATTTACAGTATTAATTGTTGCTCCGCTCTTTTCAGATAATCCATATCCGGGTGTATCTGGCGCAATCACCGTAAAATAAGGTGCTAAAACCTGCATCAATGGCTCCATCATAACCGAACTGCGGGGAGATGGATGCAATAAAATAATTGCCGGTCCAGCACCCAATGAGCGATAGAATAGCTGATTGCCATTTACTGAAATAAAAATTTTTAGAACTGATTGCATACTCCGGTAAATTTAGTTAACTTCATTAACTATTCAAATTTTTCAATTGTATGATGAACAAGCAAGTATTATTAGCAGGACGACCAACTGGCATGTTAAAAGAATCAGACTTTTCAATTATTGAAATAACCGTACCAGAATTACAAGACAATGAAGTGCTTGTAAAAATTGACTATATTTCTTTGGATCCAGCCATGCGAGGCTGGATGAATGCAGGTACAACTTATATAAGAGGTGTAGAAATAGGCGAAGTAATGCGTGCATTTGCAGCAGGAACAGTTCTTAATTCTAAGCATCCCGATTTTACAAAAGGCGATGCTGTTACTGGAACCATGGGCGCTCAATCACATGCAGTGATGCAAGGAAAACATTTAACCAAGGTAGATATTAGCAAAGTTCCATTAAGTTGGTATGTGGGTATTTTAGGCATGCCTGGTTTAACGGCTTATTTTGGTTTACTTGACAAAGGCCAACCAAAAGCTGGTGAGACTGTTTTAGTGAGTGGTGCTGCGGGTATGGTTGGTTCAGTGGTAGGACAAATTGCTAAAATAAAAGGCTGCAAAGTAATAGGAATAGCAGGAGGAAAAGACAAATGCAATACCCTACTTAATGAATTTGGGTTTGATGCAGCCATTGATTATAAAGCAACCGAAAATATTGGCAAAGCCATCAAAGAAGTCGCACCAAACGGGATTGATGTTTATTTCGACAATGTAGGAGGAGAAATTTTAGATGCCGCTTTACTAAATTTAGCCATGAATGCTCGGGTGGTTGTATGTGGTGCAATTTCGCAATACAATGCAACTGAAGTAAAAGGGATAAAAAATTATATGAAACTAATAAGTGCAAGAGGTACCATGACAGGCATTATTGTTTTTGATTATTTTCCTCGAGCTACAGAAGCTATAACCGACTTAAGCAAATGGCTTATTGAAGGTAAAATTATTTATAAAGAACATGTAGTAGAAGGACTTGATGATTTTGCTTCTACGCTTCAAATGTTATTTACTGGTGCCAATACGGGTAAATTGGTTATAAAAGTATAACTCAGCGCAATGAAAAAAATATTATTTTTAGTATTATCCTTTTCTTCGATTAATGGCATAAATGCGCAACGCGATTCTATTCCCAATACCGGTATTAGCGGTGTTTATGAAGTAGTTATGGGAACTAATAATGCAGCATATGCTATTCGTTATTTCAACGAATTTGGTTTTAGATTGATTGATAGCGGTATAATCAACAAGCCACAATCTATATCAATTTATGGCGTGGCAAGTGCTGCAAAATCATACCGTTTACAAAATGGAATAATTGATTCGCATGGGTTATTACGAATTATAGAATGGGACCAACCTTTAGGAAATGGGGTTGGTTATACTGAACCTGAAACAGTTGGACAAAGAATGAGCGTAATGCTTACTAAAGATATTATTCGATTAGAAGATGTTTATAAAATGCTTAGGGTACAACAACAAAAATGGTTGCCTACAGTTCCCATATTTGATGATCCACTGAGAATAAATAAAAGCAATGAGACCGACTTTTTTAAACGTCCTGTTGGCGTAAGAGAAAATGCTGTTTATGGAGAATTATTTAACCATGTTTTTTTTCAACGCTATGGATACGCTATAGCTGGTTATGGTACTGTAAATGAAAATGCTAATTTAAAAACGAGTGAATTTACCCACCACGATTTTATGATTTTAGTAGATAGCATGCAACAGCTAATGTATTTACAAACTGCTTTAGGACTAAAAGCAGAAAGAGAACCAACTATAGATGGCGATTATTTAAAAGGTCCAAAAGCCACTTTCTTAATGCCCGATGGGTATAGTCATAACTATCAAGGGTTTGTTAGCCCAAATAATATTTGTGGTAAATTAAAATTCTTTATGGCTTATAATAGAAATAAGCCAAATGCTGCAGCACACCAACGTTTGGGCGAATTGGGTATTACCATGCATAGTTTTTATACGCCTAAACTTTCATTTGTACATGGGCTAGTTACAAAACATGGCCTAAAGCCAACAGCTATTCAAAAAAATGAGTTTGGTGAAACAAGCTTTGTTTTTATAGGACCGGAAGGAGCAACATGGCAGATTATAGAAAAAATGAGTACTAAAAATATTCCTGTTTCAAAATTAGAAACCGTATTTACTAAAGATTGATTTTATGAAAAAAATAATCGCCCTGCTTGCATTGCTTATTGTATTAATCAACAGCTCTGCACAAAAAAAACCAACATTTGATTTAAGCAATCCAAAAGAAAATATGGATGCTTATGTAAAAATGCGTGCTTCATTAGATCCTAAAGAAGAAGTAATTTTTTATGCAAAAGGAGCTATTTACGCTTACGACCCTGATAAACCATGGAAGCATGTTTTTAATTTTGAAATGTACAATATTGGCAGAGTAGAAAAAATGGCTGGTGATAGTGGATGGAAATTAATTACTCGTGAAATGTTGGTATATCAAGATCCTAAGACAAACGAGATTTTAAAAACATGGAAAAATCCATGGACTAATGATGAAGTAGAAGTAGTTCATGTGTGGAACGACCCTGTTAATCAAACATTTAAATATGGAGCATTTAAAGTTCCATTTGAAAAATTAGGAAATGATAGAATTTGCTTGTACAATGATGTGCCACTATCTTACCCATCTCCTTTAAAAAAAGCCGATTGGCCAGAGAATACAAGAAGTGATGTTTACCAAGGAGCCGAATTGTTTAATTTCTTTTTGAGTGAAAAAGAATTACAGAATCCCAAAATAAATAATGCTACTGCTGATATTTCATGGACAAGGTTTAGTGATTTTTTACCTTGGATGAAAATGTCAGGCAAGCCTGGTAATCTTTTATACCAAAGCAGGGGATATAAATTAAAAAATGGTTGGAGAGATTTACCTCAACCTATTAGAGATTTTGTAACCGCCAATTATCCCGAATACCAGCATGCACCTGAAACATATACTGCTCCTAATATGACCAGTTGGAAATACTATAAAAAAATAATGGAGGAAAGAAAGAAAAAAGCCAATTAATAAAAATCCCGAATCAATGATTCGGGATTTTTTTAAACACCTTCATCTACAGAAGGCTTTCCCGGTCCATTTAATAAAATAAAAATACCCAATACCAATAATACAGTGGCAGGTAAAGCTTTTGAAATAGTATCTCCAGTTAATATATGGCCATACACAATAGCTATTATAAAATTAATAATTACTGGAACAGAAGCCCATCTTGCCTTGTAACCTATTATTAATAATGCATAACATATAAGCATACTAAAAGTGCTTATATATGCTAGTATATTCCAAAGGGCATTCCTAGTTTAGTAAGGTTTTCTCCATATCCTGTTAAAGCAACAGAAGTGTATACTTCTGCTTTTATAGAAAGGTAAAAATAAATAGCAAAAATAATTCTTAAAAAAGCAGGGGCATATAAATGAATTTTTTTCATACTGTATTTTTTTAGTTTGTTTTAGTTAATCCAACTTGAAACCATCTAAGATTTAACCCTAATCGCTTACTGCCAGGGCTACCCCAAGTATACATTATTGCTTTATTCCCGCCAACTTCATACAAAGCCAATTTTAATACTTCCATATCTTTGCCATATATAACAGATGCCAATTCTACTTCATATTTTGTAGGCGTACCATCTTCAGTATAAAGTCTGTTACGTTTTCCTTGATCATGCCAAACTAAGTTTCGTTGTTGATGATATTCATTCTCAAAGCCCGCTTTTTGCAATAAAATCCAACCAGTATAAAAATTACATCGCTTAAGCTTATGAGGAATTTTTTCTTTATTTCCATAAACATATCCACCGTTTTCGTCGTAGGCCTCATCTCTTATCCAAATTTCCTCTTTTGTTAGCTGTAAACTATCTGTTACATAAATTTTCTTGCCCGATCTTTTACTAATAAAATTACAAGCTTTCTCTTTCATATAACCAATGTATTTATCATCTATTTTTTTCCACCATACACCACAGCCATCTGTTGTGGTCATTTGCTGAGGAGTAAGTCCACTTAGTTTTTGAGGAAATAAATTGGCATAATAATACAGGCTATCTGCTTTAAAGCTATAAATGTCTAACCGAATTGCATTTTCAATATTATCAGGAGAAAAACTATAAATACGTTGACGATAAACTTTAGAAGTGTCACCATCAAAATATTGAATTACATAAAAAACATTTTCGCCAAACGCGGGTAATATTACTTTTTTAAAAATTGAATGTATATGTTCATGTACTTCTTTGGCTTTGTCTTCTTTTTCTTTGTACACTTGTTGAAAATTATCAAACTCTCCTTCAAACCAACTCAACATCTCCTGTAAATTATCGGTAAGATTAGGCTTTGGAGTAACTTTATTTTTTTGTGTAAAGCCAATATTCACAACTAATAAGGCTATAATAAAAATCAAAACTTTTTTCATGACAAATATTTTATTAAAAAAAGCTGCTCTCAAAAAGAGAGCAGCTTTACGATCAAAACAAAGAAAAGTTTTAAAAGTCAAATGATATATAGGCAATCCATCTTCTTGGTAATTGTAAATATCCTTGTCCCCATATTGGCATACCAGCATTATTAAAATTAGGAGTTGTCTGTATTGGCCCATCGCAGTAGTATTCTCAGCTAAACCAGCAATATTTTGTACACCCTGTCTATTACCTAAGTTCTTGCATTGAAGGCCAATTCTCACTTCTTTATGGTCTTTCATTCCAACTCTTACATATCCACCAATATTAATTACAGATAATGTTCCTAAATTAATTAAGTTAGTAGCATCTGCATATCGATTACCATTAACGTTAGCAGAAAAATCTAGTCCAAACCATTTGTGTTGATACAAGGCTGTTGTATTCCAAATATAATCTGGTACACCAGGTAATTTATTACCAATTACATTAATAGATGTTTGGTTGTTTCCTTCATTAATTACTTTTAATCCAAATAAATTACCATTGACATCAACATCAGGAAGATTGGAAGGTCTTCCAATGATTCCGCCGCCAGTTCCATTAGATATTTTAAAGTCGGTAAACTTGGCACTCTGCAAAGTTAAACTTGAACGAACACTCAATCCCTTTAGCACCGTTGATGGATTATAAGAAACTGAAATTTCAGCACCTTGTATTCTATTCGAACCAAAAGGTTTAGAAACCAATAAACCATCTTCAAAAACTGTGGCTAACCTGTTTTTGATAGTGTTATTATACAAAGCAAGATCTATTCCGAAATCGCCCATTTGTTTTCTAAAACCAATTTCCATAGAGTTAATTATTTCATTGGCAGCCAAACCATTTGGCAAACGTAATAAAGTACTTGCAGTAGCATTGGTAGCTCCTACAGATATATATTCGAGTGATGTAAATGCAGAATAATCAGGCATTCTGTAAGCCCTATTAAAATTGGCATAAATAGATGTAGCTCTATCAAATAAATAATTAAATCCTATAGAGGCAGAATAATCTCCAAATTTTTCAGTACGCTTTATAGCACTATCAAAAGGAGCTTTGGTTTCTTGTAAATCCATCCACAACCAATCGTATCTTGCTCCTATGTTTACTGTAAATTTATCATTAAACTTCATTTCATACCCACCAAATAAGGCATTTACTTGCTCTACATAATTACCTCTTCTGGTAATAGAGCCTGTTTGTGTAGCCGCCGCTGGATTGTATCCTGCAAAAGTTATAGGAACAGTAACACCTGGTGCTACTACCCGTCGAACTCCAGAAATTACACCAGGAATTAATGATAAATTAGAAGGATCGAGAGGATTTACAAAATGAGAATGACTATAAGTAGTTGGTCTAAGATTAGTATTAGAATAATAATATCCCAATTGAAAAGTTTTTTTAGTACTTCCAGTGTTCCAAGTTTTCCTAATGCGCAATTCATTCATTAAATCATTATCAGCTGCATCTCCATCTAACATCAACCGGAAAGATCCACCTGTAAATCCGTAAGCAGTTCCAACAGAGCCTAATGGACTGGGTAAAGCTGCTGTTGCAACACCATTACTATTGTAAAAAGATGGAATAGAGAATGGATATTTTGTTCCACTAGACAAGGCTTGGTACCTAAATTTATTTTCTAAAAACCAGTTGTTGCCCAAATCTCTTTCGATTGCAAAATTAATTTGAACATTTTTATTGATATTATTATTACCTAATTCATTCCCAATATTTCTAGTGACTTGATTTCCATTTGCATCAGGAACTGGAATATTATTGGGCCTTGGCAACACAGTACTTGATCTTCTTCCAAATACCGAATAATTAACATTAGTAAATTGAGGAAAAACAAACGAACTAGTATTCTGCCAATTCGGTGCTAATGTCATAGTGCTTGGGTCAACAGGAACGTCGGTTAAGTTTTGAAAACTGTAGTTAGCTAAAAGAAATCCTAAACGTACTTTCCCTTTTTTATCGGGATTGATAAAATCAAAATTTCCACGAATTTGATATCCATTATCATTAAAGCCTGTTTTGCGGTATCCACGATCATCTAAAAACCATCCACCAATATTATACCTAACTAATTTGTCTTTTGTAACTGAACCATTTACATTCCAGTCAACCCTGTAGTTAAAATAGCTATTATCAGTATGAATATTATCATACCTGCTTAATTTAACAGAGCCTCTAGTTTCTTCTCCACCAGTTTTACTGATTATATTAATAACTCCAGCAGCAGCAGAACGTCCGTATACAGTAGCGGTACTACCTCTTACAACTTCCACTTTTTCAACGTTATCATCAAAACCAAAACCAGCATCAGGCAGACGTCCAGCACTTCCAAATGCAGGCAATCCATCTATTAATATACTGGTATAAACTAAGCCTCCCAATGGGTTACCATCCGGAAATCCTCGAATAACTACTCCTCCTCTTCTACCTTGAGAGTTATTGGCGAAAACACCAGGAGACATTGTTACAGCTTCCGCAAAACTCTCTGGCTTTAACGACTTCAACACTTTATTACTTATGATATCTACAGCTTGTGTAGTTTCTAATTTACGAACAGGTTGGCGACCAGCAGTAACACTCACTTCATTTAACTGATTGGTTTCTTCTTTTAAAGAAACTTCAACTGAAGTTCTACCATTTAATGAAATGGTTTGATCTGCATAATTAATGGAGGTTACATTTAAAACTGCAGTGGCAGATTTAACTTTAATAGTGAATTTTCCATCACGATCAGTAATAACACCATTTTTGGTACCTTTTTCGGTTACGGTTACACCATCAACTGCTTTTTTATCAGCAGAGGTAACCTTTCCTGTTACTATTACTTGCGAGTATGCAATTTGTGCAAACAATAATGTAATAGATAAAAATACAAATTGTAGAAATTTGTTCATAGCAATAAATTTGGTTTGGTATATAGTTAACTTAGTTAATCAATTTTAAAAATAACACTTTTTTCTTAGCAATACTAATTTTAAATAAATTTTATTTAAATGGAAAAATAGTTAACTTAGTTAACTATTTTAAAACTCAACACCTATTTTATGAACCTTAAATTGTTTCCAAAACATACCGGAATTTGGGAAGGTGTTTATATTCGTATCGATGCCAACGGCAATAAATATGATCAATGGAAAAGCAAACTCACCATTAAATTATACGATCATAATAAATACCATCAGGTAAACGAATACTTCTGGCCAGATGGACACCATGAATTGCACGATTTTGGCGTTTGTGAATTTAATGAAGATGGAGTATTGATTTTCGACAATCCGCGCATTCTTGGAAAGTCTTGGGAAACTCATGATAGTGTGTGTTTAACTTGGTCATATAAAAATAAACCCGGATCTAATTTATACGAAATGATCGACCTGATTGGAAATGGTACCCACCGAATTCGTACTTGGAAATGGAGTTTGGGTGATGTTTTTCAAGGAAATACGATGATTGAAGAAAGAAGAACAGCAACTCAAGAACAAATAGATCCCACTTTTTGGATTGATTTAGCAAGCAGGAGATTTGTTGGGAATTCGAGATCTGATCATTAAATAAAATAGTTTTTAAATACATTTTAATTTTTAGCAATGGCAATGACGATTACAGAGAAAATTATGGCTTTTAATAGTGGCAGAGATTCAGTAGTTCCTGGCCAGCTAGTTTGGGTAGATGTTCATACTGTAATGACTATGGATTATTTAGGCAAACAATGTTTTAAAGCTTTTGAGAGCTTAGGATCAAAAACATTATTTGATAAAGAAAGGGTAATCTGCGTAAGCGACCACCTTGTTCCTCCTCCAACTCCTGAATATGCGACCATGCTTAATGAATGGAGAGAAATAGTAAAAAGCTATGATATCCCCTTTTTTTACGACCTAGGTCGACAAGGTATTGCGCACCAAATAATGGTTGAGCAGGGCCATGTTTTACCGGGTAAAATTTCTATCGGCACAGATTCTCACGCAAATACTTATGGAGCAGTAGGAGCAGTAGGAAACGCAATAGGAGTAACCGATGCAGCTATTGCAATGGCTACAGGAAAATGCTGGTTTAGGGTGCCTGAATCGGTAAAATTTCACATAACTGGCACATGGCAACCTTGGGTAATGGCAAAAGATTTAAGTCTACATGTAATGGGAATGATGCATTGGAATGGTCATTTAATTTATAAAGCGCTTGAATATTGCGGACCTGCAATTGATGCTTTAGAAATAGCAGGCAGAATGACGCTTTGTAATATGACGGTTGATTTAGGTGCAAAAAATGGCATTATTGCCCCAGATGCAAAAACTGAAGCATACCTAAAACCTGTTCAAAAAGGAAATTGGGAAATGATAGCAAGTGACGCAGATGCAAAATATGATGCCGTTTATGAAATTGATGTAACCAATTTGGGACCTACCATTTCTCGTCCAGATAAATTAGATGATACTGTGCCAGTTGAAAAATTAATCGGAACAAAATTCAACAAAGCTTTTGTAGGTACTTGTACTAATGGAAGAACCGAAGACTTTGCTATCATGGCAAAAATATTAGACGGAAAAAAAGTTCACCGTGATGTAAATATGATATGTATCCCTGCTAGTCAGGATATTTATTTAGAATGTATTCAAAAGGGATATTTTGAAATTTTAGTAAAGGCTGGGGTAGCTATAGAAACTCCTAGCTGTGGCCCATGTGCTGGAATTCATACCGGCGTTGCTGGAGATGGAGATATCATGCTAAGTGCCGGAAATAGAAATATGAAAGGAAGAATGGGTAGCAAAAATGCTCAGATATATTTAACATCTCCGGCAGTTGTAGCCGCAAGCGCAATTAAAGGAGAAATTACTGACCCTCGTTCAGAAAAATGGTAAATAAAAAATTATGGCAATTATAACAGGTAAAGCTTGGGTGGCTAAAACTTATGTAATGAGTTTTGATATGATTATTCAAAAATTCTGGACCTCCCCAATCGACAAAGAAGAAAACAGTAAATGGGTAATGGCAGGAGTGGCTGAAGAATTTAATAAAGAAAATGGATTTAAAGATTTTGGCTACACTTTCATCGTTGCTGGACATAATTTTGCAGGTGGCGGAAAAAGCATTGAGCACTGTGTTACAGGCTTGATGGGTGCCGGAATTAAAGCTGTTTTTGCAACAAGTTTTGCGCGTCTTCAATTTAGAAACGCTACCAATTATGGTATGCCGTTTATTACTAGCCGCGATATGAATCTTGATTGCGAAACGGGCGACGAGTTAGAATATAATATTGAGAATGGAGAAATAAAAAACTTAACCAACGGTAAAGTATTTACTAGTGTACCCGTTGCGCCATTCGTTGCAGAAGTTGCTGCCGCAGGAGGTTTAATGAATTTTATTAGAGCAAAAATCGCTGATGGCTCAATTGCCAATTTGCATTAATTACTTATGAGAGAAAATATTTTACGCAAAAGACTATTAGCCAAAAAAGCTTCTTACGGTGTAATTAGTCCAACTACTGACCCTACTGTATGTGAATATATTAGCTTAGCAGGAATGGATTTTTATATAATGGATGCAGAACATGGTCCACTTACATTATCGGATATTATTCACATGACAAGGGCCTGCGAATCGGCAGGAATTACGCCAATGGCGCGTATTAATTCGCTAGATGATAAAATGATTTTACAATACTTCGATGCTGGTATTATGGGTGTAATGATGCCAGGAACCAATACAGTTGAAGATTGTAAAAAATTAGTACAAGCAGTAAAATATTTCCCTTTAGGAAATAGAGGATTAGGTCCAGTAAGAGCTTCTGATTACATGGCTGGAAAATTAAACCAACTACAATACCTTTCTTTTTCCAATGAACAAACACTAGTTTTTCCAATGATTGAAACTACTGAATGTATTGATAATTTGGAAGCATTATGCGATGTTGATGGTGTTGATGGATTTATTCTAGGCCCTCGAGATCTGGCACTCAGCATGGGTTTTACGGATGGTCCTGCACATCCCGAAGTAAAAGCTGTAATTGATGAAGCAATAAAAATAGTAACTTCAAAAGGTAAATTTTTTGGTACAGTTGCTGCAACTGCTGAGCAAGCAAAAGATCTGACTGATAAAGGAGTAACGCTTTTATTAAATAGTGTGCAAGGTTTATTAACCAGTAGCATAAAGTCTTTTCAGGCAGAACGCAAACAATAGCAATTAATAACCATTAATTTTAAAATAAAATGACTTCCATACTTGTATTATTTAATTTAAAACCCGATGCTGTTATAAGTGATTATGAAAATTGGGCAAAAGCAAAAGATATTCCACTTGTAAAATCATTAACAAGCGTAAATGATTTTAAAGTATTTAAAATGGGAAACTTATTGGGATCAGAAAATAAATCGCCTTATCAATACGCAGAAATTATTGAAGTGAAAAATATGGATGATTTTTTTGCCGATCTTAGTAAAGAAGCAGTTCAAGCAGGTGCAAAACAATTCAATGAATTTGCAGATAATCCCTTGTTCATTGTAGCTAATCAACTTTAAAAAATGATTGATCAAAACTATACATCAAAAAGATTTGTAGGATCTGTAGCTGTAATCACAGGATCTGGCAGGCATAAGGGTATTGGAGAATCGATTGCTTTAAAACTAGCTTCCGAAGGATGCAATATTGTAATTAGTGATTTAGGTTCGGCAATAGGAGTTGAATTTGCTGCAGAACATATTGGAGCAACCGAAGAAATGCAAGAAATAGCAGCTGCTTGTGAAAAAATGGGTGTTGAAGTGATTGTTGTTTCATGTGATGTTCGAAATGAAGCTGATTGCGCCAATTTAATGTTGCAAACAGTTAATAAATTTGGCAAAATTGATATTTTAATAAACAATGCTGGCGTTGGATATATCATGGAAGCATTTACTGAATTTAAAGAAAGCAGTTGGGATGCTGTTCTCGGTGTAAATTTAAAAGGTGCATTTCTTTGTAGTAAACATGCTGCTATCCAAATGCAATTACAAACTACTGGTGGTAGTATTGTAAATATTGCTTCCCAAGCTGCTAAAAGTGGTTTCCCATTTGCAGCTGCCTACACTGCAAGCAAACATGGGTTGGTGGGTTTAACAAGAAGCAATGCTGTAGAACTAGGCAAATATAAAATTAGGGTGAACGCAGTTTGTCCTAATCATATTACTACAGGATTGGGCGACTGGCAAAACAAGTTCTTTAGTGAAAAATTAGGGAAAGATTACGATAGTTATTTACAATCTATTATAGATAAAAATCCGTTAGGAAGGACTGGCTTAACTGAAGATATTGCCAAAGCTGTTGCATTTTTATGCAGCCAAGAAGCCTCCTATATTACTGGTGAGGCAATGAACGTTAGCGGAGGAGAAGAGTACCATTAATTAAATATTATCTGATCATATATGCATAAATTAGGTATTGATATTGGCGGTACTTTTACTGATCTGGTATTGCTAGATCAAAAAAACCAATTATTGTATTTTGGCAAAACACTCACTACATATCCCGATCCAACTCTTGGAATTTTAAATGGAGTAAATGAATTACTTACTCAACACGGAAAGTTTATTAAAGATGTAAATACATTAATTCATGGTACTACTTTAGTTACAAATGCCATAATCGAAAGAAAGGGTGCCGCAACTGCATTACTTACAACAAAAGGATTTGAAGACGTTTTGGAAATTGGTCGTGAAATGCGCTATGATATTTATGATGTTTTCATTACAATGCCCAAACCCTTGGTATCAAAGGAATTCAGGAAAGGCATTAATGAAAGAATAGATAAATCAGGAAAAATTTTAACTAAACTTGATCTAGCTGCAACAGAAAAAATAATACAAGGATTACAAAAAAAAGGAATTCAATCAGTAGCTGTTGCATTGTTACATTCTTATGCTAATACACAACATGAAAATCAAATTGGGGCACTCTTGCAAAAAAAGTTTCCGAAATTAACCTATTCACTAAGCTCTGAAGTAATGCCGGAAATTAGAGAATATGAACGCAGCAGCGCTACTGTAATGAATGCATATGTTCAACCGCTTACAGGCCATTATTTAAAAAATCTTCGTGGGCAATTAAATGTGCTAGGTTTTTCAGGAATCATTCATATCATGAATTCTGCAGGCAGACTTACTACTATTGAAGGAGCAAGAAAATTTCCTGTACAATTATTAGAAAGTGGACCGGCGGGAGGAACAATGGCAGGAGTGTTTTTTGGAAAATTATTAGGCAAAAAAGATTTGATTGCTTTTGATATGGGAGGCACTACTGCAAAGGCTTCTATGATTAGAAACAATTTACCAGAAATTACCAATCACTTTGAAGCAGCAAGAGAAAAAAGATTTAAAAAAGGTAGCGGACTTCCTGTTCGAATTCCTGTAATTGATATGATTGAAATTGGTGCAGGTGGCGGAAGTATTGCTCACTTAAACCATTTAGGTTTGCTAACTGTTGGACCAGATAGCGCTTCTTCTACACCAGGTCCAGCATGTTATAACAGAGGTGGAGAAAATCCTACTGTAACTGATGCAGATTTAATTTTAGGCTTTTTAAATGAAGACTACTTTTTGGGTGGTACCATGAAACTTCACAAGGATAAAGCAATAGCAGCAATGAACAAAAAAATTGCTGATCCACTAAAAATATCTGTTGAAGAAGCTGCTTGGGGTATTCATAGAATTGTAAATGAAAATATGGCCAATGCAGCTCGTGTGCATATTATCGAAAAAGGGCTAGACCCCCGATTTTTTAGTATGCTAGCTTTTGGTGGTGCTGGTCCTGTACATGCTTTTAATGTTGCACGTTTAATGAATGCACCACAACTCATAATTCCAAGCGGAGCTGGTGTATTAAGTGCATTAGGTTTTTTAGTTAGTCCAGTTGCTACCGAAGAAATTACTAGTTATATCAGTAGAATAGATCAAATGGATTGGAAAAAAGTAAATAGTTTACTTAAAGAAATGGAAATAAAGGGGGTCGACTATATTCTTAAAGCTGGAATAAAAAGGAAAGATGCAACCATAAGTATTATTGCTGATATGCGCTACACCGGACAGGGTCATGAAATAATGGTGAAAATTCCATATAAAAAACTTTCGACAGCTTCAGTAACTGAAATCGAATTGAACTTTACAACTGAATACCGTTTAAGATACGGAAGAGATATCAATAACATTCCAATAGAAACTGTTACTTGGAGGGTTTTGGTAAGTGGCCCTTTTCCAGAATTAATACCTAATCAAGCTATTATTGGACAGCATAAAAAGATGCATAAAAAAAATAGACAAGTTTATTGGGGTAATAAGTTTGAAAATACACCAGTATACGACAGATACAGTATACCATTAAATAAAAAAATAAATGGACCTTGTATCATCGAAGAATTCGAAAGCACAACAGTGGTAGGTCACAATAGCTATTTAATAATTGATCAATATAAAAATATCGTAATTAACATGCAATATTAATCAATGAAAAAAAACAAAGAATCTTTTAATGCGATTGAGTTAAGTGTGCTTTGGAGTAGACTTATTTCTATTGTAGATGAAGCTGGAACAACATTACAGCGAACTGCTTTTTCATCTGTTACCAGAGAAAGTGCCGACTTTGCTGTTGTTCTGATGAACACCAAGGGAGAATCTTTGGCTCAAAGTAGTGTAAGCGTTCCTTCTTTCTTAGGAGTGCTTCCTTTTTTAGTAAAAGCACTTATCAAGGATTATTTTCCAATAAAAACTTGGGAGGAAGGCGACGTGATTATTACCAACGACCCATGGCTTTGTGCTGGCCATAAGCCCGATATTGGAATAGTAACACCAATTTTTAATCAAAAAAAACTAATAGGTTTTATTGGCTGTATTGCACACTCACCTGATATTGGAGGAACACTTTGGGGGGCTGGTGCAAAAGACTATTACGAAGAAGGATTATATATTCCTCCATCAAAATTATATGATCAAGGCAAAAAGAATGACACACTTTTTCAAATTATTGAAACTAATGTTAGAGCTCCGCTGCAAACTATTGGAGATATTTTAGCACAAGTTGCAGCCAATGATCAAGGCATACGTTCTTTACACCGAATGATGCAAGAAAATCATTTATCAGCAATTGACCCACTGGGTTTTCAAATAATTAATGCAAGTGAAAAAGCAATGAGGGCTGCAATAAAAGCTGCGCCTAATGGAACTTATCATTCAGAATACCATGCCGATGGAGATGGATTAAAAGAACCAGTGGTTTTTAAATGTGCAGTTACTATTAAACATGATGAAATTTATGTTGATTACGCCGGCACTTCTGCTGCTCATTCATTAGCTATTAATGCCGTACTAAATTATGTATTTTCATATACTGCTTACCCTATTAAATGTGTGTTCAGTCCCGAAGTACCCAATAACGAAGGCAGTTTCAGGCCCATTCATGTTTCTGCTCCAGAAGGAAGTTTATTGAATGCAAAAAAACCTTCCCCACTGGGTGCAAGAAATGTTACTGGTAATTTATTACATAGTCCAATTATGAAAGCCTTATCTCAAGCAGTTCCAGATAAAGTACAGGCAGATTGTGGCGCCGCAGTATGGGTAATGGTGTTGAGTGGGGAAAAAGAAAATGGTGGTGAATTTGTAGAATATCTTTTTCTTGCAGGAGGATATGGAGGCAGAAAGGGATTAGCGGGTGAACCAACATTGTGTTACCCTACCAACGTTGCCAATGTACCCATTGAAGTTTTTGAAAACGCTGCACCTGTTTTGGTAACAGAAAAAAGTTTGATTGCCAATAGCGGTGGCAGAGGAAAATATAAAGGAGGCGATGGCCAAAGATTTGCTTATAAAAATATTGGTAAATTACCTATTCAAATAAGTAATGTAACAGAAAAAATAAATAACCAAGCTTACGGATTATTTGGAGGCGAAAAAGGTAAAAAAGGATCAGTATATATTAGAACTTTAAATGGCAAAAAACGTTTTACTCCTCCAAAAGGGCACGATAAATTAATGCCCGGTGAAGAATTAGTAATGGAATTGCCAGGAGGTGGAGGATATGGGAGGGCAAGTTGAAATAGTAATAATTATTAATAATAAATTTAAATCATGTCGTATCAATTACCTCCTGTATGGACTAAACTTCATCAACATGCAGTTTTTCCAGAATTCAATCATGATGAAAGGGCTCGTTATAATTTTTTAGCAAACCTCAATCGATTTGTTAGCACTGTAATAGCACCAGGCAATAAAACTGCTTATGATAAAAGAGTAGAACCAGATTTTAAAGAAGCCAATGGCAGATCGTTCAATGATCGTTTTGAAGTAGGTGAAGCAATGAAAAAAGATCCGGTTTATCAAATGTGGGCAGCATTAAGACGGAGCACTATGGAGATGAGGCAACAAAACGGAAGAGCCACTGTTTTAAGGCAAGCTGCTGAACTTGCAAAAAAAACTGCTCAACAATTAGCCTTACACAAAAATCTAACGCTCAAAGAAGGTTTTGTTGTACCTCCATATTTAATGCATGTAGACAATCACTTAATGCCAGGCAGTTACCATACAGAATATTTTAAAGGTGATGTTGCCAACGCAGCAAATTATGATAGCGGATTATTTGTTACTAGCGGAGGCATGCTTGGTAGTTTAACCGATGGAGGAGGAAGAGCTATTGCAAAATGGGTAAAAGAAACTTATCCTTCGTTTCAGCCAAAAAAAATATTAGACATTGGATGCGGACTAGGCCACAATACTTTGCCTATAGCAGCAGCATTTCCTGAAGCCCAAATTATTGCCATTGATGCAGGTACTCCTATGTTACGTTATGGAGCTGCAAGAGCAAATGCCTTGGGCATAAAAAATGTGCAGTTCATACAAGCTGATGCTGCTTCAATGAAAGAATTTGCCGATGCTGAATTTGATTGGGTTCAAACAACTATGTTCTTGCATGAAACTGGTGGTAAATCTATTCATACAATTTTTAAAGAAATAAATAGAGTACTCAGACCTAATGGACTAAACTTACACATTGAGCAACCTCAGTATACTCCCGAAATGAGCATGTATGAGCAGTTCATGCGCGATTGGGATGCCTATTACAACGCAGAGCCTTACTGGGGTCATATGCATGATCTGCAACCTTCAGATCTAATGGAAGAAGCCGGTGTACCTAAAGAAAACTTTATGCAAGTAGGGGTAAAAGCAGTTAATGATTTAGATGAAAAGAAACAAGATGGAAAAGTCAC
>Ga0105050_10003210_pt1 | contig 22843 bp, 15 predicted proteins | sample FRY01_FD_78088 | JGI IMG/M metagenome (GOLD analysis project Ga0105050, IMG submission 78088) | Freshwater microbial communities from Lake Fryxell liftoff mats and glacier meltwater in Antarctica - FRY-01 | ecosystem: Environmental > Aquatic > Freshwater > Ice > Glacier meltwater ...
GACTCTCTAAAAAAATTACTCAACTTGATTTGTCCATTGATTCGGGTGTTCCTTTATCTCAAATTGGAGGAATTGAAGTAGTAAAATAAACACTCGACCCAGTTAAAAATGAATTACGCAACCATTCCCACGTTCCAGCTGTTGGACCTTCCATTTGAATAATTAAAAACCGTTCACCGTTAATAACTGAAACAGGAGAACTCAATCCAATAAAAGGACACAGTATGTATGTAACAGAACTATAGATATTAATAATTTGATTACTAGTAGAAATTGTGACATTTCCTGAAGAACCATTTCCATACGCTTGAGCGTAAACTAAAAAATTAATACTCGATAAGAAAAAGAGTAGAAAAGAAAATAACTTGTTAAGTTTCATATTGTAGATTTTGAACAAAGCTATTTAAAAGGTTACATTTTGAAGACAAGACTTTGTGAAAGAACCATTTGGGTTTACGAACAGACCATTTGGTTTAATGTGAATAGTTTTTTAAATGAAAAAAAAGTGTTTGAGTGATCGATTTCGTTCCATTGATAAACAAAAAATCACCGAATTTTACCTTTCTTTTTATTATTAGAAACTCCAAGAAGAAGCGGAGCTAAAAAATCAAAAATCTGAATTTTATTTTGTTCGCAAAATTGCGCGCATACTCTAATTACAATTCCTAGTGAACAGTTTTAACTTCTTTTTGAAACTGGATTACAGCGAATGGTTTTAAGGAAATTATCAGAACACATCAGCTTCATGCCAGAAGTAAAACCATAAAATTTAATGCCAATCAATTTCGCTGCTATTTGTATAGGGAAATCGAGGATAACATCAACTAAATTTAATGAAACGAATCTTTCTACTATTAAGGAGAATACTCAATAAAAGTGTTATTCTGAGAAAAGACGTCAGTTTTACTGAAAACAACTGATTGCTTTCAATGAGGAAGGAGAAAAAAATAAAAAGGGATTTTTTTATAAAAAAAAAGAAGGGTAAGCTACTCCTATCGCACCGCTACAACCTCTGACCTTTGCTACGTTCCCGTCCTGGAGGATTAAGAGGGAGCTGGTCGTAAAAGACTTACCCCGCACAAAAGTAGTAAAATTTAAAGACGAAAAGCCTTTAAATTTATTTTTCACGAAATTTAAATACTATTTAAAAATCCAAACGTACCTTGTAGGGAAAACTAAAAGTTTGGAGTTGAAGCTATACCAACACTAGGACTTTGATTTTGAAATTGATACAAGTGAGAATAGTAAAAAACCAACTGGACCAAACATAAATGTAAACGGGAGTATTAAACTAAAGTAAAGTCTTGAAATTCCCAGCTCGATTGATTTTCGAACTATATAAGCACCAACAAATAGGTCAAAGGTGAGGTAATGAATCCAACCTGCGAGCAAAGCTTCATCTTGGTTGAATAATAATTTTACTTTGGCTAGACTTGAGAAATCGTTTACGTTAAAGTTGGAAATACCTTTAATTACCAAAACGGCATATACTGTGGACATTACCAATAAAATACCGTACTTGATTAATTGTTGTGTGTATTTCCAATTTGGTGCACTAAACAGTAAAAACCAACCTATAAAGGCGTATAAATTTGCAAAGTCAAATAGGGTAGAAGGGTTCATCTTTTTCAGTTAATTTTGAAACGAATGGACGGCAGGAAAGTTTAATTTTCAGTGTCCTTAATGCACTGCATTACTTTTTCTACCATTAATTTTGAACCAACGTAATAAGGAACGCGCTGATGTAAACGTTCTGGTTTGAGTTCTAAAATTCTTTTTCTTCCAGTTGTTGCTAGTCCACCAGCTTGTTCAGCTATCAAAGCTAGCGGATTACATTCATACAATAAGCGTAGTTTCCCTTCTGGTGCACTTAACACATCCGGATAAACATAAATTCCACCTTTAATTAAATTACGATGAAAATCAGCAACTAATGAACCAATATATCTTCCAGAATAAGGCATTCCCGTTTGATTCTCTCTGCTTTGACAATAGCTCACATAATTGCGTAGACCTTGTTCACACTCAAGAATATTTCCCTCATTCATAGCATAAAGGCGACCAATTTCTGGCATTTTCATAACTGGATGCGACAAACAAAATTCGCCAATTGAGGGATCAAGTGTAAAACCGTTTACTCCATTTCCAGTTGTATAAACGAGCATCGTTGAAGAACCATACAATACATATCCAGCAGCAATTTGATCTGTTCCAGGTTGCAACATATCTTCTAAAGTTGCTTCTGTTCCAATTGGAGAAACACGTTTGTAAATTGAGAAAATTGTCCCAATTGAAACATTTACATCAATGTTACTTGAACCATCTAAAGGGTCAAAGAGAACTATATATTTTCCGTTTTTTGATTGCTCGCTTTTGAAAGCAACGAAATCATCATTTTCTTCAGAAGCAATTCCACAAACTTCTCCGCCTTGTTCAAAAGCATTGATAAATGCCAAATCGGCTACAACATCTAGTTTTTGTTGCTCTTCTCCTTGAATATTATGACCACCTTGTGCACCTAAAATATGGTCTACCAAACCTGCTTGACGAACGTCTCTTGAAACAATCTTAGAAGCGACAGCAATGTCATTTAGCAAGCGAGAAAACTCTCCTGTAGCAAAAGAATAATCAGATTGATTTGTTAAAATGAATTCTTGAAGTGTAATTAATTTAGACATAAAACGCAGTTAGTATAAAATAAAAAAGCCCGCTAGAGCGGGCTAAAAATTAAAATAAAATTACATTGAAAACATACTGCTTGTCTCAAACAACGTTTCGATTGGATTAACAATCAATGCTGGAATTAGAGCGTCATTTGTAATAATATATTGCTCATAATTACTTGACAATAAAGTAAAAAGTCCATTGTTGCTCAAGTTCATAATTGCGATTAAATCGGCATCAACACTCGTTGCATATTTAACTACTTCTTTATCAAACCCACTACTTTGAATGATTGACGATTTAACTTCAATTCCTCTTTCTTTAAAGAAGTTTTGAGAGAATTTAATATTTGAAACTACTTGATTTCTAAGGTATTCGTCACTTTCGTCTGGTGTAACAATGTGAACTTCGGAATTAAAATATTTTGCAAGATTTGCAACAACTGTTAATTTTTGTTTAGTTTCTTTATGTAAATCCAGTGGTACAACTATTAAGTCATATCCAGTGGCTTTGATTTTCTTTTCTTTTTCTTGAACAATTATAAAAGGAACAGGCGAACTTGTAACAACTTTTAGTGCGTTGCTTCCAGTAATATGCTGCCATCCATGAGCACCGTGTGTTCCCATGATTATTAATTCAGCCATGTGTTCGATAGCAAAACTACCTATGTCTTCAAAAATATTCCCTAAACGAACATTAGGAATAATTATAACTCCTTGATCACTGTGTTTTTCTATAATTGCCTCTAATTTTTCAATTGATTCAGGAATTTGAGATTCTTTAGAAACAACATGTAACAATTGAATGGTAGCTTCCAAAGGTTTAGCTGTTACGATTGCATGCTCTAAGGCAATATCTGCGACTGAAGTGAAATCGTGAGGAACAATAAAAGTTTTAACGCTCATAAAAATTTGGTTTTTACAAATTTAAAAGAAAGTCAGAAAGTAAAGCCATTTTTTTTACCTTTATTTTTGTTCTTACTTTGTACTCAGAAAAAAATAATTGATAAAATATAGTTTATGGCAATTGTTGGAAGGCTTATTAAAAAAACGACTGCAATCAGTTACAAGCGAAATGCCAGAAAAGGTGTAGAATATAAACATCAATTAGAAGCATTAAAACTTTTATTGGAAAGTGCCAAAAATACCAAATTTGGATTTGTTCATTCCTTCCATGAAATACTAAAAAAGGTGGATGCTGTTACTTATTTTCAAAAAAATGTACCACTTACGGATTACGAAACGTTCTATACTAATTGGCTTTCTGAAACAATAAATGGTGCAAAAGACCACACTTGGCGAGGGAAAATTAAATACTTTGCACTTTCATCAGGTACAACTGGTTCACCAAGTAAAAGAATTCCAATTACTGTTGAAATGATTCGCTCTTTTCAAAAAACAAGTTTACGACAACTTTCTGTTTTGCATGAACTTGATTTACCTGAATCTTTTTTTGGAAGTACTATTTTGACGGTGGGAGGTTCAACAAAATTGAATAAGGTTAATAAACACATTGAAGGAGATTTAAGCGGAATTTTACGAAAATATACTTCATTGGTGGCGACTCCTTTTACGAAACCAGGAAAACGAATTACAGATTTAAAAACTTGGAATGAAAAATTAGAAGCAATTATTGAGAAAGCACCCCTGTGGAATATTGGTATCATTGCTGGAATTCCGAGTTGGTGTATCTTACTCCTCGAAAAAATAAAGGAACATTATAAATTAGATTCGATACACACCCTTTGGCCTAATTTACAAGTTTACGTTCACGGCGGTGTTTTTATGGATCCATACATTAATCGTTTGGAGCAGTTAGGAACAAAAAAAATTGTTCTTTTAGACACTTATTTGGCTTCAGAAGGTTATTTTGCTTATCAAACATCTTCTGAGCGAAAAGGTATGAGATTGTTATTGAATTGTGGTATTTTCTTTGAATTTATCCCTTTCAATTCTGATTATTTTGATGAGAATGGAAAGTTGATTGCCAAGCACGATGCACTAACAATAAGTCAAGTGCAAGAAGGTGTTGATTATGCAATGGTGATTTCTACGAATGCTGGGCTTTGGCGCTATTTAATTGGTGATTTAGTTCGTTTTGTAAATATTCAGGATTATGAATTGGTCATTACAGGAAGAATTAAGCAATTTTTAAGTTTGTGTGGAGAGCATTTGTCGCTGGATAATATCAATCAATCCTTACTTTCATTAAATGAAGAACTAGGTGTAGCGGTTGATGAATTTACGATTTATGCAGATGAAGAAGCACAAAGACATATTTGGTATTTGGGTGTGGAAAAACCAATAGATTACGAACTGATTACTAATTTTATTGATTTAAAGCTTTGTCAATTAAATGATGACTACGCTTACGTTCGGAAATACAATCTTCAAGCGCCAATTATTAAATTAGTGTCAACAGTGTTTTTTTACGATTTCCTGGCTTCTTTGGGAAAAACAGGTGGTCAAAATAAAATGCCACGTGTGTTGAATAAAGAACAATCTGTGCAATGGAATGAATTTGTTAAAAGTAGGGGGTAAGGTTTTGAATTTAAAAATCAGTTTTTGCCCAAAGTTATTTCTGTTATTTCAGGGTAAATCCCTACACGTCCAGGAAATCCAAGATAGCCAAATCCACGATTGACATATAGGAACTGTTGACCAACTTGATACAATCCTGCCCATTTTTTGTAACGCAATGATACTGGACTAAGTTTGATTCCAAAGCGTTCGATTCCAAATTGCATTCCATGTGTGTGACCAGAAAGCGTCAGGTCGATATTGGTATCTAAAACTTGTAAATCAAAATGACTCGGGTCATGAGAAAGCAATAATTTAAAGGCTTCGTTCGGAACATTTGTTAGAGTTTTTGCCAATTCTCCACTTTGTCTAAAAGGAGCTTTCCCCCAATTTTCAACGCCTAAAAGCCAAAAATTTGGAGCCAATTCTACTGATTCATTTAAAAGAGGTTGAAATCCAATTTCTTTATGGATCGCAATTAAATCACGTAAATTTTGGTGTTTTTCTGCATCCGAATCCCATTTTACATAATCACCATAATCGTGATTTCCAAGGATACTAAATTTACCAGATTTTGCCTTGATTCTTGAAAAAATAGGTTCCCATCCTTTCATCTCTGCGGCAGAGTTATTTACTAAATCTCCAGTAAAAAAGACATAATCGGGTTTTAAATCATTGATTTTTTGAATCGCTTTTTCCACTTTTTTATGGTTGTTGAAAAAACTCCCAACATGAACGTCACTGATTTGAACGATTTTAAGTTCATTTAAATTTTCTGGAAAATGAGGAAATTGTAAATTTATGCGGTGTACCTTCCAATTCCATCTTCCCCAAAAAATCCCAACAAGAATTGAACTAAAAAGCATAAATGAAAGTACCCATCCAATGTGAAAGAAAAGTAGATTTCCAGTAATTAATTTTAATAAGCCCGGAATAATAAAAGCAATTGCAGGAACCCCAAGAGCAATCATAGCTCCAAAAGAATAAAATCCTGCTCGGTAATCTATCGAATTTCTTCTTCTAAAAAAAAGTATCATAATTGTCAATGAGCTGATAAAAGCAATTAATTGAAACGCTCCAAAAATGAAAAATAGGACTTCTGATTGTGAAAAAAACGAATATGAAAAAAGCGTCTGTGTTAAAATAATGAAAAGTAAAATAAGAAGAAATGGCATGTGTTTAGTTTAAGTGTACAAAAGTAAAGTACTAGACGATACACGCTGAATTGATATATTAATGTTCGTTAATTCTTTGTTTAATCAAGCTTTTGATGTGTTTAAAAACAGTAAGATGACTCGCAAATTTTAATTTTTACAATTTTTAAATTTACATGTAATTATCTGACTGTCATTATTTTGCTTTAGAATTATATCAACAAAAAAAAACTTAACTTAGTGGGGATAAAAGTAAAATCGTATTAAAAAAATAAGTTTTCATGGATAAATAAGTAACAATTGACAATTATTTAGATGGTCATTATGTTCAAAGAAGTAATTGGTTAAGAGCTGCCGTTTTAGGCGCCAAAGACGGAATTATTTCAATCTCAAGTCTCGCAATTGGGGTCGCTGTAGCAAGCACATTCGAGATGAATTAGGAATTAATGAAATCAGTCAAGCGAATCCGATTCAAGCTGCAATTGCTTCTGGTTATCTTTTTCAGTTGGTGGTGTTTTACCGCTTTTAGTAATTCTTTTCGCTCCAATCATAGGAATGGAATTTTGGCTTTATGGGTTTACACTTCTTTTTCTGGTTTTTTTAGGTGTAATCGCTGCCAAAACAGGTGGTTCCAGCATAAAAAAAGCAATTATCCGGATTACGATCTGGGGCACCCTTGCTGCCTATTAGAATTATAACTTTTTACGCCGTAACGAACAACTCTTAGCCCTTCAATTTTCACTTCGCCTCAGTAAATCACTCTTCTACAATTTCAATTCGTTCCAAAACTCTATTTTAGAAACTGTGATTTTTTATTTTCAATTCCTACGTTATTTGAATCGCTCCCTCCTTAATTATGTCCACCAAAGATGGATCTAACAAGGTACTTGTGTCACCGATGTTAGACGTGTCTCCCTCTGCAATTTTACGCAAAATACGACGCATGATTTTTCCGCTACGCGTTTTTGGCAAACCTGGAACAAATTGAATTTTATCAGGTTTCGCAATTGGACCAATGATTCTAGAAACAGTTTGAATAATGTCTTGTTTCGATAAATTGGAATCGCCGTGTGAACTGTTATAAATCACAAACGCATAAATACCCTGTCCTTTGATTTCATGCGAGTAACCAACAACAGCACTTTCAATCACTCCTGCGTGCATATTGATGGCATTTTCTACTTCAGCAGTTCCAATTCTATGGCCACTTACATTTAATACGTCATCAACGCGACCTGTTATTCTGTAATCGCCAGAATCATCACGTAAACAGCCGTCGCCTGTAAAATAGTAGTTTTTATACGTGGAAAAATAAGTCAACCGGCAACGCTCATGGTCGTTATAAGTTGTTCGAATAATTCCTGGCCAAGGAAACTTGATACATAGATTTCCACTAACACCATTCCCTTCTATTTCATTTCCGTTTTCGTCAACTAAGCACGGTTGAATACCAGGTAGTGGCAATGTTGCAAACGAAGGTTTACTTGGCGTAACTCCAGCAATATTTGAAATCATTACGCCACCCGTTTCTGTTTGCCACCACGTGTCGACAATCGGACAATTTCCCTTTCCAATATTTTTATCGTACCAATGCCAAGCCTCTTCATTTATTGGCTCGCCGACTGTTCCCAAAACTTTCAGTGAGCTTAAATCTTTACCGTTTACATAGTCCAAACCAAAGGACATCAAACTGCGAATGGCAGTTGGAGCTGTATACAAAATGTTTACTTTAAATTTTTCGATGATGTCCCAAAATCTTCCTGCGTCTGGCCAAGTTGGTACTCCTTCAAACATTAAGGAGGTTCCTCCAGCACTTAAAGGTCCGTATAAAATATAGCTGTGACCTGTGATCCAACCTATATCCGCTGTACAAAAATGGATTTGTCCTTGTTGGTATTGGAACGTGTTTATAAAGGTATAATTCGCCCAAATCATATAGCCAGCAACAGTGTGAACCACGCCTTTTGGTTTTCCCGTCGAACCAGAGGTATATAAAATAAATAAAATATCTTCTGCATCCATTTCAACTGCTGGACAATCAGGATTCCCAAGCGTTTCTACTTTTTTGATTTCGTCTTCCCACCACACATCTCGACCTTTTATCATGCTAACGGGCGTGCGAGTACGTGTGCAAACGATTACTTTTTTTATGGTTTTGTTACCCACTAAAGCGTCGTCGATTACACTTTTCAAAGGAATGTCTTTTGCTCCACGGTATGCACCATCGCAAGTTACAATGAATTCAGATTTCGCATCGTCTAAACGGTCTGCAATTGCTTGCGCTGAAAAACCACCAAAAATTACTGAGTGAATTGCGCCAATACGTGCACAAGCTAAAGCTGCAATTGCCAATTCTGGAATCATTCCCATATATAAACAAACGCAATCTCCTTTATTTACACCATTGTTTTTCAGCACATTGGCAAATTGCACCACTTTAAAGTATAATTCTTTATAGGTCAATACACGGTGATGTTCTTCAGGATTGTTCGATTCCCAGATGATTGCAGGTGTATTTCCGTTCGTTTCCAAATGGCGATCGATACAATTTTCGGTAATGTTTAAAGTTCCACCTTGAAACCATTTAATGGACGGTTCTGTGAAATTCCATTCTAAAACGTGGTCCCATTTCTTTTTCCAAGAAAACGTTTCTGCAATCTCAGCCCAAAATTGTTCTGGATGTTCCATGCTTTGCGCATATTTTAACTTGTAATCTTCAAGCGTTTTAATTTGATACGGATAGTTCATAGCGCGCGTATTTTTCTTTAACGAAAGTAGCATAATTAAAAATGCTATCGATTTATAATTACACTGATTTGGTGAAGTTATTTGTCGGTTAAAACAATTGAGAGTTATTAACCATTCAAAATAATCGTAAAATAAGAAAGGTCAACTTGTTATAATCGACCTTTTTAAAATTTATCTAGAATTTTATTTGACTTTTATAACGCGATGGGATTGCGATTTACCATCTTGCGTTTTTACATACAAATAATATGTTCCGTTTTCTAAGTTCATTAAATTTACATTTACTTCTTTTCCAGAGCCAAATTTCAAATTCATAACTTCTTTCCCAAACGAGTTAAAAACTTCAATTTCCCCGCCAGAAATGATGTTTGCAAAACTTACTTTAACTTGATCTTTCGTGGGATTAGGAAATACTTTTGAAAATGATTCGGTAGTTGTATTTAATCCTTGAACTGGATTAGTGATAATTATTTGATTACCATTAGAAGGATTCCAAACAACAGTATTTAAAGGAAGTTCTTGACCTAAATCATCACTTGTGTTAGCTGTAACATTATCAACATTTTCAAACTTTACGCTTTGAATTGTAGTTTCATCTAAATTAACGCGAATGTAGAAAAAGTTGTCAAAAACTTCTTGATTTTTAACGTATGGTTTAGCATTAGCTCCTGTAAAATCAAGTGTTCGATGGGGTGCACCCCAGTTGCCTTCTCCAATATAAACAATTCCATTTGGGTCTGGAACGAAATCAGTTTCAGCAGAATTTTTTTCACAAGGCAATGTCCATTTGGTAACATGTGAGTGTGATTCCATGCAAAGTTTTACGCCGTATTGTTCAAATAAATTTACCCAACAGCTCATTTGATCTGAAACCAATCCATACCCATTTCCCATTGCAAAAGTTGAAATATGGTATTGAACAAATTTCCATTTTGGAGGATTAGCAACATTCGTGTTCATTTGTAAATCAGTTGTTAACCAATCTAATTGAGCTGTATTAGAACACGCATTAAGTTCTGAGTTAAGCATGTATAGGCGTAAAAGTCCATTATTGATGTTTATAGAATAATATTCTTCAATTGGAACGTCAAAAAAGTTGTAAATGTCCTGATTGTCTTCATGGTTTCCTTGCGTAAAAGTCATTGGATACATTCTGCCGTCGTTTGAAATCGATAACTGCCAATCGGTTAGCCATTCATTCCATTCAGAATTCGTATTTGAAGTTAATTGATTCATTACGAAATCACCATTAAAGGCAACAAAATCAGGACGTATTTTAGCCACTAAGCGATTCCCTTTACGTTTTTGCTCTAAGCAATTTCCACTAGGACAATTTTCAATGTATGATCCAAAAATTTTAAATCCATCTCGTGTATCTCCGCCTGAAACAAAAGCTACTGGGTCATTCACGTTATCTGACAGTGTTTTAAACTTGAAACGTGCACTTACAATTCCTGAAACATCTCGAATGACAAAATAATAAACTGTTTTTGGTTGAAGACCAATTAACCGAACAAAGCGGCGGTTAATTCCATGTGCTGTTGCAGATCGATCAACAATTTTGTTTAATGTGTAAGATGCATAATTTGTTCCATTATCTGTTGTCCCATAATGCACAGTGCCATCATCACCGCTCCAACCTATTACGATTGATGTTGAGGGGTCTTCTCGAAAAGAGAGCGAGTATTGACTGTTTGCTGCCCATAAGTTTAACGTCGAAACTAGGGTAATAACTAAAATTAAACTTTTCATTTATTTGCGTATTTAGAATTTGTGTTGTAAATGAATCGTGAAAATAGCATCCCGAACATTGGTTAAAAAACCAGCATGTAGATATTTCCCTAATCCAATTTGTCCACTATCTAATGGCTCGAGATTTGCGATTTTTTTAATAGAATATTTAGAACAAAGCATAAAGCTTAGATTTGTATTAAATAGGTGGGTTTTAACAACCATTGTGCGTTCTGGAATTTCTCTACTTTGTAACGGTAATTCAAACTTCTTTCTCAAATGTTCTGAAGTAACAAACTCCTTTAAAGCTTCCATACCTAACTTTATTTTGAATTCTTTTCTGAATCTTCTTCTTGTTTTTGACATATTGTTTAAAATTAAAAAATTACTTTAATGTCTTAACTCTTTGTATCAAATTTGGGGAGAAGAATTCATTTTTAAACGAAAAAAAAACGCTACTTAATTTAAATAGCGTTTTTTAATTTCATTTTTAAATATTGAATTATCTTTCGTTAATTTCAACGTAATCTCTTGACGTTTTTCCGATATAAATTTGACGAGGACGACCAATTGGTTCTTTATTCTCTGTCATTTCTTTCCATTGTGCAATCCATCCAGGTAAACGTCCTAATGCAAACATTACTGTAAACATTTCAGTTGGAATACCTAATGCTTTGTAAATGATTCCAGAATAGAAATCTACATTTGGATATAAGTTTCTTGCTTTGAAGTATTCATCCTCTAAAGCATATTTCTCCAGTTTTTTAGCAATTTCTAATAATGGATCATTTACTCCTAACTTTTCTAATACATCGTCACATGCTACTTTGATAATTTTAGCACGGGGATCGAAGTTTTTGTATACTCTGTGACCAAATCCCATCAAACGGAAAGGATCTTCTTTATCTTTAGCTTTTGAAACCCATTTGTCAACATTTCCACCATCGTTGTGAATTTGTTCCAACATTTCAATTACTTCTTGGTTTGCTCCGCCATGCAATGGTCCCCAAAGTGCAGAAATTCCAGCAGAAATAGTTGAATATAAATTAGCTTGTGATGAACCAACTATTCTTACAGTTGACGTCGAACAGTTTTGTTCATGGTCAGCATGAAGAATCAGTAATTTATTTAACGCACTAACAACAACTGGATCAATTTTGTAATCTTCAGTTGGCATTGAAAACATCATATACATGAAGTTTTTGCAATAGTCAAATTCATTGCGGGGATACATAAACGGGTGACGCATTGAATTTTTGTGAGCCCAAGCAGCCAAAGTAGGTAATTTTGCAATTAATCGATGAATTGTTAAATCTTTAGCTTCAGCACTTCTGTTTGGATCCAAAGATTCTGGATAAAAAGTAGAAAGTGAAGATATCATAGAAGATAAAACTCCCATTGGATGAGCTTTTGCAGGGTATGCTTCAAAAAACTGTTTCATGTCCTCGTGAACAAGTGTGTGTTTTTTAATACTTCCCTCAAAAGATTTCAATTGATCATTAGTTGGTAACTCTCCATATATGAGAAGATATGCAACTTCAATGAACGAAGCTTTGTCCGCTAATTGTTCAATTGGATAACCTCTGTAATGTAAAATTCCTTCTTCACCATCAAGGAAAGTGATGGCGCTTTTAGTTGCCCCTGTGTTTTTGTAACCTGTATCTAAAGTTACGTAACCTGACAAATCTCTTAACTTAGAAATGTCGATTGCTTTTTCGTTCTCAGTTCCAGTAATAACGGGTAATTCGTAAATCTTACCGTCTAACTCAATTTTTGCTATTTCCCCCATAAGTGGTAATTTATTTGTTGTTTAAAAATGTCGACCTAAAATTAACCAAAGAATTTGGATAAGAACCAAATCATTTAGATATTTTGTTTTGTTTTTTCTTTTTTTTAACTTTTGAAATAGTGCAATTAGAATCTTTTTTTTCCTTTTTTAAGTTCCAAATTAATCTTTAATTCAATAATTTTAAGTCTATGTTTATGGAAAGTAGTAAATTAGCTGTCCAAAATAAAAATTAGTTTATGCGTAAAATGATGATTGCTTTGTCTTTGTTTTTTTTCACAGGGATTTCTACCGCACAAAAAACAACGGAGGTTAAACCAAAAGCTCCAATTAATTGGTATTTAAATGACCCTTCGAAAGGTAAAGTTTATGGCGTTGGTGCAGAAAAGGCTTATGAATTATTAAAAGGTAAAACAGCAAAAGAAGTTATCGTTGCTGTTATTGATAGTGGCGTTGAAACGGATCACCCAGATTTGAAGGACGTAATTTGGATTAACAAAGGTGAAATTCCAAACAACGGAATTGACGATGATAAAAATGGTTATATTGATGATGTTCATGGTTGGTCATTTTTAGGCGGACCCGGTGGCGATGTGGATGGCGAAGCTTTAGAGTTAGCAAGAATGGTACGTTCAGAGAAAAAATATTTTGAAAGTAAATCTGCAAGTGAAATTCCGTCAGCTGATAAAGAACGTTATGAAAAATACCTAAAGTTAAAAGGCGATTTGGATAATGAAAATGCAAAAAATCAACAGCAATATCAGGGCGTAATAATGATGTCAGGTTACATAAACAATGTGAAAGCAGCTTCAAATGGAGTTTTTGATAAAAAAACAAATAAAGCATACGTTCCAAAAGACGAAATGGAAACTAAAATTAAGAAAGGTCTTGGTCCTATCATGTTGATTTATTCGCCTGCAACTTTAGACAAGGAAATTACCTATTCTTCAGAAAGCTTTGGTAGTTTAATCAAAATGAATAGCACAGATGTAGATAGTATCCGTAGAATTTTAGTTGGTGACAATCCGGAAGATGTGACAGAAAGATATTATGGTTGCAATCGGTATGAAGGTCCAGATGCATTTCACGGCACCCACGTTGCTGGGATTATCGCAGCAACTAGAGGAAACGGGATTGGAATAGAGGGTATAGCTTCTAATGCAAAAATTATGGTTGTTAGAGCTGTTCCGAATGGTGATGAGCGCGATAAAGATGTAGCAAACGCTATACGTTATGCTGTTGATAATGGTGCAAAAGTCATAAATATGTCATTTGGTAAATATTACACACCAAACAAACAACTAGTAGATGATGCTATTTTATATGCAAAAAGCAAAGATGTCCTTTTAGTTCATGCAGCAGGTAACGATGCTAAAAATAAAGACATGGAAGATTCTTATCCAACACGTATTTTATCTGACGGTTCAATTGCTTCAAATTGGATTGAGGTTGGAGCAAGCAGCAGTTCTAAAAAAGGTAAAAAATTAGTTGCTGAATTCTCTAATTACGGTTCTAAAACGGTTGATGTTTTTGCTCCAGGACTTGATATTTATTCAACTATTCCAGATGCAAAATACTCTGATGCATCAGGTACAAGCATGGCGTGTCCAGCAACGGCAGGTGTTGCAGCAATAATCCGTGGATATTTTCCTGAATTAACAGCTTCTGAAGTAAAAGAAGTTTTGATGAAAACTGCAGTGCCTTATACGAGTTCAATTTCAATTCCTGGGGCTGAAAAAGGCAAAGAAAACGGAACGATGACAGATGTTTCAATTTCTGGAGGAATGGTAAATGCCGCAAGAGCTGTGGAATACTTAATGAAGAAATAATTTTAATAGCTTTAGTATAAGAAGCGCCCAAGTTAAAATGACTTAGGCGCTTCTTTTTTGTTTTAGTATTTTTCCAATAAGTAGCACTATCACCTTACAAAAACCCAATCATTCTCATTAGACTGATTTAAGTCAAAAGAATAACCGTCAATATTGTAAAGTTTCAATTCTTCAATGTTAGTGATTTTATTTTGGATTAGATAACGTGCCATTGCGCCTCTTGCATGTTTTGCGAACATCATTACAATTGAGAATTTACCATTTTTAAATTCCTTGAAAGTTGGTGTTATAATTCTATTTTTTATTTGATCAACATTTAACGCTTTAAAATACTCGTGCGAAGCCAGATTAATAATTATTTCCTCTTTCTCAAGTTCTTTTTTGAGTGATTTTACGATTTTTTCTTTCCAAAATTCATATAAGTTTTTTTGTTCTTCGGTAGGAGAGAAGCGTGTTCCCATTTCCAATCGATACGGATATATTAAATCAAATGGCTTCAAAATCCCATACATTCCAGAAAGAATTCGTAGATTTTTTGATGCAACTTCAAGTTCACTTTCAGATAAGCTAGCTAAATCTAAACCGCGATAAACCTCTCCTGAAAATGCTAATCCAGCTTGAATTAGTTCACTGCTTTCTGAAGTTGATTTTTTCCAATTTTTGTACCTTTTCCAATTTAAAACAGCTAAATCTTCTGAAATTTTCATTAAATCTTTTAATTCTTCTGTACTAAGTTTTCGTAAGTTTTTAACAATTTCCTGAGCCTCTTTATGAAAGACTGGAAAACTTGAATCACTATGTTTTAGTGCATTTTCATTGATACTTTTTGCTGGAGAAATTAAAATTTTCATTGTTAAATGTAATTGTATAATTGTAAGATGTGAACAAGTAAAACTAAAATATGTTACTCAAAAACGTTAATGAATTCTAAATAATACCTAAATTTAGTCACAAAACTATTAAATACTCATTATGAAAAGAATTTTTACTTTAATAATCCTTGCTGCAAGTTCCAGTTTGTTTGGACAAGAATCGCAGTTCATGGGTTATTTTTCTCCAACCATTACCAAATTAGAGCCCACACCAGCAGCTCAGGACAATCCTAAATCGCAAGTAATTAAGCCGAATTTTAAAGGTAGAGAACTTGTTGAAATGGACAATAGTCAAACTCACAATCCTGATTGGGTTTGGCAACAGCACGAAGTTATAAACCAACAAAAAGCTCTAACGGCTTCTATTTTATGGTCAAAACCAGGTTTAGGAACAGGGATTTCTCCTCCCGACCCGTCTGTTGACGCTGATAGTGCAGTTGTAATAAGTGGGACAAACTCTGGAAGCGGCGCTGTTTATCGTATTTTTAACAGAACAACAGGCGCTACAGTTGGAAGTGCTTCTTACACCATGAGAAATCTTGTTACCGCTGGAGCAATTACGGGAGCTGGTGATCCGATTATTTTGTATTATAAGCCTGCAAGACGTTGGTTTTTAACTGAATTCTCAAGTTCTGGTAATAGATTGTTAGTTTATGTTTCGCAAACAAGTAACCCGCAAGGAGCTTACTATCGCTATGCATTTACGTGTACAAATTTTCCTGATTATCCTAAATATGGTTTTTCAGCTACTTCCGATGCATTTTTAGTTTCTACAAATGAAGGTGGTCCGCCCACAACCTACGCTATGAAATTAAGTTCATTATTAACTGGTGCAACTTCTCCCTTTATTAAAATTGCGATTGGTTATTCATTAAATGGTTTTGGTTTTCAATCGATTACGCCAGTTGATTTAGAAGGTGATAATGCTGCACCATTAGGAATGAAACCGTTATTCGTTCGTCATCGCGACGATGAATCTCATTCAAATGGAACACCTGATAGTGCAACAAATGACTGGATTGAGTTATGGGAAATGAGCATAAATTGGGTAAATAATACAGCTACAACAGCAAAAATTCAAGATATTTCAATAACGAATATTGATTCAAAATTATGTGGTTTAACTAGTTTTGCTTGCATTAAACAACCAGGAACAACAAGTACTTTGGATCCACTTCGCGAAACAGTAATGTATAAAGCTCCGATGCGCGTTTTTGATACGCATCAAACCATGGTTCTTTGTCTTTCAACAGACGTAGATGGTGCGGACAGAGCAGGAGTTCGTTGGATTGAATTAAGAAGAAATTCAGGCGTAATTACTCCAACTTGGACAAAATACCAAGAAGGAACGTATGCTCCTGGAACTGGAACAAGTCGTTGGATGCCAGCAATTAATATGGATAAATACGGGAATATTTTGATGGCGTATTCAACTTCGGGAACAGCAACGGGAGATTTTCCGTCTATTAAAATGACTGGAAGAAAACCGTGTGATCCACTTGGAATAATGACAATGGCTGAAACAACAATAATAGCTGGCACAAATTCAAAAATATCAAATGGTGATACACGTTGGGGCGATTATCATCACATGGCAATTGATGACTTTGATGGTGAAACATTCTATTATGCAGGCGTTTATCAACAAGGATCAAATACTGCTTCTGGTACGAAAACAAATGTTTCAGCTATCAAATTTAATCCTGATGTGAAGGACGCAACGATTTCTGGCATTTTCCAAGCTTTACAAGGAAATGTTTGTGGTTCTTCCACGCAGTTAGGGGTAATCATTGAAAATAGAGGGACTTCTGCGATAACTTCTGGGATTATTCAATGGCAAGTTGGAACAGGATCATTCACAAATGTGAGTTATACTTCCAATCAATTAAACACAATTGGTGCTTTAGATACTGTTTTTGTAATTGTTGCTGGTTTAGTAAATGGTTCAAATACAGTTACAGTTAATACGACAACTGTTAATGGCACTTCTCCAGATGACAATGAATGTAATGATATAAAAACATTGAACGTTTTAGTTGGTTCAGGATCAGGTTTAACCGCAAGTTCAATTGTCAATACACAGCCTTCTTGTAACGGAACTCAAGGAGAAATTAACTTGACCGCAAATGGAGGAACAGCACCTTTTACATACTCTTTAAATAATGGTACAGCTCAGTCAAGTGGAGTTTTTTCAAATTTAGCTGCTGGAAATTACAACTATTCAGTTACTGACAATGCTGGTTGTACTGGAACAGGAATAGTTAATCTAGTTTCAAACGTAGTAATTTCTGTAAACCCTAATCAAACGGGAACAATTCTTTGTAACGGAAACCAAACTGGTGCAATTACCGCAAGCGCTTCAGGAGGAAGTTCAAGTTATACGTATTCAATTGATGGTTCAAATTATGTTGCTTCTAGTTCATTTACAGGCTTAACGGCAGGAACTTACACAATTTATGCAAAGGATGCTAACAACTGTGTTGGACAATCTTTATTAACAATTACTCAACCTACTGCGTTAACTTTAAATGCTATTCCAACTATGATTACTTGTAACGGAAGCAACAACGGTATTATTACCACAGCAGGAAACGGTGGAACCACACCTTATCAATATAGTTTAGACGGCAATAATTTCTTCTCTTTAAGCACAATTCCTAATTTAACCGCTAGTTCATATACCATCACAACTAGAGATGCGAATGGTTGTACAGCTACTTTCTCAACAACGATTACTGAACCAACGCTTGTTGATGCAAATGCAGTTTCTACTGGTTCAACTGGAAATAATGGATCAATAACAGCTTCTGCAACTGGTGGATTGACGCCTTATACCTACAGTATCAATGGCACAAATTATTTTTCAGGCTCTTTATTTTCAAATTTAGCTCCTGGAACTTACACTATTTATGTGAAAGACAATAATGGCTGTGTTAGTTCGACAACAGTAGAGGTTGAATCAACCATCGGTTTAAATGAATTTGATGCAACTTTCCAAGTTGTAAAATTATATCCAAATCCAAATAACGGAATATTTGAACTAGAAGTAAAAGGGATAATTGGTAACGAATTAGCGTGTAAATTATTCACTATAACAGGTCAAGAAGTCGCTGTATTTAAAGTGGATGTCGTTAATGGTAAAGCTCTAAAAACAATTGAAATGAGTCGTAAATTAGCTGCTGGTTCTTACTATCTAGGGATTTACAATGGAGATAAGGCAATTGTAAAACAATTTATAAAAGAATAAATTTTTTCACCAATAAAAAAAACCGACTTCAATTTGAGGTCGGTTTTTTTTATTGGTGAATTTACAGTTTTTTGAAATTGATTATCAATCACCCGATTTTAAGCAGAGTCCAATTCAAAATCCCGACGAGTAATTTATATTTAATGGGGTAACGATTGATTTCTCCGTTTTACTAAAAAAGTTAGAATGAGAATATGATTCATTTAATTTAGTCGTACCGAAAAGTTAAGGTGTTACTCATTAAATTTTTATAAAAGATTTATGTTCAATTTCTCGAATTTTTATACAAATAGATTTTTAGTAATTCTATGTTTAAACTCCTGACTTTAACTTATCAGGGTTGATAATTTTGAAATCGATCTAATTGAATATCTTTCCCAGCCCAAAATTCTTTCAAAAGCTGAGGATACCTAAATTCGTTTATAAATAAAAACAGTATTTCAACAAAAAGTTTTAAAATAAAAAAATCCCCTTAAATTTTCAAGAGGATTTAGTTTTTTTTAATAAGTGTTATTGAACAGGTTTTCTGTTTCTATTATGAGAAGTTGGTTTTGGTCTTGAAAAAACACGTTTTTCAACAATATCAATTTTCCCAGTCGAAGGATAAGGGTGATTGGAAACAACAGGAACTGTCATGCCAATAATTTTTTGAATATCCTTTAAATATGCTTTTTCTTCTGTATTACAAAACGAAATAGATTTTCCAGAAGCACCTGCTCGCCCTGTTCGTCCAATTCTATGAACATAAGTTTCAGGGACGTTTGGAATATCATAATTAATCACATAAGCCAATGAGTCAATATCTATTCCACGCGCCGCAATATCAGTAGCTACCAATACACGAGAGGTTCTATCCTTGAAATTTTTCAGTGCATTTTGACGTGCATTTTGTGATTTATTGCCATGAATTGCTTCGGCTTTTATATCGTTTTTCAATAGGATTTTTACCAATTTGTCAGCGCCATGTTTTGTTCTGGTAAATACTAAAGCAGTTTCGATATTTTGTTCCTCTAATACATGTAAAATCAAATCTTTCTTAGAATCTGTGTCCACAAAATACATTTCTTGCTGAATTGTTTCTGCGGTTGAAGAAACTGGATTAACTTCCACATGACTTGGATTTGTTAAAATAGAATTTGCCAAGGAAGTGATTTCTTTTGGCATCGTAGCGGAGAAAAACAGAGTTTGGCGTTTTGCTGGGATAATTTTGATGATTTTCTTTACATCATGAATAAATCCCATGTCCAACATTCGGTCAGCTTCGTCTAAAACGAAAATCTCTAATGCTTTCAAACTGATAAAACCTTGCTGAATTAAATCTAAAAGTCTTCCTGGCGTTGCAATTAATATGTCAATACCTGAATTTAAACGATTTACCTGTGAGTGTTGACTAACTCCACCAAAAATTACTGCACTTTGTTGTTTCAAATTTTGACCGTAGTCTTTAAAACTTTCTTGAATTTGAATAGCTAATTCTCTGGTTGGTGTTACGATTAATGCACGAATTTGCCTTCTACCATTTGTGGGTTTTGTGTTTTCTAAACGTTGTAAAATTGGAATTGCAAATGCTGCTGTTTTTCCTGTTCCCGTTTGCGCACATCCCATTATGTCTTTTCCTGCTAATACAATTGGAATCGCTTGTTCTTGGATTGGTGTAGGTTGGGTGTAACCTTGGGTGTTAAGAGCGTTTAAAATCGGCTCTAAAAGATTTAGTTCTTTAAATGTCATAAAATAGATTCTACTCTAAGCTTGACAAAATATATTAAATGAAAGACCTAGAATTTTCACAAAGGTACATTATTTATATTGGTTTTGGGTAACGTATTTGGATTTTGTTCTTTTTTCGAATATATCAGAAATCATTTTAGTCGAAATTTCCTATTTTTATTAATTACAATAATTTAATTTTTTCTCTGTTAAGAACAAAAAAAAGTCGATTCAGAACATTTTTATAAGAGGAATAACATACGAACTTATATTTGATAGTTGAAATTTCAAAACCGATAATGTTACGAATAAAACGAAATATTTCTCAACTCTTAGAAAAATCCTTAGCTATTTTTCCTTTATTTCGAGGAATTATTAAGTGAAATATGAATCAATTGAAGTTTGCGTTGGTTCAATTTTAAAGTGTTTTATATGAAAATGAGCTAATCCCTTTTATTTAGTTTCAATCAACCCCATCGCTATTTTCATACGGATAATTCTTTTCACAGAGGCATCTGCTTTTTTCTTAAAATTAGGATCTTTTCTATAAGCTGAAATTAGCTCGTCGTGCGATTTTTTCACATCAAGTGGCATTAAAAGAATATCACAACCTGCATTAATTGCTTTAAAAGATGCTTGCGGTACACTAGCAACACCGCCCATGTTCATTGCGTCAGTAACGATTAAACCTTTGAATTCTAGGCTGTCACGTAATAACTTTGTGACAATTTTTTCCGAACAAGTAGATGGTAAACCTTCTGTATTAAATTTCGGATTGTTAATGACCGCAATGTGTGCAACCATTATTGACAAAACTCCATTTTTAATTAACGTAGGATAATTTTTGACTTCCTTCATTTCGCCATCAATGGATTGTAGCGAATGGTGCGTATCGCCAGAAACTAAACCATGACCTGGAAAATGTTTTGCTGTAGCAATAATATTGTTTTTTTGAGTCACTTGAATAAATTCATCTGACCAAGGAATTAAATTTTCTGCGACAGCACCAAATCCTCTGTAACCAACGGTTTTATTCGCTGACATATCAACAACGGGTGCAAAGTTGTAATTAATTCCTATCGCATTTAAATCCGTGGAAATAGATTGTGCAACGCTTGTGACTTCAGAAAGTGAGCTAACTTCATTTGCTTTTTTAACCTGCGTTGAGCCAATAATTTTTCTATTTACCAAACTTGGCTCAGCATCCGCACTGTAAAGAAATGGAAGATTTCCAATTTTAGTGTTAGCGCCTTCAAAATCGTTAATCCAAGAAGTGAATTCTTCTTTTGTTCCATTTAACATTAAAACGCCACCAATAATTCGTTGCTTGATGTAAGAATCAATTTGGTCTTTCGTTTTTCCTAAACGACCAACAGCGGGCATAATTAATTGCGCAATCCGCGCTGTATCATCCATTTCTTTGAATATACGATCTACTTCTTTATCTAAATTCTTATTGTCAGTCAGATAATCCGATAACTTGAAATCTATTCTTGTAACTGGTTGTTTGATTTCTTTCTTAATCTCCTTGCTCGGGCTTTGTGCACAACTTTGAAATAATAAGAAACTTAATGAAATGGCTGTAAATAATTTGGTCATAATGAATGTTTCGTCAAAATTAAAAATTTAAGACTTGATGCGTGTAAAGATTCAAATTATTAACTAAGAAAGTAAAGTTGAAAACCAATTAATTCCTAAAGTTTTGAAGTAAAAATAAATAAAAAATCATTCAACTTATCACTTCATTTAAAACTTGGATTCAAAACTATTTTTCATGCTTTTCAGAAATTAATATTCATTAGTGGTCATTCTGGATTTAAAAAGGTTCCTTTCGATATCTAAATCAGTAACTATTTCTAAGTAAATTTCAATCAAAAATGAGTTTGTTTTTTTAACCAAAATCAGCTCCAAAAGAATTATTTTGGTGTCTCTGGATAATATCCCAAGATTTTGCTAGAACTAAATCGTTTCTTTAAAGATAAAATAGTGTAAATCTAAAGCATTTTGATAGTGGAGCAGTTTGGTTGTAATAATCTGTAGAATGTAGAATGTCAAAGCTTAAGTTTTGTGTACATTCTTTAAACAAAACCTCAATGTTCCATCGGATTTTGGAAGTACTCACTTTTTGATTTAACTATTTTGTTTATGTTCATTTAATGGTAAAAAGAAGAGTAACTTTTTAAAAATGAACTTAATAATTATCCGATAATTATCAACTTCGAAACTTTAAATTATTAAACTAAAAGTTAGGGCTGCCATTATTGACTTTAACCGTTTAAATTTCTGAATTAATAATATGAGGAAAAGTTTAAACCAAAAACAGCGTCAAGAATCAATTTTTCTGATTATTTTAACTATTAATTACTCTGGTTTTTACCTTAGTTTGAACTTTATGAATTATTAAGCAGCTTTAATTTCTTTTAAATTACACAAATATTGGTTTAAACTATCTTCATGTGTAAGTTTCATTTTATACTTAATTTTAGTTTTGTAAACTCGAACAGTTCCTGGAGTAATGCCTTCAATAACACCGATTTCTTTCGAACTTAAATTCATTCTAAAATAAGTACACAATGCCAGTTCAAA